>ERZ773252.633-NODE-633-length-39558-cov-15.070374_pt1 | contig 39558 bp, 53 predicted proteins | sample MGYA00580517_ERZ773252 | MGnify/ENA primary metagenome ERZ773252 (study PRJEB29015, sample SAMEA2737766) | human gut metagenome | biome: human gut; feature: human-associated habitat; material: faeces | place: China | collected 2012 ...
ATAACCATATTTATAGAGGTTAATCAAATTTCAACAGTTTATTAAAACAAAGCCAATATTTTTTAAGATTCTTTAAAGCTAAATCCGTTTATATTGCTTTTAATTATTTTCTCAATATTAATTATATCTTTTTTAATTCTATAATCATCATTATTTTTACTTATTATATCCAAGTTTAATATAGAATTTATAAAAATACAATATTCATCTCTTTGTATTTTTATTATGGAACCCATATCAGTTATAGAAGTAGCTACTGGCTTTAAATCGCTTCTTACTTTTTAATTCTTCCATAAATATCAACTCCTCTTGAGTAATATTTTATCATACATATATATCCCTTTTAAATATAATTATAAATTTAATAAATTTCTCCAAGTATCTTGTCCTACAATTCCATCAGCAGTAATTCCTCTAGTCTTTTGGAACTCTCTTACTGCAGTATATGTTCCTGACCCAAATATTCCATCTACTCCATTGGTATTGTAGCCTAGTTTAACTAATTTTTCTTGAAGCAACTTAGTTATATTACCACTTGCACCTTTTCTAAGTGTAGGACATCCAACTAATGTTGCTAGTCCAGCTATGCCATCTACTTTTTGACTTGAAAAACCTTGAACATTACATTCATTTTGTAATCTTCTAATCCACTCCTCTCCAGTATCAACATTTGAAATAGATTTAGTAGCAATTACTTCATCTAACTTTGCAAATGTCTTAGTACCAGCTAACCCATCTGCTACTAACCCATGTTCTTTTTGAAATTGAATTAAACTGTTATAAGTACCTTGTCCAAAAGAACCATCTGCTCCATATCCTCCACAGTCATATCCACAAGCAATTAATTTTTGTTGAAGTTCTAAAACTCTTATACCTACATAAGTCTTAGCTTCTGCAATATGGTCTTTTTCTGCCACTACAGTAGTTTCTACTATTTCATCCTTTACACTAGTGCCTGCTAATTTTGATTTGAAGTTTAACCATCTTTCCCAATTATTATTAGTCCAGTTAGGACAAATTTTTCTACTAGCATCATAGTGTCTAACAACATGATCTAAATCTATTCCGTATAAATCCATTAAATATTTACATAATTCTAAAGCATTAGCTTCTGTAGTTTCAGAAATAACCCCTTCTGAATTACAACACATTTCTATAGAAACAGAATTTCTATTTAATATTCCATAAGCACCTTTACCATCACCGACAGCCCATGCTGAATTATTTAAATTAACAACTTGATATATATTTTCATCATCAACAAAAAAATGTGCTGAAGCATTTCTATTACATGCATTAAAATATTTAGCATTATTAAGAGCAGTATCTCCTTTGTTTCCTGTGTAGTGAAAAATCAGATATTCAATATCACTACCTTGTCTCGAGCTAAAATTATAATCTGATATCATTTTTTGAATTGTTAACATATTAAATTCCTTCTTTCTTTAAATATTTTTATAAACTAAAAAGGACACACTATTGTGCATCCTTATTTATTTCTTTTTTATTTCCAGATTTAAGTTGAATTAAAGCTTCTTGAAGTTGTGCTGGTATAGTTAACCCCATGCCAGCCGCATTCTCTAATAAACTTATAGCTTCATTTGCTATATAAAAGTAACATACAGCTGTTCTAAAAAGCCATGTTTCATTATTAATCAATCTATCTAATAATACTGCTACAATTAAAACAATTAATATCAAAGACTTTCTTGCAATACCTCTAAGTCCAATAGCTGAACTAATTTCTTTTTTTATAAACGCTTTTATTACTCCCGTTATATAGTCTAATATCATGAAAACAATTAAAATTGTTAGTGAATTATCCCATGTCCCAAACAACCACGCAATTGTTGTTCCTAATATCGGTAATAATAATTTGCTGTAATCTAATATTTTTTCCATTTTAATAAATTCCTTTCATATGTATAATAAAAGACTGCTTGTAAAAACAAACAATCTCTTATAATTTATTTTGCACATATATAATAATAACCAGCCTGACTATCTATAGAAGGAATAGCAACTTCTATATCAGAATCAGTTCTAGAAGTGTTGAACTTTTCATAAAGAACTGGATAATCATTGCTATTAATAGCTTGTCCATTGGCTCTTAACCATGTGTTTGTTCCATCTTCAAGACTATTTCCAGCGTCATATGATAACTGTTTCATTTCGCCTATCAGAGTCCTTGGGTACATTTGAGTAACATTTTCTAATTCAAATCTTGTTACTAGTTCTGAAGTTGTTTCATAACAGATTTTATAAGGGAAGGATATATTCTCATTTGGATTTAATGTAGTTGTTTCAGTTGGACGTGTATTACTTGTCCATGCCACATTAGAACCCCCTTGCACACAAACCGCTCCTACCCCAGTCGTCATTATCATAAACCCAAAACCTATTCCACTTGTCCCAGAATCAATATCAAAATTAATTTTTACACATTTACACCCAGCAATTTCTTCCTCTACTACAGGGTATTTCTTTGCTGTACCTAATCGAATAAGCCTTTTGTTGTTATTAAATGCAAATACATCTATCGCTATTTGCTCCCCTACGCTTGCACCTCTGATAGGTAGAAGCAAATGAGTAATTCTTTTATTTCTGTCGGCATACACTTCGTTTACAGGTGCAAAATACTTATTATTTTGATATGTTGCAAGATTACTGTTGTTGGTAATATTGCTATTGATATGCTTTCTGGTAAACAGCCTATGAACAGTTGGACTATAGTCATTGAAGCTATTACGTTTTGTAAATGTATTATCTTGATTTTTTTTCACACATTCTTCTAAGGCTTGACTTATCTTTGTGGAATTACTGCTAGAGATATCTATATTATCTGAATATATAGTGATATTTCCATCATTTCGATTAACTCCTCGCCCATTAACTGTATTTGGTTTATTATCTATAGCATCTTTAAGATGCGCCGTATCTCCAGATGTATATTTAATATGTTCAGCCAATACAGTAACATTCCCATTTACAGGCGATTGTCCATTAACCGTACGAACTCCACCGTTTTGTTCTGGTGGTAATATGCTTGATGGCAATCTTCCATCTGCACCTATTCTTGGTATTTTATTAGGTTCATTTCCGACATCTGATACATTAACTTTGCTAGTGAGTGTATTAAGACTAATGTTACTTCCTAAGGCAACAACTTTACCTATATAGTTACTTCTATTTAAATTGCTTATTGTACTACCCACATTTGGTAAACTGTTTCCGCCTGTTGCTGTAGTAACTCCTGTAGTGCCTCGTACTCCACCCCAAAGCATACCATTTGCACCAACAAGTAAATACACATCTTCGGTCCATCTTTTATCTACAAGCACATTAATTACTCTAGTTGCGGTAATTCTTTGCGGGTAGTTATTCTCTACTACTGTGGCTGTTCCATTTTGCACAATATATTCAATGACTTGATTATCACTATGTCTTACAACACCAATATTTACTCCAGTTACTGTAGTACCTAATTCTAAATCATTATTAACAGCTATAATGACAGAAGTAACAAGTTGATTAGCCTGTATAACCTTATTATTTGTCCCCGAATATACACCATTGCCATTCGCCGCTCCTTCAATGTTGGTGTTATTGTAAGAATATAATTCACCATCAATATACCCATTTTGTAGGACTGTTTTTCCAACTAAGATGTTATCTTTTGTTTTGCTTATGCTATCATTACATATACTAACTAGCTGTTCAAAACTTGTCCTTGATGAGAATATAATAAATCTTCCTGAATAATGATAATCTGCTACTCCCAATCTAGTTCCTACAGTAGGTATAGGCCCCCCGAACGCATTCGCTCTAGGAGGCGTATCCATATTCCACAACATTTTATTACAGCCAATTAAAAAATAAACTTCTTCATTAAAACTTCTATTAATATCTATATATATTATTTTTTGAGCATTTAAATTTGCGTTAGTATTGTAACACACAGTTGCTGTTTCATTTTGTACGATAACTTCTTTTACAACATTATTGCTTTTCTTAACAGCTAAAGCAACCACATTATTTACTGTACTTCCTACTTCTAAACCAGGGTCTACTGCCATAGCAATTTTACCAACATTTATACCAGCATTAATTGAAGTGGATGGGACACCAAAACATGACCCACCATTACCAATTAACATATCAGAGTTCTTATTTGAAAACATTTTTAATATAGTTCCTTCAACATGCCCATTTGTAAAGATAGTTTCACCATTAACATTGTTAGGCAATGTTTTACTAACATAATCATTAGCAATAGCTTCTATTTTTGCTTTAGCTTTTCGCCATAGATCTTGAGTAATATCTTTTAATTGTTCAAAATTTGCTATACTCATTTGTGTTACCTCTCATTATACAAATAAGTTCTTAATCTCTGTTACTTCTTGATCTGTCATGTATGTTGCTACTGTTACAGGTGTTCCACCAGTTGAACCAAAAGTCATAGTTATTCCTGTTCTGTTTTGTGTTGCTGTTACAACTATATTGCCATCTGCTCCTGGTCTGTAACCATTAATACTTGTGATTATTCCATCTTTTGAGTTTAATTCAATAAATTCAGTTGTTGCATTACTAGTTCCTTTGTTGATACATAAATACCTTTTACTTGTATCCGTAGCAACAACAATATCTCCATTTTCGTATGTAATTGTTCTTAATTGTACATCGTTAAATGTTGACACTGTAAAGTAGTCATTAATAGCAATTGATGGTAACATACCTTTGTCTAATTTACCATCTGCTCCTAGTCTTACAACCTTGTTAGCTACTGATGTAGTTGAAACTTCCTCTTTTTTTACATATAATCCGCCATCAGCATTTACTTTATCTAGTTTTTCCGATAAAGATTTTATACTTTCTCTACCCACTAAATGCATAGTGATAGTGTTATTAGTAGCGTTATCATTATAATTTACATTTTCATTTGGAGTTGAACTTTGATCGTGTGGAACGTTAATTACATCTTCTATATATTGCGAACTTATTTGAGTCATTGCTTGTATATTCTGAGTTGTGGTTCTAAGCAAGAAATATACTTCTTCATTAAAAGTTCTATCTACTGGAATTCTTACAATTTTTCTATCCGTTCCATCTATATTTAAAGTTTCGACAGCTCCTTGATAAGAAGTATGTAATAAAGTGTTTATTGTATCAGAATTTTTATTTTGTTTTTTATTTATAGCCCACACTTTCCAAGTTGAAGCAGTATCATTTTGAACTGAACCATCGATATATACAATAATACTATGCACATATCCATCAATAAAAGATTTACTCGTAAGCCCTCTATATGCTAAAAATCTATCTCTACTCATAGCCCCATTAACAGTTCCAATATGAGTATTATTTATATTTGCTGCGTTATTTACAGATACATCTTGTTTGAAGTTGTTTTTATCCTGTAATCTTGCATAATCAGTTAAATTAACATCTTTTGTTGTGTTATTTGCTTTTCTAAAAGTTATTTTCTTTTCTGTTGCTGGTATTTCTGCATCAACAAAAGCATTATCATATCTTTCTTTTGTTTTTGTCCATGAATAGTCTATAATTTCTTTTAGTTGCGATTGTTTTACTATATTATTTGACATAAATTTCTCTCCTTTAATTAAATAAATTTTTAATATTTTGAACTTCTTGATCCGTCATAAAGTTAATTGTCCCTCTAACCAAACCAGAGCTATCAATAAATTCATACCTAGTCTCATCACTAGATACCCTAACGCTTGTTAAAGCATTAGTATTATTTCCTCCACCGCCAGCTCCTCTGTTATAGCACAAAAATTCTAAGTATTCTTCAATACGCGAGTTTGGAACCGGAAGTGAATTTAAATTTGTATTCCTTCCAGAAATATAATTTAAAAATTCTTCTGAACGAGAGCCTACAAAGCTAGGTAAACTTGCTAAATCTTTAGCCATTCTAACCACCCCCTAAGAAGCTAAAGCGTCAATTTTCTTTTCTAGTAATTTTATTTTTTCTTCTAAGCTTTCTATTTGTTTATCTCTTAATAAAACTTCTTCTTGTAAAGCTCTTGCAACAATGCTTGTATATGCAGTTATATCAAATGCTAAGCATTCCTTTTCACCTATTTTCTCTTTTGTTATAGGGTCGAAGTCAACAATATTACACTCCCTAAGCATATATTTACCTATATGGCTATCTTGTATATCCTGTGCAATAAATCCAAAATTATTTTCTTTCGCACCTTTATAGTTATATGTGGCAAACCTAAACTCTCTAATAAAATCAATGAATGTTTGTTTTTTTATTTTAGAATTAAGTCCTATTACATCTACTTCACTTAAATATTCAATATTCTCTTTTAAGTTTCTATCAGACATTTGAGATAAAGTTCCTGAACACAATAAAGTTGAACCATCATTTTGAAATCTATATGTATAATCCGATGTACTAGCTTTTGAGTTATGAAAATCAACATACTTTCCAATTTCCATAACACCTTGATTATTTACTAAAGGTATCAATTCCCATCTTTTATTATTTGAATGCCCTCCAACATGAAGCCCATTAATATGAAGAGTATGAACATCATAAAATTTTCTTGTTGGCACTCCAAGATAGCCCACTTCATTTCTATAAGGCACTATGCCACCACTTCTGGTCATAAGCCATTCTGACCCATCAGCAAAAATTGTTGGGATTCTTGCGCCATTTACGACTGGATCAGAAGAATATTCAAACTGCACTGCACCGACTTGTGTTAATGTATAACTTATAGGAGCGCTACCATTAAATGATTGTGTTGCATTCCCTATTGTAATATTTCTTGCATTTTGTAGCCTTGTAGCTGTATCTGTATTACCTTGAACATTACCAATAACCTTAGAAGAATTTCCCATAGTCAAATTACCAGTCATTGTCCCACCAGTTAAAGGAAGATAGCTTTTAAATTTATTCTCTAATAGCGTTAAAAATGCGCTAAGTGTACTGCTTCCATGCTTAACAATATCAGAAGAAGTGTGCGGGTAATAAATATCACCAGTTGCACTTTGAATTTCTATTTTATTTATAGCCATTTTATCCCCCCCTTTAAGGAACTACCTTGAAAAATAATTTAACTTGTTGAGCCGTATTGTAACTAGTTCCAACTCTTACTGTTTCTCCAGTATCTCCCTTATCGCCCTTTGGCCCTTGTGGGCCAGTTGCTCCTTGTAAACCTCTAGGCCCTTGTGTCCCAGCATCTCCTTTAACACCTTGTGGCCCTTGGGCTCCAGTAGCTCCTCTTTCTCCTTGCGGACCTTTAATGTTAACGCTAGTTGGATTATTTAAACCACCATTATTACTCCATGATAGAACTCCAGCGGAGCTAACGGTAGGGGTGAATGTTGTTCCGTTTGCACCTCTAGCCCCAGTTTCCCCTTTAGCCCCTTGGGTTCCCGCAGGCCCTTGAATACCTTGTAGTCCTCTTTCCCCTTGCGGACCTTTAATATTAACACTTGCGGGGTTAGCTAAACTACCATTATTAGTCCAAGATAACACTCCTGTGGAACTAACTGAAGGAGTAAATGTTGTTCCAGTTGCACCTTTAGCACCTGCTGCTCCTGCCGCCCCAGTTTGTCCTCTTAATTTTCCACTATCATATTTTTGTTGAAATGTTTCCCCATCAGTAAAGGTAACCGCATCAGCTGAAGTAAGTGGATCTACATCTTCTATAACTGCTCCTGTATTTTCGTTTAATAATTGTATTTGAACTTTTTTCTTTGCCATTTTTCTATCTCCTTTTAAACTTTTATTCCTAAGTTTGGACTAACCCTTATTGTTACATTTCCACCAGTACCACTATTCACTTTATCTGTTATTTTACAGTAGATAGTATTTTGTTTTCTTTGTGATATTGCTGGTAATGTTTCTGATACTACAATTTCTAACTTATTCTGAAGTTTAGATAAAATATTAAATACCGTTCTATCTAATGCCTCTATATTATACTGATCCTTTGTTTTAAATCTTAAATCCTCAATGTTGCTTTGCTGTATACTAAGAACTTGTGAGCCAACTAAAATTTTAGCTAATAGAACTTGATTTCTATTAGCTGTTGGAATTGTTGGATTTGCACTTGGTTGTCCTCTTAATGCTTTAATTTCTCCAGTGCTCATATCAGCAACAATTAAATCATATCTATTAAATGTTGTTGTATTAGCAGTTATTTTTATATTTTCAGTAGTATCAGAAGCTAGAAATTTTCCTTCAAAACTACATTGACCAGTGCTAACATTTATACTTAGATCTGGACTATCTAATGCTGAAACTTTAAAACTATCAGCATAAATAGTTTTTTCAACATGAGTTTTTGAATCCATTTGTATAACATCTTCAACATAATATCTAGTTGCTTCTTCATTATCTATATTAAACTCAACTGGATATAACTTTACCATTTTCCCCCTCCTTTAAAATCTATATACTTTTGGCGATTCTTCTCTAAACATACAATTTCCAAGTTCTATATTCATAGTTTCTGTTTTACAATCAATTGTAAACTCTATTATTTTTATCTCTGTATTTAAGGATATTTCTTTTAAAATCAAGCTAATATTATCACCAACCTCAACATCAAAAATATTAAAAGTATCACAATTAGATACATTTAAAGAAATTGATATTAATGGATTTTTACATTTATTTAGTTCATCTTCTACATATTTATCTAATGTACTTTGTAATCTTATATCATTTACAACTAATTCTTTAGAAAAAACTCCATATTTGTATATAGAGTTTAAATCTTTAGCTTCAGCTATTATACTATGCTCTATATCCGAATCATCTGTATATGTATTTTTAGCTACTATATAATTATAAATTTCACCACTGCTGGTAATAGATAAAGTTTTATTTACATTAATATCTGAATTTATTTCATAATATGTTTTATCAATTCCTAGTGATGTATATAAATTTAGCTTTCTATTTTTATCAATTTGCCAAAAATAATTTGCATCTGTAGTAAATTCATCAAGTTTATCATAAAAATTATCATTCCAATTAATAATTCTGGTAGTTTGAAGATTATTTTTATGGGCAGTACCTTGTGAAACACCTGTGTTATACATATTATTTATAACATTTAGCATATTATATAAAACTTTATCATACTCCCCTGTAAAAACATTATTATCTTGTCTTATATACATAGTAAACAACTTATCTTGTATAAGCCTACCATAACCAAAACAATCAATAGTAAAAAAAGAAGCATGAGGATTAGAGTTATATATAACTCCCCACCATAGTAATTCTTCTTTTGCAGAAATATGCTGATTATAGACATTCATCTCATTTATTCTTCTATAGATCTCTATATGATTATTATTTTGCAATATATCTTCAGTTGTTTTAATACTTCTTGGTAAAGTCAAACTAGCTTTCCATATACCATTTAAAGTTTTTGTGTAAGTAAGTTCACTTATCTCATATACTTCTTCTAAAATTATATGCTCTTTATTAAAAATTTTTATATAATAATCATTACTAATTAAACCCATACTTCTCGCCACTTAACAGTTGCCACTGCTTTACTTCCCGTATATACTATTTCTAAATTATTTTCTCCAGGTAATAAACTTATCCATGTACCTGTTTTATTTTTTATAACAGATTTCTGCACTCCTGTTTCATCTACTTTATAAACACCCCTACTACTTAATCTACAATCAACTATTAACTTCTCATTAACAGATAAATCAATATTAACTTTTAAAGTTTCAGCACTTGTCTTATTTTTAATAGTTACGGATGTTACTTCATCACCTTTTAATTCAATAAGTGGAAACACTGTATAATAACAACTATTTAAAGCTATACCATTATTCCCAATTTCTCTTTCATTAAAAGAAAAGCCTTTTGATGAAAAATTAAACCCACTAGAATAAAAGATAAATCCTCCATCTTTTCTTTTTCCTAAGCTTAATTCTTTAAAATCTCTTTTAAGAACATAAGGATTGGGAGATATTAAAACAGCTTGTATAATATTAAATTCTTGATATGAAATACTTTCTTTTATACATTCTATATAAAAATAGTCTTCTTCACCTTCATATTTAAATTCTATCTGTATTTTTTTTTGATTAAGCAAAAAATTTAAATGCTTATAGTGTTTAATTTGTTCCATAAGTCCTATGGAATCCTGAACTGCTATCTGCATATTAATTGATTTAGAATTGATTTTTGTAGTTCCAACTGTACTCCCATCACTTATTAAATCATTTAAGTTATTGCTATTAGTACTATTAAATACTCCCTCTATATTAGCTATAAAAATTGATGAAGGTATTAATTGAATTCCATTTAGAATTAAATTCGCTAATACCATAATCCTCCTTCCTTATTTTGCTGAATTAAATACGCTTCTTAAATAACTTTTATTAGCATCTTCAGAACCTTTATCAACAAAATTAGAATTATACATATTTATAATTATATTTTTTTCATTTTGAATACCTTTAAAAGCTTCAATTATTGATTTATTAACATTATTCGCATATATACTCATAGATGAAGATAACTTAGAATCTATCATATTACTCATTTTTCTAGTAGTCATTGTAGCATTTGTTACATATGAATTAGCAGGTATATACGCTAGCTCCCCTCTAGTAACTTCCCCTAAATTAATTGCTCTTGAATTATTTGGAGTATCAATAAGTTCTACACCAGCTTCATTTATATTATATAAACCAGATTTCAATACACTTCCTCCAGTTTCTCTGTTTCCTGTTATAAAATCTCCAACACTTCCTATAGCGTTAGATATCTTACTACCAACATTTGAAACAAAATTCTTCACAGACATACTTAAACTATCTAACTTGCTTATTGCTCCACTAGTATCAATATCAACAGAATACTTTTTATTACCTATTTCCATTAATGCAGATTTAGTTCCATCAGCATTTTCACTAACTTCTTGTAAATTACCTATAATCTCTCCATTCTTATTCATTATATTATTACTTGCATCTACCCAAACCTTAGAAGCATTATTTATTGAACTTTTAATTGTATCCTCTTTAATTTGTATTTCTTTTGCCATACTTCCAACATTATTAGCTATTTCCTTAGAATATCCACCAACAGTTCCATTCATAGTATTAAATACACCTATTACTTCTTTAGTATTTTTATCAACTTCTACATACATTTCAGTAGTTTTTCCAGTAACAGTATTCTCGATATTATACCAACCACTTTCTGTTATTGTACTCATTCCAGCATACTGTTCTTCTAAGTTTTTAAGTATCTTTTGTTTCTTCATGTCTTGATTTGTCAATTCTTCACCATTAAATTTATTTATCTTTTCCATTAATGAAGAATAATTATTTTCAGCCATGGAAATTTTATCTTGCCACAACGTTTCTTCTATATTTATTTCAGCATCTCTTTGTTTAATTACATTCTGTAACTTCTCTTGAGCAAATGCTAATTCTTCTCCAGAAAGTGTGCTCATTCCAATTTCAGCAGCTTCAATCATTGCATTATATTTTTCGTTTATAGCTTCTATATTTTTTTCTTTAGCTTCATATTCTGCCTTCAATATATTGCTTAATCCCTCTGTTGTATTAACTTGATATCTATCCCAAAAGCCTTGTTGAGCTTGTAATTTCTCTTCTGCTTCTAAATTTAATCTATCAATTAGTGCTTGCCCCATTTCTTGCTCTAATCTTAAAATTTCAGAGTATTCTTCTTCAGTTAATCCAACATTATTATTTTTAGCATTAGTTAATATTTCATTAATCCTATTTGCTCTTTCTTGAATTCCTTGTATAGCTTCAGTAGTTCCTTTTTTCATGCTATCTAACACAGCTTGTTCCTGTTCATCTATAATTCCATCTATATTAAACATATTTTTCATAGCTTCATACGCTGGATCTTGATTATTCTCTATAGAACTTATTATATTTTGACAAAACGTATTAACTTTTTCTGTTATAGCTGACAATTCATTATCATCTATAATTCCATTAAAATTTGCTCCTTGAATAGCTAAATTAATATCATTTACTCCTGTGGTTATAGTTTCTAAAGTATCTGTAGTTGCTTCTGAAACTTTATCTCCCCATTCTCTATATACATCACCACTTGATATTAATTCTTCTTTTGTTTTTAAAGTTATTCCATTTAATGATGCTAATGCTCTCTCCATTAAGCCATAATCTTCTTTTGCTTTTGTAACAGTCGAATCCATAACATCATTATATTCATGCCATGCATATACTCCTACCCCTAAAGCTGTTCCAATACCTGCTATTCCAGCTACTAATGCACTCATAGAAATTCCACTCATTAATCCTAATCCAGTTTTTAAAACAGTTGTAGATTTTGCAGCTGTATTCATAGCTGTTGTTGCTGCACTTGTAGATGTTGTATATTTTGATATCCATGATAACGCTTTACTACCTGCGCCAACTAAGCCACTTAATCCAGTTGTTAAACTACCTATAACCTTTAAAGCCCCTCCAGTTGCTACTGAAAGAAGTCCTATATTTACTATTAATTGTTGATTTTCATCAGATAAGTTTCCAAACCAATCAATTAGCTCTTTTGCTTTATCAATAAATTTATTTACAAATGGCAAAATTTTATCACTAAAAGATATACCCAAAGCTTCAAGTTTGGATTTTAACTCTTCTATATTACCTTTAGTATTTGCACTCATTGTTTCATACATCTTATCTAATGCACCATCTGCATTTGATACAGCATTATATAAGCTGTCATATCCATCACCTAAACCATTTAATAATTGATTTAAAGCAGTTAATTGAGTTTTTCCACCAAGTTGTGCTGCTATCATATCTCTTTGTTCTTCTGTACAATTTGCCATGGCAACTTTTATATCTTGTAATACAGTTGTTAATCCTCTAAACTTTCCAGTGCTATCATACGTTTGCACTCCTAATTTTTTAAGTGCTCCTTCAGTAGTTGATGTTGTACCCATTAAATTTACTAATATAGAATTAAGAGCATTACCAGCTTCTGCCCCCTTTGTTCCTTGGTCTGCCATTCTTCCTAATAATGTTGCTGATTCCTCTATTGGAACATTCATATTTGCAAGAGTTCCACCACAAGCTATATACGCTTCCATAAGTTGAGTTGCTGTTGTATTAGACTTATTTTGTGCTTTAGTTAATACATTTAAATAATAAGATGTTTTTTCTGTCTCTAATCTTAAAGCACTCATTGAATCAGTACCTAAATCTGTTACTCTTTTTTGATCTTCTCCATAAGCAATAGCTGCTTTAGTATATGGCTCTATAGTTTGATACATTTCTCCAACACTTTGCCCAGCTAATGCCAAGTATTGATAACTTGCTGCTATATCAGTAGCATTGGCTCCTCGTATATCTTCTCCTAGTTGTTTAGCTCTTTCAGATAGATATTTAACATCATCAGAAGCAAGTCCAGCTGTTGCTGATACTTGAGACATATTTTTTTCAAATGTAATTCCTGCATTACTAGCATATGTACCAAATAATAATAAAGGACTTGATAGCATAGCTATCTTTCCACCAATATCAGACATTCCAGAACCTACTTTTTCTAATGTTGATGACGCTTCAGAAAATCTTTTACTAGCATTTAAAAATTTATTTGATTGGTCTTCAATCGCTTTATTTACATTTTTTAAATCATTTTCAAGAGTTAATAAAGTTCCACGTTGCTTTTCCATTTGAGCTGTATGCTTAACTATATTATCTTTATTAGTTGCAATTCTAGTATTCATATTTCTATACTCTTCTGTAACTGCATCTAATTGCTCTTTTAATGATTTAGCTTGTGAACTTTCCTCTCCATATAATTTAACAGCCTCTTTATATTGAGAATTCACCTCTTTTTTTCTTGTTGATAACTTTGCTAATTGCTCTTGGTTATTTACAAGTGATACTTTATTTTTTTCAATAGATGTATTATATGTATCTATTATTTTCTTGCTTTGATTTATTGCATCATTTAAAGCACTTTGTTTTGAACCTAATGTTTTAAGATTATCTCCATATAAATTTATTTCTTTAGCACTATTTTTAACCTCTGTTTGTAATAACCCTAAATTCATCTTCATTTGCGATATTTTAGAGTTAAATTCACTATTATTAACAACATAACTTACTGCTATTTTTCCTTCACTCATTAACTCACTCCCTATATCGCATCAAAAAAAGCATTAGCATCTTTGGCTATAATAACTTCATTTTGTTTTGTATTTTTACTATCTTTAAAGATAGCTGATACTATATCAGCTGCAACACTAAGCAATAAATTCTTTTTATTATCATTATTTATATTTATTATTTGTTTTAACTTAGCTGGAGTTAAATTATAAAATTCTTCTAAGCTATAATTTAATGCTCTTGTAGCTGTTATATAGAAGTAATTAAAATAATCTTCAAAACTATGTTCACTATCTTTTATTTCTGATTTTTTATTTACTTTTTCTGATTTTTCTATAAATAATAATTGATTTATCATTGTTATTTTTAAAATTTCAACTAATTCTTTGAACTCATTTTCTTCAAATTCTAAAAAAGATTCTTTTATATCTGAAAATGATATTTTCCCATCAGCCATACAAAATATTAGTACACTAGCATAATTCAATACATCAATTTCATTTTCATTATCTATCATTTCTATAAACTTAAAAGGATCATTGCAATCTATCGCAATAACCCTTTTTAAATAATCATCTTTCAAAAAATGATATAAATTTTCTAAAGTTTTAAAATTTATAATAACATTAACATCAATATTATTTATTTTTAATATAATTGAATTTATATCTGTTAAAAGCATAATATTCTCTTTTAAGCTTTAGAATCATCTAGTATTTTAGTTACTTCTTCAGAATCTTCACTAGAACGACTATTCTTAGGATTAAACATCTCCTTTGTTATTGTTGTAGGAGTAGTTCCAAATCCTTTTAATTTATATGTCTTATTAGAGTTGTCTAATGCCATTGCAGAAAATGATAAAGACTTGGCATTTATTACTTCATTACCATCAGCATCTTTTGTTGCATAATCATCTGATAATTCACCTAATGATACTTTAGGGAAAATAATAAATCCATCTTCTTCAATATTTGTTGCTGGATTAACTGCTGTAACTTCAATTATTAATGCAACTAATTTCTTTTCATCTTTCATTCCATATAATAAATTTCCTGAAGTGTTTTCTTTAGCTCCAAATAATGTTTTTTCTGCATCTCCCTCTAAAGCATAAAGCCCTAAACTTCCAGTGGTTAATCCTTTATTTTTCTTACTATATATAACATAATTTCCTGCTGCTAATTTAGTTTCACCTTCTGCCGTTTCAGCTGTTATTTGTGTTAAATCAGCAACAGTTATTATAGCTTCATAACTTCCATCTGATTTTATTTGAGCAGCTTTTAATTTTCTTAATCCATTTGTTAATTTAATTGTTGCCATGCCTTCCTCCTTATTCATATGTATATTTTGTATATTTAAACCTAAGAACTTTATGATAAAGTAATGAGCCATCACCTAACTCTTCTACTAAATCTTTTTGTTCATAAATTAAGTATCTTTTCTCCTTTAAGGTTTTTTTTATAACTTTAGCTAAATTTTCATAATTTCCAGTGCTAAATATATCTATTTGTATGAAATATATTTCTGAAAAGTTTTTATTACCTGCACATAAAGCTTGTCTTTGGTCTATAAAAATCCATCTTATATACGTATCAGCACTTATATTTTCAGGCTTTCTATAATAAAAAATTCTATTACAAATATCAACAATCCTTTTATCATTTAAATCACTTATTACTTTACTTCTCATTTTTTAACCAATCTTTCTAAAGCTTTTATCACTTGAGCATCTTTTCCTCTTAAAGCTTTTGAAAGTTTTCCTATATTACCTGGATTAGCTGTACTACTTCCATACTCTTGATTTATATAATATCGCTCCCCAACTCTAACAGTTAATTTGATGCCTTCAGCAGTTTTTCTAACTCTTTTTTTTATACTTTTTTGAGCTGTAGATGTATCTATTGCTATATTATTTTTCATAATATTTTCTATATCAGCACCAGCTTCATTCAAAACTTTTCTTACATCTGAATCACTAATTTCTTCAAATAATTTTATTACATTTTCAAATCCTGTTACTGTACTTGTAGCCATTTACTTAACCATCAAACATCTTATATCAATCCACTCATGTTCATTGTTAAAGTCACTTATATCTACTATGTTGTATATATTTCCTCTATTTTTAATTTTAAATTTATTAGGAACCAAAGATCTTGTAAATTTACAACCTCTTACTGTAAATGTAATTATCTTTTCATAATTAGTTTGATAATTAGATGTAAATTCCTTTCCACTTATATCTTTTCTTGCTGCCCAAAAGGTAGCAACATCATTAATAATTTTATTCTCAAAGCCTTCATTTTGAGTAATAACCTCTTCTATAAATGTAATTCTTTCTGTTAGTCTACATTTTGCCATTCTATTCACCTCTATTTAAGTATATTTCAGTTGTAATGCAATACTTTGCAAAGTGTATTTGGTTTTATCAGAAACAGTTTTATCACCCATAACCCCTTTATATCTAAACCATTCATAAACTAGACATTTACAATAAAGTTTTGCCAAATAATTTGTTGAATCAAATTCTTTTCCAGTTGCTTGTTTTAAATATATTTCTGCTGTTTGTATTAAATCTTTGATTTCTTCATCTTCATCATCATAATCTACTTTTAAATATTTTTTAGTTTCTTCAAGTGTTAATATCATTTTGCACCTACTAAAAAAATGTGCCCAACTTGGACACATTTTAATTATTTGAATTTATAAGTTCTATTATTTCAGCTTTTTTCATATTAGAAGTTATATTTATATCTCTTTCTTCAGCCAAAACTTTCAATTCTTTAACTGTCATTTCTTCATAATTTAAACGCTCCATTTCTAATGGAGTACTATTAGGGAGCTGATATATCTATATAACCATTAACAAAGGCTTGTTCATCTTTCTTTGTAACAACTTCTCTCTCTATTGCTCTAAATAAAGTTAAATCTTCTTCAAATGCATTTAAATCTCCAATTGACGCTATATCAGACATTTTAATGCTCATTAATTGTCTATCCCAAAATACTATACCTTCTTTTAAATCTCCAATTATAAAAGGAGCTTTATTTCCTGTTGATGGCATATCTGAATTAGGGATTACTTCAACTGGAACTTTAGTTGCTCCTGCACATAACCACATTGACATTGGTGTTATTGGATCTGCTTGTAATATATATCTTCCATTTCCATCTTTAAGCGTATCTAAGTACTGTAACCCATCATCATTAGTAATTATTTTACTTGTAGCCTTAAACGCAGAACCTAACGTAACATTTAAAGCCTTTTTAATACCATTTAACCCTTCTAATTTTGTTTCAGCTTTAGTTTTTATAACATTTAATATTAATTTATTGGCTGTTACTCTTGATTCATCACCAATCCATTGAATTAATGTATTTGTAATATTTGCATCTGAATCTGCTAATAATTCATTCGTAACAGGAAAATAACCAGCATATTTCTCTATTTCATAGTTTAATCTTTCAAATTGTGGTGTAGCTCCTTTTCCTATTTTTCCACCTTCTCCAACTTTAGTGAATCCATTTTGTTGAGCTCTCTTCTTAAAAGTTCTTGATCCTTTACTAGTCGTTACTTTCTCAACCGTTACTAAGTCTTTTAAAGATTTTTTAGACTCTCTGTATGTATTAATAGATGTTAAAATATCTTCAGGTACTGTGTATCCACCATCTGGCTTTGAACCTATTGTCATTTTATTATTGACTCTAAATCCATTTCTTGCAGCATTAGCAAACTCTGCAATTGAATTTTCTTTATTATTTTCTTTAGCTTTATTTTTTATAGCTTCTTCATTATTTTCTTTTTCCTCTTCATATAAATCATAAAGCACATCAAACTTATCTTGTAAACTTTTTAACTCTTCCTTAGAAGCTTTTGCTTCCTCAATTTTATTTTCTGCAACAAAATTTTTAACCTCCGTTTTCTTTGCATTAATTTGATCTAATAATTCTCTTAACTCTTTTGGCATTACTAATATCCACCTTTCATAATTAAATTTTTAAAATAAAAAAGACTTAGATTAAGTCTAAATCTTCCAATATAGCTCTCTTTTCAGCTTCAATATTAAATTTTGGTTCTTTATTTTCTATAGTATCATTAACTTTTGCTTGTGTTAACACATAACTCACTGGAGTATTTTTATAATTACCCAATGTATTAAGATCATACTTAGCAGCTACATTTTTATTTTCTCCTACTTGATCACATAAACCGTAATCATAGCACTCTTGAGCTGTTAACCATGTTTCATTGTCCATAAGAGTTGTTAATATTTCTTCATCAAGTTTATCTCCGGCCTTATCTAAATAAGTTTGCCTAATCGATGTATTAACTTTATCTAAATCATCAGCTAACTTTCTTAATTCATGTGAGTTACCAGCTGCATATGTCCATGCATTATGTATCATCATCATTGAATTACTTGGCATTATTATTTTATCTCCAGCCATAGCAATAACACTTGCAATACTAGCTGCTAAACCATCTATATAAACATTCTTAGTACATTTCTTACGCTTTAGCATGTTCATTATTGTATTACCTTCAAATACATCTCCACCAGGACTATTTATATAAATATTAAGAGTATCTACATTCCCTAAATTATCTAGTTCCTGTTTAAAACTTTGTGCTGAATGTGCTGCATATCCTCCACCCCAATTAGCAATTTCAATATATAAATATAAATCTGCTTCTGTTGATGTTTTATTCTTAAATTCCCAGTATTTCTTACTCATCTACTCATTCCCTTTCTCATACTGATTTCCTACAATATCAATAGGTATATAATTACCATTAACTATAAGCTTGTCTGCTCCATCAATTTTATGCATATCTAAGTGCTCTCTTGCTTCGTTAGGTGTATAAATACCATTATTAACGTATTTACTAATTATTTCAGCTTGAGTTTGGCTATCAGTTCTTAGAATTACTTTTTCATTAAACTTATAATAATATCCTTGTAATCTTTCGCCTTTAGATAACATTTTAAAATTGATTTCCTCTTCATAATGCTTAATAATAAAAAGTTCTGTATCTATATAGAAAGATAATTGTTGCATCTCACTATTTGAATAAGAACTTTTTTCATAATTATTTATTTGATTAGGCTTGATTCCAAATGCTCCTGCTATTTGTAACGCTGTAAATTTCTTTAATTCAAAAAATTGACTATCAGTAAGCTTTATATTCAATGGTACTAACTGCATACCTATAGGTACTGGCACTATCTTTCCAGCATTATTTGCACCAGTTGCATATTTTTCAAATCTTTCAAGTAGCTTTTGTTCTAATGTTCCATCTAAATCACCACTATATTGAAGTGCCATTCTTGCAGTTAATCCAGTTTTATATAAATTATTCATGAATTTTTGACTTTCTAAGCCACCTTCTACAGTGCTTTGAAGTATCTCTCTTACTGGTCTTCCTATAATACCATCAAATGTCATAGATGTTTTAAAGTGCATTACATCTTCACTAGGATATACATAAATTTCTCCAGTAGTTCTATCAGTATAAACATAATATATTGCTCCACTATTTCCAAATATACCTTTATTATCATAAACTACTTGTACATCTTGCGAGGGCATTATCCATAAATCTTTTATGTCATATTCCCCACCATATCTTTGCTTGTTGAACTCTATTCTTATCCAAACATATGCATTTCCATAGTGGTTTCTATTATTTTCTACTGTTGCCCAAAATAATGATGATGTTGTATATTCATTTGGTCTTAAATTAAGCAATTCATATCTCTTATCTTTTTTTGCTTTAACTATTCCATTTGAAGTTTCTTGATAAAACTTTATAGGCATTTTTCCTAATGTTTCACTTAGCATTTTCAAACATGTAAAATATGTTACTTCTGATATTAATTTTTTAGGAGTGTTAGTTATGCCAAGCCATTCTAGTAACTCTTCATCATCTAAACTTGCTACAGGTCTTTGAGGCGTTATAAAGTTTTTAATTGCATTTAACCATTTCAATCTCTCACCCCTTTCCAGTTAAATATCTTTAAACATTTCTAAATATTTTTCAACACTTCTATTTATATCAGTTCTTCTGATTTCTACTTTAAACATTAATTTATATCCATTTATTACAGCATCAACTGGATCTATTCTTTTAGTTCTTCTATCTTTATCAATTTTAATTTCCCCATATGAGTTAGAAACTGTTTTAGCATTTGTAATTGACCATGCAAGCAATTCATTCTTTTCATCATATTCAACATTTCCTGCTTCAACTTCTAATCTAAAATCATCAGTAGCATCATTTAAATATTTATGGCTTTGATAAATCTCTACACATTCAGGACAAATATTTTCTAAATCACTTAAAAAAGCATCTGCATTATGTGGATCATAACCTATTTTCTCATAAGTAATATTATACTTTTCTCTTAAATCTTCTAAGAATTTTATAATATACTTATAATCTGTTTTTACTCCACCTAATGTTTCTGTTGTTGTTAATAATCCATCTTCAATCCATATATCATAAGGCACATCATCACTTTTTATATGTTCTGTAACTCTTTTAGCTGGTATAAAACTATGTGAATATACATAATATTTCTTTTTATTTTCATCATTTACTGAAGCAAATATTAATGCAATTGATGTTAAATCTCCTCCACTTGACAAATCTATTCCAACTACACAGTTCTTCCCTCTAAAATTTTCTAATGTTAATTTACTTTTACACTTTTTCCATTGCTCTTGAGTTATGTATTGATTATTAGTGAATTGCATCCATATATTAAGCTGCTTAGTTATAAAATCTCTTAAATCTTCTCCACCAACTGCTTTTACTTGCTCTGAAATTGGTATTAAATTCTCAAGTGCTTCAGGATCATATTCAAGTGTTGGATTAGCCTTTATCCAATTTTCAGGCAACCATATATCATCATCTTCATCTAATTGTGCTATAAATATAAATTGAGAATCATTAGTGAAAACCCCTTCTAGTACACCTTTGCAGTATTCATATTGTTTATAACATGGATAACTTAAATCAAAACCAGCAGTAGTTATTATGCTTATTAGGGCTTGTTTCATTTTTTTAATTCCACCCTCTAATAACTTATACATTTGATTAGTTCTATGTCCATGATATTCATCTACTATTCCAACTAAAGGTCTAAATCCATCAATACGCTTTACATCACTACTTAAAGCTTTTATTTTAGAATTTGTAAGTAAGCACTCAATAACACTTTCATAATCTTTTATCTTAAATAACTCACCAAGTTCTTCATCTGCATTAATAAATTTCACCATTTCATCAAATACAATTCTAGCTTGGTCTTTCTTTGTAGCAGTGCAATATATTTGTCCATATTTATATGAATCAAAATTACCATAATATGTTCCTATTATTCCATTTAAAAATGATTTACCATTTTGTCTTGCTAACTGTATATATGATGTTCTAAATCTCCTATATCCAGTTCCTTTTGTTACCCAACCATTTAAACTTCCTAATATAAATGCTTGAAACGGATATAAGGAAACTTGTATAGGATCTTCACCTTCTGCAATTACTAATGTTTCTGCATAATCAATAATATCTAATGATTTTTCTACATCAAATTCATATTTAAACGGTGCTAATTTACTCTTTTCTAAATCATCTAAGTGCCTTTTAGCAGCTAACTTTACAAGCTTTCCTGCAACAATTTTTCCATTTAACACATCTTTGCAATATTCAGTTACTCTATCTACCATAACTTATCACTTAGCAAATTTATTAAATTTATTCTTAGGTTTTTCTTCAGTTTTAGGAATAACTAATTTACATCTACTAGTTATTGTTAAACCAAAATCACTTGCACCTAATCTACATAAAGCAAATTGTTTTTCCTGTTTTCTCATAAGTTTATCATGCTCTGGATTTACAACTTCAAATTCTTTAAATGTTATTTCCCCTTCCAAATTTAAAACTTCCCTAACTTCTTTAATCATCATTTGAGTTTTTCTTAATTGTTCAGTTATTTCTATCCATTGACTTTGATGTTGTAAAAATCTAGCTAGTGAATCACAATCTAAATTTGATAAAATACCGAGTTTTTTTAGCTCATTTGATATGTTTTTGAACTCTTTTTTTTGCTCTTTTGTTAGGTAGGAAGGTGCTCTAATTTTATCAAAATTAGCTTTTATTTGACCAGCCTCACGCTCTGCAATCTCTGATTTTGTCAAGTGTTTGCGTCCTCTTGCTTTTATTACTTCAATGGGTAATTTTTGCTTAGCCATACCATTCTCCTTTCAAAAAATTTCATTGGGGAGTTTTTTCCGCAAAAAAGTGAAACACCGATACGGAATAAAATAATAAAAACTTTCTTGGTACCCCCTACCCCTTACTTTTAATTTGCTTATGTGCTTTTATATGACAAGATCTACATAAGCAAATTAAATTATTTAAATCATATGCTTTACTGTAGTCAACTTTAATAGGTATCTTATGATGTACATCATCATAATAACTTATCTTTCCTTTCTTAATACACTCTTCGCATAATCCATTAGCTTTAGATATAGCTTGTGCTCTTATCCTCTTCCATGTAGCACTCTTATATACTTTTTGTTCTTTTGAATCACTTCTATTTTGCTGGTATACTTTATCACTAACACTTCTATAACTACCAATCTTATCAGTACACTTATCGCATAATCTGTTTCCATAAGGAATTATGCATTGGCATCTTGAACATAATTTACTTAAAGCCATATATTTCTCCTAATTTTAAATATAAAAAAAGAAGTTAGATACAAACTTACTTTTTCTAACTTCTCTTAAATATGAGGTACTATCACGCAAATATATAAATATTATTTGGGACAATATCATTATAACATGGTACAAATCCCTATTAAAACCCTATATTTTCCCCAAATTTACCCCACATCATCTAATTCAATACTATCAAAACCAAATAATAATATACCCAAATCTTTAATTGCTGCATTTATCCATCTACCTGGTGTATTTTTGCTACAATTTAATTCCTCCTGTATTTCTTCATATGATAATTTATCTATATAATATAGTTCTAAAGCTTTATATTGCTCATAACAACCTTCACTAAGTTTCTTTTTTCTAAGTTCTTCTAAAGCCATTTCTATATGTGCCACCATTATAATTGTTCTTGTTCTACTTCTTCTTATACTTAATATATATGCTTTATCTTGGTCATCATGCCCCTGTAAATCTTCTACATCATTTACACTATATATTGCTTTATCTGCATGAAGCTTTAAACTATTATAATTTTTCATTAATAACTTTGTATTATGTAAAACTTTTTTCTTTTGCTCCTCTTTTTGCTCTTTGCCATACTCCTTAATAGCTTCCTTAATTAATTTTCTCATCACTTCTTCTGAATTTTTTATTTCTTTACCCATCCTGCACCTCTTCTATTAATCATATACTACATTTGCTATTTTTATTGCATCACTTCATTTCTATTTCTAATATTATACTTGGACCATATCCCCTTAGGTATCTTGTCCCATATTCACTATTTTGATTTTCAGTTAAAAATACTATTGATTTAACTGTTTCACCTTTTTCTATATTCATAGATCTTACTTCTTCTCTTAATAGAAGTTCATTTATTAAATCTTTGGTTTCTATATCTCTTAAATTAATCATACTCCAAACACCCTACTAATATCTTCATTTATAGCTTGCATTATTAAACTTGCTTCTAAGAATGTTACTTTATCTCCATCTAATATCTCTTCTAATCTTTTTAAATCTATATTACATATTCTTCTTAATCTATCTGTTGAATTATTTCTTATTCTTCTTACTATATCAACATTTTTTAATCCCTTCTTATCTAAAATCACTTTTATTCTTATACTTGCTAAACTTTTGTATTTCATATATTCTCCTAATAAATCTTTCTTCCACACTCTGGGCAATATTTAAATCTAATAAAATTTATTTCTCCAGTATCCTTATTTGTTATTCCTATTTCTCTTGTAGATGAATCAAAATATAATAATATTTTGTTATCCTTATCTACTAAAGTTGAATTTGTATTTTCTCTACAAAAAGTACATATATCCTTATGCTCATTTTTTAATTGTTGAACTTCTATATTTTTATGTATTTCACTTTGAACTTCTTCTTTTTCTTCCTCCTCTTCTGTATTTGTTGAAATTTCTTCAGTAATTTCTTCAGTAGTAATTTCTTCAGTTCTTTCAACATCTTCAACATACGCCTCTTTGTTTTCTTCTATCTCTTCACTATATTCACTATCTTCTATACCTATAGTTACTTCTTCATTATGCAAGTTATCATCTATTGTAATTTGACCCTCTAATGGTCTTGTATATTCTTCTTTAGCTTTTAATACATCTATATCATTTGTTGTGATACTTCCTTCTTCTTGTAACTTTATAAATGCTTTTAACTGATACTCTTTGGTTAATTGTGATGCTTTATATGCTACAGAATAATTTATATTATTATTCTTAAACTCTTCTTTTAATTCATCTATAAGATTATTATTTATTGCTTTATATCTTCCTAGTTGGCTTGATGATATATTTAATATTTCTGATAATAAATCTCTTGTTCTCCCCTTTATGTTATTTTCTTTTTTAAGGCTATTTATTATCTCCTCTACTTCTATAGATTGCTTCATCTTTTCCCAATCGCTTAACTCTCTTGTAGTTGAATTAGTCATTACCATAGTTAATTTATTTAAAAGAGCATTATCTTCACTTTTTGTCTTAACTTTACAAGGTAATATTCTAAACTTTTCTTTACCTTCTTCCACTAATGCTTTTGATGCAAAGTATCTTCTATGCCCTGCTACAAGCTTATAATTATCTCTATCTATTCTTTCTACTATAAGATTTTGTTCTATTCCTAACAGCTCTATTGATTGCTTTATATTATCTATATCATCTACACTATAAAAGTTTTCTTTAGCTGGCACTATATGATTTATATCTATATTCTTTATATTAAAATTCAAAGTTTCCATTTCCTCTTCTTCATTTTTATTTACTTCTCTTGAATTGCTATTTAATAATTGCGTTAAATTAAATGCCATTTTTTCTCTTCACCCCTTTTTCTAAAATGTGCCCAACTTGGACACATTTTTTGAATTACTCACAAAAAAATACCGTAATATTCTTTCTGAATAATACGGTATTTATATTAATGATTAGTATTTAAAATTTATAATGCTCTTTTTTAAATTTTCTAAGTCATAATCTATTGATTCTGCATATTCTACTCCTTTTCTGTAACAGTCTTGACTTAAACTATTAACATGTGATTTAAACATATTCAAATCATTTGGAAATAATTTTTTAACAATAATAAGAGAAGCTGCTGAACAAATCATTTCTTCATCAAAATTAGCCAGCGGTTTATCAAGTCCAAAATATGAATAAAAAACAAAGTGAGTTAATTCATGTCCAAATTGATATGCAATTTCACTTTTGATACTATCACTAGAAATACATAATTTTATGATTAAATATTTTCTTAAAATTACCGTTATAATAGGTAAATATCCCGAATCCATAGTCGCATTATCAATATACATACTATGTTTATTCATTACTTCTTCTCCAAAGAGTTGATCATATAAATTTTTTACACTAATAATTACTTCTTCAAAATCTTTAATGTTTTTTAATCCATATTGTTCATCATAAAGGTTACCATTTATCTCCCAATATCTTTCGTTCATTATTACTTCTCCTTAATTAAATATATTTTTACGAAGTAATTATAGCATATATCATAAATACCGTAATATTCTATTTTTAAAGAACAATTTTTGTTTACATCAAATAATTACTTAATTTTAAAATCTATTTCTCTTACTTGATTAATATAATATGGTTTTAATTTCATTCTTTCATCAGAATTATTTTTATAATACTCATACATCTCATTAAACTTTTCTCTTCCAAATGTTATATATTCAAATCCCATCAAAACCCAAATTTTTAAAGTTATTTCTGTTATTTCCTCTGATTCTATAGCCATTTCAAATATTTTTAAAAATTTCTTTTTATCCATAACTTATTCTAATCTCCTTTATTTAAATAAATATTCACTCAAATACTCTTCTACTAATCTTTTATAGTCCACTGCTGCTCCACATCTTTTTGAATAAAGATTTATTGGCATTTTAGCAAATGTACTTTCATCTATCTTTTCAGTTCTTCTTATATGGCTATCAAATACTTTATAATTACTTTCTTTAAGCCACTCTTTACCTTGCCTATTAACTTCATTGTTTACATATGAGGTAACAAAACACCCTCTAAATACTAAATTTTCATTTAAATCAACTTTAGTATTATTTATTTGATCTACAAGTTCTTTAAATCCATCAAAAGCAAATTCATCTATCTTAATAGGTATCATTACTTCATTTGAAGCTACCAATGCATTTATTGTCGATATATTTATGTCTGGAGCATTATCTATTATGCAGTAGTCATAATACTGCTCTACTTGTTTTATAGATTGTTTTATTCTTGTTTGCTGTGGTCTTACTTGATCTAACATTACTTCTAAATTTGCCGTAAGTAACTTCATATTAGCTGATATAATATCTAAATTCTTATATTCTGTATTTTGAATTAAATCAAATACATCAACATTTCTATTTGTCATTACCTCTTCCACTCCAGGAAGTTCATAATTATGTCTATTAAATATCTTGCTTAAATTTCCTTGCTTATCATTATCTATTAATAAAACTTTATAATTATGTAATTCAGCCAGTATATAACCTATATTAGCTGATGATATAGTTTTACCTACTCCACCTTTTAAATTTATTATTGATAATACCTTCATGTTCTCCACTCCTTATTCCTCTTCTTGAATAACATCTATAATAGATATTTCTGTAGCATTATCTGCTACCCACTTACCAAACACTTCAAAACTATAAAACTTTTTATCTTTTACAACTCCATTCCATAGTTTTTTATATATACAAGTTAGTTCTAACATTTATTCTTCCCTCTTAGCTTTATCCACTCCTAAAACCATAAAGTTTCTAGGCTCTGATAAATATTTTTCTATAACTTCTCTTGCTTCTAGCCATCCATAACATACACAAGCTACATATCCCTCTTCTTGAAGTGAATTAATCCATTCTTTCTGTTCTTTACTTGGCTTATTCTTACCCGCTTTCATTTCTATGTATAATCCATGATATTTACCTCTTGACACTGGTAAACATATATCTGGAACCCCTCTTTTAACACCTTCTTTTTTTAAATTTGCAGCAGTTCTAATATCTCTTATTCCCCCATTTGGTATATGGTGTAGTAATTTAAGCTCTGGATATTTTTGTTCTGCTAAACCAGCCCATTGAAACAGTGCTTTTTGTTCTTGGCTTTCACTTGATGTTGTTCTTTTTATTCTTGCTACCGTCATTCCTTTCCATTCTCCCTTCTTGACATTTTTGCATATATATAAATTCCTCCAAAATCATCAGAGATATATGTATCACTTTTTAAAAATTTATAATTCTTATTTTTCTTTTCAAAGAATTCTTTATGTGAATACTCTTCAATTGCAAGTCTCTCAACTTTTCTTCTTGTAAGGCTTGTACTATCTATAGTTATAATAGGCTTCTTTAAATTTTTTGAATGCCCAATTCTTCTTTTTGCTTGTGCTGCTATATATGTAGCTACCTCTTCAAATTGAAATTCATTAGGCTGTAATCTCTTAGCATTAACAACTCCTAATCCCCACTTTTCTTCTGCTACATCCCTATCCATTTCACTCACTATCAAATGATGATGTATTCTAGTTCTTTTACTTTTCTTTGGATCATCTACAAAGTCTATAACATGAATATATTTAAACTCTTCATTAGGTCTATTTTTCTTAAACCATCTTTTAAGCTTTTTTATATAGTTATCTATATCTTTCTTTGCTCTATCTTCATCAACTAAAGTTGCTTTCTTATATGTAAGGGTTATGTATAAATCACCTTGTTTAAAATTAGCATTAACTAATCTTATTGTATTTTTTATTCTATTCTTCTTATTTAATTTCTCTTGAGCTTTTGAAGATTTTCTTTTCTTTATAGTTCTTTTATAATCTCTTCCCTTTGGTATACAATATAATTCTTTCTCAACCATACTTCCCGCTTTTATAGTTTTAATTACATATACATACTCACTATTTAATCTTAAATTTTCATAATCTTCTAAGTTCTTAATCTGCTTATCATAAATTGATTCATAATCATACTCTTCATATAACTTCTTTAGTTTCTTTCTATTCATGTCTAAACCTCATATTTTCTTTATTTAAATATATAGATGTCCGATTTATTAATACCTAATACAAGCCCTCCAAATGCTCTAAAAAAGCTTTAAAAAAATAAGTCTAATTTGACTTTTTATGATTATTTATTTATAATTTTCTTGTATTAAAAAAAAGTAATTTTAAAAAACTTTTTAATTCAATTATCATGCTTTACACATTACTAATCTCCTGCCAAGTTGCTTAGTAATGTGTTTTTATTTTTGGTATTATTTTTCATAACTCTATAATATTTTCACCAGTTTCTATATCATATACAATTCCATTATCTATATCTGTTTTTGCTTCCTTATCTTTAAATATAATTTTCTTTGCTTCTTCTATAGCTGCAAGCCAACCAATATTTTTATCTTTTTTCATTATCTCTTTAGCTGTGTCAACTACATCATTTAATTCTTTTATCTTTCCCACTACAACACCCCCAAATCTCTACATATATCATCTACTGTACATTTATATAATTTACTAAGTTTAGCTGCATACTCTAATCTTAAATTGTCATGCCCTCTTTCTATCATTGATAATGATCCTTTTGTAATTCCTAAATAATCAGCTACTACATCTTCAGACATTCCTGCTTTAACTCTTCTTTTTCTTAATGGTGTTAACTTCATATTTAAAACCTCATTTCTAATTTTGTAATATTTTGTAGACTTTTGTAATAAATTTATGGTAAAATATTCTTGGTTATACTAATTTAAAAAATAGAAAGGAGGTATTATTCATGAAATTATCATTAAAACACATTCAAAAATTAGAAATACTACTTAAAAGATTATTATCTGTTAATAATTTAGATATACAATTAAGTCTTGTTGTTAAAATAGATGACTCTTTATATTCAGGTGATTTTACTAAATTTAAATCTCCCTTTGTATTATCTGATTATTTAAATTTTGATGGATATGTTGACTCAAACAGATATCCTTTTACTGATTTAATAAAAGTTCCTAATGAATTTAATCATAAAAAATATTATAATATTCTTAGTTGTAATGATCCTCTTTTATTAAAAACGTTATTAGATCTTTTAGATTCGTGCAGACTAGAAGATGATTTTGAATTACCCTCTATAATTACTAACGTTAAAAAACTAGATTCAGACTTATCATTACCTTATTTATATTTAGATGATTCTATAGAATATGATATTGTTTCAATCATAAAATTATAAAAAATATTAATTATTTATATACCCATAGTTGTTTATTCTTTGGGTATATTTTATTTAGCATTTATAAAGCTAAAATAAATTATCATTTACCAAAGATTCAATTTCTCCCTTAAAAAACAATAATTTTTGTAATTTACGGGTTATTTCTTTAAGTTCATTATCTTCTTTTACTGTTCTTATTTCATAACCCTTTTGCTTAATTTCATCTTTTCTAATTTTTAACTCTTCCATATACCTATCTAATAAAGATGATATTTTTTTGACATAACACTTTTCATTAGCTTCAATCATCACTTCTCTTAACTCTGTATTATTTTTTTCTAAATTACTATTATCTTTATTCATATTTTTTCACCCTCTCTTTCTGCTCTTTAACTATTTCTATATCAAGCCTTTGGCTTATCTCTATAGTTTTTTCATGAGTAATGCCATATAAGTGTATTACTCTATGTAATTCTTCTCTTAATTTCTCTATCATATATCCACCTTTTTCTACAGCATTTTTCGACATTGGTAGTTTTAAAAAAAGGCTGTTTAGCCTGTCCATCATTAGAAATAACTTTCTTATCTATTAGTTATCTTTTCTGCATCTATATTAATTTCTTTTTCTCTATTCATCTCGTCAAAGAAATCTGTATCTTTATACTTATCGTAAAGTTCTAACATAACAGCAGTAAAATTTTTGGATGTATTTGGTGTCATATGAACTCTAACTTTTTTTATTTGTCCAGCCAACTGTTATCCCCCTCTTTTATTAATGTTATATACTATGCATTTTTTTAAATTTTGTTACTACACTCCAAATTATATCTTATAATCATAATTTTTTTACCTTACTTCCTTCACTTGCACACTATGCAAGTTTTAATTTAAAAAAATATTTATTTTTTCTTCATCTGTTAAATTTAACTTTTTTGACAGCTCTTTAATTTCATCAATATAAAACTTTTTTTTCCCATTTATCTTGTCATTAAATGTTGTTCTGCTTATTCCTAATGTCATTGAAATATCTCCATACGTTAAATTGTTCTCTTTTAGCTTTCCTTTTATCTTATTTAAATCCATATACTTACCTCCCTTCTTCTTGCACTTTATGCAAGTTATGTTTTTATAATAATAGCTTATTATCTTATTGTCAATATTGTTATGCAAGTTTTTTTGTTAAATTGTACATTTTACTTGCACCTTGTTAAAGATTATTGTACTATAATATTAAAGGAGGTGTTGGAATGAGCAAATTCAATATAGATGTAGGTCAAAAAATTTTCAATGCTAGAAAAAGCCTAAATATGTCTAGAGCTGAACTTGGGAAAAAGGTTGGTTTACATGAAAGTACCGTAAAGAGGTATGAAGATGGACATATAAATAGTCTTGATATTGCAAAACTTAAAGAATTTGCTAGTGCATTAAACATTTCTCCTGCTTATTTAATGGGATGGGAGATTGATGAGCAATGCTTAGATTCTCTAACTGATAAGGAAGAATTCCAGCTTCTTATAGGTGAATTTTATGCTAAAGGCGATGAGTTTAAAAAATGTATTCTTAAATCCCTTCTAAAGCTAAAAGATAAAGAAAGTTGGGAGTTAGTTGCTAAAATAATTGAAAAATTAGCTCAAGCTGAAGAAAATAGCTCTGAATAATAATGTCTAATATAAAAAGTTATGTTATAAGCATAACTTTTTATGCTATATTGAGGTAATATATGAAAAACAGAATAAAACTATTAAGAAAAGATTTAAAATTAACACAAAAAGAATTTGGTGATGCTATAAAAGTAAGCAACTCTAATATAAGTAATATTGAAAACGGAAGTGTGAATCTAACTGATAGAAATATCTATGAAATTTGCTCTAAATTCAATATTAATAAAGATTGGTTGAAGTATGGCATTGGAGATATGTATATCGATTTAAATAAAGAAAATGAAATAAAAAATATAATAAATGAATTTATCGATGACAATAATGCCGTAAAAAAAGATATTCTCAATTCTCTATTAAAAGTACATGATGAAAATACATTAAAATTAATTTCTGATATGATACATAAATTTGCTGAACACGAAACTTATAAAAATAAATTTAATTAGATGTATTTATTGATATATTTAGCGGCATAAGATTAAATAAAGGAGACTATTATGAAAAAAATTGCAATCTATTCAAGAAAATCTAAAGAAACTGATACTGGAGAATCTATTAAGAATCAAATCAATATTTGTAAAGAATATTTTTTAAGACAATATGATCAATGCACTTTTGAAATTTTTGAAGATGAAGGCTTTAGTGGTGGTAATACTAATAGACCAGCTTTTAAAAGAATGATACAATTAGCAGAGCATAAACAATTTGATATTATTGCAGCTTATAAGATTGATAGAATAAGTAGGAATACTTTAGACTTTTTAACTATGTTTGAAAAACTTAAATTAAATGACATTGAACTGGTATCTGTAACCGAAGGATTTGATGCTAATACTCCTGCAGGTCGTATGATGATGTCTATGATTTCATCTATAGCCGAAATGGAAAGAGCCAATATTGCTCAAAGAGTTAAAGATAATATGTTTGAATTAGCAAAATTAGGTCGTTGGAGTGGTGGTACTCCACCTACAGGATATAGAAGCGTAAAAGTGATTGAAGGTGGTAAATCTGCAGTTTATTTAGAAGTAATTGAAGAATATGTACCACTTATAAAAAATATTTTCTATATGGCATCTAAAGGATATACGACTTATCAAATCGCTAATGAAGTTAATATTAGTTCAAAAACAATAAGTAATATATTAAAAAACCCAACTTATATGATAAGTGATGAGCAAGGTTCTCTTTTTCTAAAGTCCATTGGATATAATATTTTTGGTGTTGAAAATGGTAATGGTTATTTAACTTACAATAGACGACCTAGAAAAAATGGTAAAAAACTTACTAACTCTACTAGTATGATTGCAAGTATTTCTCTTCATAAAGGAATTGTTACTTCTAATGAATGGATTGAAGCTTATACTAAAATTAATTCAAGGTTTACCGAAGCTAAGCCCCGAGTTAGTCAGCTAACATTTTTAAGTCATTTAGTTAAATGTAAATGTGGTAGTGGCATGTATGTTGCTCCTGGACATAAAAGAAAAGATGGGAGAAGAACTCTGTATTTTAGATGTTCAAATAAAAAGAATGGCGGTAAATGTGATTGTGGATTTTTAAAAATATTAGATGTTGAAAACACTTTACTAAATACCTTTTATGATATATCTTTAGATAAATCTTTAATAAATAATTATATAAAATCCCAAGCTCCTTTGGAATATGATACTGAAATAAATATCTTAAAAAAGACTATAGATAATAATAATAAATCAATTAACTCGCTTACAGAAAAATTAATACTTATAGAAGGACCTGCAATAAATATAATAAGTGAAAAAATTAATAAACTTCATTTTGAAAATGAAAATTTAAATAAAAACTTATTTGATTTGGAAAGAAAAAAATTACTTTCACGTAATACTTCTAATATTGATTTAATTTACAATAGTATAACTTTTTTATTATCAAAATGGGATGATCTTAATATAACAGATAAACAACTATATATCAAAAAGATTATAGGCTCTATAACTTGGGATGGTGCTGATGGAATAGATATAAATTTAAAATAAAAAGGAGAACGTTAAGTCTCCTTTTTCTATCGTATTAATTCTAATAAATCGTAATAGTAATACTTTTTATTTCTTGCTTTATTATCTGAAAATATAACTTTTTTATCTTCTAATTGATTTAAATATCTTCTTATTGTTGTTATATTAATTCCAGTCATTTCACTCATTAGTTTAGCATTAAATATTGGTCTTTCAAACATAACATCAAGAATATCTGTTATAGAAGAAGTATTAATAATATTTTTTATTTTTTCTAAATCCCTATAATAAAGTTCATTTATTTCATTAATTAAACCTATATTCTTATCAGCTTGTTTAATACTAGATTCTAAGAAAAACTTTATCCACTCATTCCAGTTTTCAGGTTCTCTAGTATCATTTAATAATCTATAATATTTATGTTTATCCTTTTCTAAAGTTTCACTTAAAAAGAAATTCGGTTCATCTACTAAACCTTCTTTATATAAGTATAATGGAATTAATATACGCCCAATTCTACCGTTTCCATCTAAAAATGGATGTATTGTTTCAAATTGTGCATGAATTATAGCAATTCTGATTAATGGATCTATATCATCTGATGGTTCATTAATATATTTTTCTAAATTAGATATATATTCTTCTACTAATTGTGGCTCTGGTGGAATAAATGAAGCTGTCTTAATATCGCATCCTTCTGGTCCAATATAATTTTGAATTTTTCTAAATTCCCCTGGACACCTATTATTACCTCTAACATTTCCATCTAGCAGTTTTTTATGCAGTTCTTTAATTAATCTACTTGAAATAGGCAATCTATCCAGTAATACTCTTCCTGCTAATAATGCATCTGTATAATTAAATACTTCTTGTACATCTTCAGTTGTTGCTTTTTCATCTACCCTACTCTCTAATACATCATCAACAGTTACTTGTGTCCCTTCAATCTTTGTTGATAATACCGCTTCTTGTAAAGCAATAGGAGCAATTAACAATCTTTTATTAATTTTACTCTGATTTAATAATGTATTATATATTCCTATTTTAGTATTAGCTTTTATCAAATCATTCATGAATAATAATGGATTTATTTTATCTCCTAATGGAAGTTCACTTGGAATAAATGGTTTTTTTTCTGCCATATTCTCACTCCTTAAATTCATTTTTCTTTAATTTTATTTTTATATTTATATAATACACTATTTAAAATCATTTTGTCTATATTTTGCACTTAAATTTATTTTTATTTTGATATCAAAATTATAGTTATTTTGTCTGGATAGCACAATCTGTCCATTCTAAAAGACAACAAAATAGTTAACAATAAGTTAACCCTTTATTCTATCTTTCTGCTTTCATATATCCTATTATATAGTATTTAAGTTCCTTTGGTAAATCTATTACTATTTCTTCACCCTTATATTCTATAATGGCTTTTATACTTCCAAATTTTAATATATCATTAATTTTATTTTCTTCTTTCATAATCTATTCTTTATACCTTCCTAATAATTTGTTATTATTAATTCTTTATATTTACCTCTTCCCTCTGAAGCTCTCGAAACTGAATAATTGACTTCAATCTCTCTTACATTAAATTCCTTATACCACTCTCTCACTTTTTCATGGTCATTAATAGTTAATAAAAATTTGCCCTTTAAGTTTTTAAGCTTGTCTCTTAAAATAATATGTTCTTCTTCCCCAAACTTATTATCATATCCTGATGTTTCAAAGTATGGTGGATCACAAAAGAAAAAGCTATGTTCTCTATCATATTTATCAATAATTTTTTCAAAACTTAAATTCTCTACGTATGTATTTTTTAATCTATCTTTTATATCAATTAACATATTCTTATAAAATATTTTTTGACTAGGCTTAGTTGTAGTTCCATATCCATATGTCTTCCCCTTACCAGCAAAGCTTTGATTTATTAAATATAAAAATCTAATAGCTCTATGTATTTCTGTTAAATAATTTATATTATAATTTTTATACTCTTCAAAAATATCTCTTCCAGAAAACTCATATTCTAATAATCTTTCTATCTCTGGAGAGTGATATTTTATCATTTTAAATAGATTTATTAATTCTTTGTCTATATCATTTATGACTTCTATCTTACTCGATTCTTTCCCAAAGTAAACCCATCCGGCTCCAAAAAACAGTTCTATATAACATGTATGCTCTGGAATTAAATCTATAATATTTTTTCTTAACTTTGATTTACCCCCAACTCTACAAATAGGCGGCTTTAACATATACAATCACTCCTTCAATTTTATTTACAAGGGGATTGTATCAGATTTTTAAAATCAAAATGTTCCTATTTTGAACATTTTTACATAATATGTAAAATATTTTGTTAACATTTTGTGAATTTTAATTTTGATAGGATATTTTTTTCTATTCTAAAATAGAGGTGTTACTAATGGATAATTTTTCTATAGGGATTAGATTAATTAATCTTAGAAAAGTTAATGGATATACTCAATGGGATGTTGCAGAAATTTTAAATATTTCAAGAAGTACATTAAGTAAGTACGAAAAAGGGATAATAACTCCTAACGTTGAAAATTTAATAAAATTAGCTGACCTATATAAAGTGTCTTGTGATTATATTTTATGTAGAGAATAATTATTATTATTTTCTTGGGATTATCGCACTAAAAATTTTATATACAATATATTCAATTAAAAATTAACACAATATATTGTATTATTTATTCTTAATGCGGCATCCCATTTTAATATGGTAAAACAAAATTTCCCTTTAATCCTTTATTCAATAGATTTACTAAACATTTTGATAATTCCACCCCATTTTTAAAATATTCATCTATTACTAGTTGAATTAAAAATGTTGCATTTTTCCCTCTTTTTTTCTTAAAGTTTCTTATAGCTTCTCTTAATAACTCTTCATCTACTAGAGTTAATATCTTTTTAGCAAAATTACTATTATCTATATTTGTAACTGCTCTAGCCATTCTAACATTATTATGATTATCTATAGAATTTTGTTTACTTTGAACTCTTGGCTCTTCTTTAATATTTTGTAAAGCTTCTTCAACTGAAATTTGCCCATCTAATGGTTCTTCCCCATTACTATCAACTCCAACTTTAGGTGCTTTATCTTTTTTATTAATCACTTTAGCAGTTATAATATGTTTTAATTTCTTATATATATTAAAGTTGCCAGCTAGTCCTTTTCTTTTTTCTATAGAAATATATCCTAAGTCTGACAATCTCTTTATTCCTCTTTTAACTGTAGATAAAGAAAGGTGCACTCTCTCACTTATAACTTCTATAGAAGGGTAACTACATTTTTTCTCTTCATTATAAAGACTTAAAAGATATAGATATATTCTAAGTTCATTTGCTGTTACATTTTTATCTGTTATCAATTTAGTAGATACTTTTAAAAATTGCATTTGTAGTTCCTCCTTATTAATCAAACTTAATTAACTTTAATTAAATAATACCACCTTAATCAACTTTAATCAAGTGTTTTTTTAATTAAAGTTGATTAAATTTAAATAATAGTGATATAATATTACTATAGGAGGTGCTATCATGAGCAATAAAAAAGATGGACTTGTTAATAGACAAAGATATTCTAGTACATTTGATATAGAGTTATTAGAAAAAACAAAAGAACTTTCTAAAGAAACATCTGTACCAATGTCTAAATTACTAGATAAAGCTTTGGAATTATTGCTAAAAGATTATAATAAACTTTAAGTCTTAGAATTTAAAATCTAAGGCTTTTTATTTTATATTTTTTTATTGAGCAAATCACGAAGTGTATTAGCTAATATAAAGCTAATAATATAAATATAGATAAGTAAATATAGATTGTGGTCCTTTGTGAACTTTTTAAAAAGTTCAATTTGATACTTTTTTATTTTAGATATAAAATTAAAAAAGCTAGATACTAAAATTATTAGTACATAGCTTTTTTATTATTTAATATTTTGGCTTTGTTTTAAAATAGTGTTGAAATTAGCATAACATAATAGGATGTCCATTTGGACATCCTATTTGAATCGCAATAATTTAAAATTGTTCATTAAATCTACTCTATAAATAATAAATAACTTTTTCTAATGAAGATAATACTGCTTTTGTCATATTCAAATAATATTGATTTGGAACTTTCATGTCTGGTATACATATTACTGGAATATTAGCTGAATATGCTGCTTGAATTCCTGATTCACTATCTTCTAAAACTAAGCACTCTTCTGGATTTACTGAAATTTTATCACAAGCTTTTAAGAAAATATCTGGGTTTGGTTTTCCTTTTTCAATCTCATTACCAAATACAAATTCATCAAAGTATTCAACAATGTTATGCTGTCTCAATATCGTTAATGCTCTATCTCTTGTACTTGATGAAGCAATAGCAATTTTTAAATTTTTATCTTTTAAATACGTTAATAATTTTTTTACTCCAGTCTTTAAATCAATACCTTCATTAATAAACTTATCTTCAACTTTTAATACGTTGTCTAATCCTACCTCAACAGTCCACGGTAAATTATATGTATCTATTAAATTTGTAACATTCTTAACTTCTGTTTTTCCGCTAAAATTTTGAGCGTATTCTTCAATAGAAAAGCTATGTCCAAATTGGTTTAATATTTCTTTATAGATTTTATATGAAACTATCTCACTATCAATTAATAAACCATCTAAATCAAATATAACTGCTTTTATCATATATCTCTCCCCTTAAATACATCTATATATTAGTCAAACATTACTTGCCAATTTGGATTATTTTTAGCTTCAAAACACATTTCGATTTGTTTAGATGTAACCTTTTCTTCAGAAAGATTTGGAAGGTTTTCAACTAAAAAATAATTCATCTCTATAGTCTCTATATTTTCAATAAATTCTCCACCAGTAACTTCACATTCAACAAAAACCTTACACACTCCATAAGGATATAACGGTTTATTATGTTTATTTCTATCTTGAATAGCAATAACTCTTTTTGCAGTAACATCAAGCCCAGATTCTTCTTTTACTTCTTTTATAGTATTTGATTCTATTGATTCTAAAACATCTACCCAACCACCAGGTAGTGACCATAATCCGTTGTTCTCACGAACAAGTAATATTTTCTCATCTTTAAAAATTACTGCTCTAGTATCTAATTTAGGGGTCTGATAACCACTTTCATTACAGAATAAAGTTTTTATTTTACCAATAGGAATATCTGTTTTATAGCTTAACATTTCAGCTGCAATATTTCTTAATTGCTCATATCGTTCTTTATCATATATATCTTTTGTATATGTTAATCCACATTGTGCAATACTTTGTATCTCAATTGCCCATTTTAACCAAGGTTCTTTTAAAAATATGTTATTCATAATATCACCATCCAAACTTTAGACTATATTATCTATATATTACTATTTCGCATTATATAACAATTGTTCATCAATCATTATATTTATTGTACACTAAAAATAGTAAAATTAAAACAAATTTTACCTTTATACATATATTGGTCTTCTAATCTTAAAATCCTTTATTAAAGATATAGAATGTGTTGAATTAGCATGAATAAAGAACTTTTTAGGTTTATTTCTTTCCATTTCTGTTTTAAATAATTGGCTCCATTTATACCAAAATAGGTAGTTTGTTAGGAACTTGGTTGAAACACCGTTAAACTTCCTTATCCATCTTTTTAAGCTACTATGAAAAGCATTAACTCTTTGAATATTATAAATGTCCACAGTTTTTCTGCCGCTCCTAATTTGATGTAACTCAAAATTATGTTGAGCAGCAAAAGGTATATAACTTCTATGTTTATCCGTACATAATATAGAATTATCTTCAACAACTTCCGATAAAGCTCTATCTATATCAGTATATTTAGGTCTACCATCGCATATTAAACCAGTATAGATATTTCCTAATCTATCTACACCACACAATACACAAGCAAATTCCTTTGATATACCTCTTGTATTTATTTCTTTGCCACGCTTTCTTGCTTCCCTTGGCATAGTAAAATTAGAACTTTTACTATGATTCCTCTTATAGCTAAGAGCAAAGTAGGTTTCATCGAGTTCAACAACACCTCCAAGAGAACCATAGCCAACAAACTTTCTAATTGCGTCTATAATTTTATGCCTCCAAAAGAAAGCTGTTGCAATATTAATTTCAACGATTTCAGCACATTGCCTAATAGTGTTGCCGTTTACCATACATTGAGCATATAGTAGCCATTTATCTAATCCCTTTTTACTACTTGAAACT
>ERZ773252.635-NODE-635-length-39454-cov-8.052108_pt1 | contig 39454 bp, 36 predicted proteins | sample MGYA00580517_ERZ773252 | MGnify/ENA primary metagenome ERZ773252 (study PRJEB29015, sample SAMEA2737766) | human gut metagenome | biome: human gut; feature: human-associated habitat; material: faeces | place: China | collected 2012 ...
TCATCGCTAAAGCTATACTGAACCCCCAGACTATCTGGGGGTTTTCATAATACAATAAAGGATAGCGACATATTGCCGCTATCCTTTTTTGTGTTCCTATTTAATTTCAATTCTTATTTTAAATTCAAATTCACTTTCATCAAAGCGATATTCTTCTTGTGTAAGCGGTCCACAGCTGTTTTGACCTATACCGTTTTGTTTATAATCAATACACAAAACAGTATCGTCGCATTTTTCAAGTTCAAAATTATGTTTCTTTTCGGTCAATTCCTCTTGCGTGTAATGCAACGCACTGAATGAAAACGGAGTATCCGAGCTTACTCTGATATTTTCCGTTTCAACATATCTTGTACCGAAATGACTTCCGTTTTCCTGTGGTTTTATATATGGTTCATACATATCCGAAACAGTTGTGTTAAATTCATCAAGATATGTGCAAAGGTGCTTATCACTGTAACTTTCATACGGACCGTAGCCGTAATACTTGACGTTCTCGCCTTTAGTGAAAAATCTCAAACCAAATCGCGGAATTACAGGCAGATTTTCGCCCACTTTAACGCTCGACTGCATATCAATAATACCGTTTGCATAAATCGTCCATACGGTTTCAATATCCATATGCTTGCGCTGCACAACGGGAATAAGCGCATTATGGCACTTTATCGTAACTGTATCAGTCACATCATAAGTACAGTCGTAGACGTAGCTTTGTTCTCTATGATAATCGGCATTTATCCAATCACGCATAATATTTCTGTCGTTGTCAGTCGGTGCTCTCCACACATTCCATTCAACAGGTCTTGTAACCGTATCGGAAAGTTTTTTGAAATTACCTGTTGATTTATCGAAGATATATTCAAAATTATTACCTTTTATCGTAATGTTTCTGCCTTGCTCCGATACTTCAAAACTTCCGTCTGCACTGACAGGTTCAAGTTTCGGCACAGTGTCATTTACAATAAGTTGTTCAAAGCCTACTTCATATCCTTTTTTCGCCCAAAGCGTGTCGCTCTTTTGATATGCCTTAACCATTACGACATCACCGTTCGGACGCGGAAAGCTCTTTTTTCCTCTCGGCGGAACATCAAATTCCATTCTTTCACCGTTGACTTCAAAATAAAGTTTATCGTCAAGCTCCGCAAAATCGTAACGATTTTCCACAACTATAATATTGCTGTATGATTTTATCGCAAACGGTTTAATAGCTTGCTTGTATTCCAAAAGTCCCGTATGAGGTCGTCTGTCGGGGTAAACAAGTCCGTCAACGCAGAAATTACCGTCATTCGGATATTCACCGAAATCACCGCCGTAAAAATATTTACTGTCCCCCATATCAATGGCATGGTCGCACCATTCCCAAGCGAATGCACCGAAAAATCCGTCATATCTGTATAGGCGGTCTATATATTCCTTTATACCGCCGGGGCCGTTACCCATTGCGTGTATAAATTCGCACTGCATATACGGTTTTACAACCGCCATTTGTTCCTTTTCTTTCTTGCCGAGTTTACTCTCCGAAAGATTTATCCATTCGCCCGCACCGCCGTATTCACTGCCTTTTCCAAGACTGACTCTGTGCCAAACCACTTCACCCGGATTTTCAAAATACTTGTCTATCCACTTATAATCCGCATACATGGTACTTTCAACATCAAGCATTGAGGTATCGTTTATATGTCCCTCCATCTGCCACATACTGCTTTCGTAATGCGTCAATCTTGTGGAGTCATATTCCTTAACCCATCTGCCAGCTTTCTCAAAATTCACGCCGTAACCGCCCTCATTGCCGAGCGACCAAATGCACACGCTTGTTCTGTTTTTATCGCGTATAACATTTCTCTGAACTCTGTCCAAAATTGAATTTTCCCAATCGGGATTTTGTGCAAGCAATCCGAATGTAACGGCTTGTGAGCCGCCGAAAAATGATGCTGTTCCGTGAATTTCAATATCCGATTCCGCAATAACATAAAAGCCGTATTCGTCGCACAACTGCATAAGCCACGGAGCATTTGGATAGTGACTTGTGCGAAGTGCATTGATATTATGCTGTTTCATAAGCTTTAAATCTTTTTCGGCTTGCTCGCGGCTTATGGTATATCCTGTTACAGGGTCACTGTCATGACGGTTTACGCCTTTCATTTTTATCGGTTTATTATTAAGAAAAACAATTCCGTCATCAATTTTTATTTCTCTGAAACCGATTTTTTCGCGTATAACCTCATCTTCCGTTACAAGATACAATGTATATAAATACGGATATTCCGCGTTCCAAAGTATCGGTTTTTCAACCGTTATAGTTTTACTGTCCCCGCTGTATATCTCGCCTTTTTCATTTTCAAGAACAAAGCTCACATCAGTGTCCGAATCTATTTCAATATTAATTTTTCCTTGAATATCTGTTTCGATTTTATAGTCGCGGATATGCTTCTGCGGACGATTTAAAATATACACATCTCTGAAAATACCGCTCATTCTGAACTTATCCTGATCCTCAAGATAACTTCCGTCACACCATTTAAAAACCAACACACAAAGTATATTATCGCCTTTTTTAACCTTATCTGTAATATCAAATTCAGATGTTGAATGTGATACTTGACTGTAACCGACAAATTCGCCGTTCACCCACACATAAAAACAAGAATCCACACCCTCAAAATTCAAATACTTCCTATAATCATTATCCGATTCAAAATGAGTTACATACGCACCGCACGGATTGTCATACGGAACATACGGTGGATTATACGGAAACGGATATCTTGTATTTGTATATTGATGGCGGTCATAACCTTGCGTTTGCCAACATGACGGTACAGGAATTTTATCAAAGCCGTCTGTATTTCCGTCCTTAAAATCATCAGGAACATCATCAATGCAAGTGTAATACATAAAGTTCCACTCACCGTTTAAATCCTGCTTTCTGTCATTCGTTCCCTTTCTTGCATTTTCTATATCCGAACACGGCATATAATACGCTCTGTTTTCTTCTGTATTAATATGCAATGTGTTTAAATCATTGTAGTATTTTTCAATCTGCATACCTTGTCCTCCTATTCATATTTTAGTATATCCGAGTGTCTGATTTTTGTCAATATGATTGACAAATTTTTAATTTTGCAAATCAAAGAGGGACACTAAATTTTTAGTGTCCCTCTTCACCTACACGTATTCTCGTAAGTGCTCTTTTTAATTTTATTTCAGCGGCTCTTTCTTCGTAGTCGGAAGCTTCTTTAATTTTCTTTTCCGCCGCCTCTTTTGCCCTCAACGCACGTTCAACGTCAATATCTTCGGACCATTCAAACGTACTTGCAACAAGTCTGACTGTTCCTTTTTTCACATTCAAAAGTCCGCCCGAACACGCCGCCGTTCTTACATCGCCGTTCGTTGTAACTCTTGCCACACCCGTATCGACAGGCGTTACATAATCGCAGTGACCACTCATAATACCAACGTCGCCCTCCGTTGTACGAACAAGTAATTTTTCCGCATCACCGTCAAACATAAGTCCGTCGGGCGTTACTATCTGCAAATGAAATGTATTCATAATCATTCACCCATTTTCTTTGCTTTTTCACGAACTTCGTCAATACCGCCCGCAAAAAGGAAACACGATTCGGGAATATCATCACATTTGCCCTCGATAATTTCCTTAAAACCGCGAATCGTTTCTTTAATCGGAACGTATTTACCTTGCATTCCGGTAAACTGTTCTGCAACAGAGAACGGCTGTGACAAAAATCTCTGAACCTTTCTCGCTCTGTTTACAGTATTCTTATCTTCTTCCGAAAGCTCGTCCATACCCATAATCGCAATAATATCCTGCAATTCGGTATATCTTTGAATTATACGCTGTACCGCTCTTGCTGTTTCGTAATGTTCCTTACCCACAACTTCGGGTGTCAAAATTCTTGACGTTGATTCAAGCGGGTCAACCGCCGGATAAATACCCAACGAAGAAATCTGTCTTGACAAAACGGTTGTTGCGTCAAGGTGAGCAAATGTCGTTGCGGGAGCAGGGTCTGTAAGGTCGTCCGCAGGCACATAGACAGCTTGTATTGAAGTTATAGAACCGTTCTTTGTAGATGTAATTCTCTCCTGCAAAGCACCCATTTCAGTAGAAAGTGTAGGCTGATAACCAACTGCCGACGGAATACGTCCGATAAGTGCCGAAACTTCCGAACCGGCTTGTGTAAATCTAAAAATATTATCAATAAACAAAAGCACGTCCTGATGTTGCTTATCTCTGAAATATTCAGCCATTGTAAGTCCCGAAAGTGCAACTCTCATTCTTGCACCCGGCGGCTCGTTCATCTGACCGTAAACAAGCGCAGTCTTATTGATAACGCCCGACTCTTTCATTTCATTATAAAGGTCGTTACCCTCTCTCGTTCTCTCGCCGACACCGGCGAAAACACTGATACCGCCGTGTTCCTTAGCGATATTATTGATAAGCTCCATTATAAGAACAGTCTTGCCGACACCTGCACCGCCGAAAAGACCGATTTTACCGCCTTTTGCATACGGCGCAATAAGGTCGACAACCTTAATACCCGTTTCAAGTATTTCCGTTGTCGGATTTTGTTCTTCGTATGTCGGCGGCTCACGATGTATACACCATTTTTCTTTTGTTTCGGGATTAGGCATATTATCAACCGCGTCACCCAAAACGTTAAAAATTCTTCCGAGTGTTTCTTCACCGACAGGCACTTTAATTCCCTCACCTGTGTCAACGGCATCCATTCCTCTGACAAGTCCGTCCGTCGAGCCCATCGAAATACATCTGACAACATTGTCGCCTATATGCTGTGCAACTTCCGCAACAAGTCTTTGACCTTTATTGTCAATTTCAATGGCATTTAAAATATTAGGCAATTCACCGTCCTCAAACTTTATATCAAGGACAGGACCTATTATTTGAACTATTTTTCCAACGTTATTCATACATAACTCCTTCATCTCTATATAATCCGTAATTTTATAATTTGTAATTTTTTTCGCAGTGCTGCTTTGCAGTTTGTGGTGCCGTACGGGCGTACTGCCCCAAACAAAAAGTAGTGCTGCGGGAAAAATTTCGGATTATAAGTTATTCGCACCTGATATTATCTCTGTAAGTTCCTGCGTGATTGATGCCTGTCTTGCTCTGTTATATTCGAGGCTCAGATTTTCAATCATTTCCGACGCATTGTCCGTTGCGGATTCCATCGCATTTCTTCGTGCCGATAATTCCGACGCAACTGATTCCGACACAGCACCGTACACCATTCCGGAAATATAATAAGGTATTATCTGTGCAAAAGTTTCCTCTGCGTCAGGCTCATACACAATAAGGCTGTAATTCATATTACGCATACCCTCTTTTGTATGCTCAACTCTTATCGGCAGAACATTTTCCGTCTTAGGCTCTTGCGTAAGCATATTGACAAAGCTTGTATACGAAAGAATAAGGTGCGTAAATTCGCCCTTTTCATACGCCTTTGCCAATAAACTTCCTATTGCGTGACAATCGGAGATTTTTATATCGCCTGCTTTGGCATATGTGTCGGTATACACATTATCTTCACCGAAATGCTCCACAACCTTTTTACCTATCGGAAAAATTATATCTCCGTCTTTTATGTCAAGAGATTTAAACAAATTGTTGTTATATCCGCCTGCAAGCCCTCTGTCACCGGCTATAACAATATGACACGTTTTGCCCTCTCTCTCACGCGTAAATACAGAACTGAAATCCTTATTATCCTTTGCTATATCTTCAAGCGTTTCGTGAAGTATATTAAAATACGGCTTTGAACGCTCAATACCCTCGGACGCTTTACGCATTTTTGACGCGGCAACAAGCTCCATAGCTTTTGTTATCTGCATAGTCGAGCTTATGCTCTTTATTCGGTTTTTAATCGTCTTCATTGATGAAGCAGACATCAGAGCATCCCCCCTACTTTACAAAACGTTTCTTACAATCTTCAACAGATGTACGAATTTTTTCTTCACATTCTTTACTCATTTCACCTGTGTTTTCAATCGTATCTATTATATCATATGCATTATTTTCAATATACTCAAATAATGATGTTTCAAATTCCTGTATTCTTTCAACAGGTATATCTTCAAGCAAATCGTTTATAACCGCATAAATAATTACCACTTGCAATGATACTCTTATCGGCGTGTTTCTTCCTTGCTTTAGCACTTCAACTATTCTCTCACCCTTTGCGAGACGCATTTTTGTGTCTTTATCAAGGTCCGAGCCGAACTGTGCGAATGCTTGAAGTTCTCTGTACTGTGAATACGAAAGTTTCAGACTTCCGGCAACTTTTTTCATTGCCTTTATTTGCGCGTTACCGCCTACACGCGACACGCTTATACCCGGATTGACCGCCGGCATAATGCCCGAATGGAACAATTCCGTTTCAAGGAATATCTGTCCATCTGTAATTGAAATTACGTTTGTCGGTATATATGCCGAAACGTCACCTGCCTGTGTTTCTATAATCGGCAATGCAGTAAGTGAGCCGCCGCCCAAATTCTCCGACAATCTCGCCGCTCTTTCAAGCAATCTTGAATGTAAATAGAATACATCGCCCGGATACGCCTCACGTCCCGGTGAACGTCTTAAAAGCAGCGACAACGCTCTGTATGCTACTGCGTGTTTTGACAAATCGTCATACACAATCAAAACGTCCTTGCCTTTATACATAAAATATTCGCCCATTGCACAACCTGCATACGGTGCAATATATTGAAGTGCCGGCATTTCAGACGCCGTTGCGGAAACGACAATCGTATAATCCATCGCACCGGCCTTTTCAAGCGTATCAACGATTGACGCAACCGTTGAACGCTTTTGACCTATCGCAACGTAAATACAAAGTACGTCCGTATCTTTTTGGTTTATAATAGTATCAACCGCAATCGCCGTTTTACCTGTTTGTCTGTCACCGATTATAAGTTCTCTCTGACCTCTGCCTATCGGTATCATAGAGTCAATCGCCTTTATACCTGTTTGCAAAGGCACGCTTACAGACTTACGTTCGATAATTCCCGACGCCGGAGATTCAACCGGTCGTGTTTCGGTTGTGTTTATCGCACCCTTGCCGTCAATAGGGTTTCCGAGAGCGTCAACAACACGACCCAAAAGTGCATCACCAACGGGAACGTCTGCAACACGCCCTGTACGTTTCGCGATACTGCCCTCTTTTATTCCCGTATCATCACCGAGAATAACAACGCTGACGTTATCTTCTTCAAGGTTCAGCGCCATAGACATAACTCCGCCGTCAAGCTCTATAAGCTCACCGGCCATACACGCATCAAGTCCGTGTATACGTGCAATTCCGTCACCGACTTCTATAACATAACCCGTTTCTGTTTCGCGTATTATATTATCGTAATTTTTAATTCTGTCCTTTATAACTTTGCTTAAATCCTGCATCTTCTACTCCTATGCTATATCAAAGCTTTTTTTAAATCTTCAAGTCCTGATTTTATACTTGAATCAATCCGTATACCATCTGTTTCGATTATAATTCCGCCTATACATTTTTTATCAACGTGCATTTTCAAAAATACTTTTCCGCCTGTTTTCTTTTCAAGTTTCTGCAATAGTTTTTCTTCCAAATGCTTGCCGATAGGCTTTGCTGTTGTAACATTAACAATTTTTATACTATTGTCCTCATTATACAGCTTTTCATATGTTTTAAAACATTCCCCGATGTGATGTACACTATGCTTTTCCGAAAGTAACTTTAAGAAATTCAAAACATATCTGTTCACCTTGCCCAAGAAATCTTCGTTGAGTATCTCCATAAGGTCATCACGTTCGATTTGAGGTGAATCAAGTATTTTAACATATGCAGGGTGTTCATTAAATAACGAAACAATCCCCTCAAGATCAACCAAAATCTCTCTTGACATCCCCTCATCTTTTGCAAGGTCGTAAAGCGAGGCACCGTAAGTCTGTGGTGCAGACATATAAATCACCTACATTCTATCAATAATATCAGAAATTAGTTCTTCATCATCACTGTCAGTTAATTTTTTGCCTATAATTTTTTCTGCCGCATCGACAGCCATAGACGCAATCTCTCTCTTTGCGTCAGTGACTGCGTTCTGCTTATCTTGTTCAATCTGCTTTTGACTCTTTTCCATTATATACCGAACTTTTTCATTTGCCTCATTTACAATAGATTCAGAGCGTCTGTCCGCTGTTTCAACCGCCGATTTTATTATACCGTCAGCCTCATTTTTTGCAGACAAAAGTTTTTCTTCGTATTCACTTTTAAGGCTTAGTGCCTTATCGTTGGTTTCCTCTGCCTGTTTATACGAATTTTCGATTTCTTCTGCGCGTTCATCAAGTATCTTCGTTACAGGTTTAAACAAAAACTTCTTTAAAAGCAGAAACAATATGAGCAGGTTTGCCCATGTAAAAATCATTGTCCATGTGTCTATGGATACAAAAGGCAAATATTCATTCATTTGCTCTCATCCTTTCGCTGTTTGATTAAAGAAGTCCTATAAGCGGATTTGCAAATAATAAAATCAATGCGACAACCAGACCGTAAATACCTGTTGATTCCGCAACCGCACAACCAAACAACATTGTTGAAGTAATTGCACCCTTTGCCTCAGGCTGTCTGCCGACCGCCTCTGCCGCCTTACCTGCCGCAAAACCTTGTCCTATACCCGGTCCGACACCCGCTATCATTGCAAGTCCCGCACCTATTGCCGACGCCGCTAATATAATTGCTTTTTCCATTTTTTTAATCTCCTTTGTTTTATATTTATTGTTGTTTTTTATTTTTGTTTTTTAGTCGCCTGCACCTTGAACAAACACCATCGTAAGCATACAGATTATATATGCCTGCAAAAAGCTTGTGAACAGGTCAAAGTAAACCGAAAGTATTGCCGGAATACCGACTTGTAAAATCGGTATTGTAGCAAAAAAATCATTTGGTATCCACGAAAGTATAACACTGCTAAGACTAGCCAAACCGCCGTATACAAGTGATGTTATAACAAGACCTGCGGCAATATTACCGAAATGACGGAACGTCATTGAAACGGGGTTTGCGATTTCACTTATAAGGTTAAGCGGCGTTATAACAGGTACAGGTTCGGTAAACGATTTAAGCCAACCGAGAACACCGTGATTTTTAATATTCGTCACTTGTATCATAAGGAACGTCACTATCGACCACGAAAGTATAACGCTTAAATCAGCCGTTATCGGTCTTAACCCCGTAAGCGACGATAAACTTCCGACTATCGAAAATATAAAAAGCGTTCCTATATACGGTGCAAACGACATATATTTTTCACCCATTGTATCCTTTACAAGATTGTAAAGCATTGTAATGAGTTTTTCTGCCACAAGTTGTTTTTTTGACGGATTTCTTACTCGCATACCGTGTGTCAGCCATACAGACACTATCACGAGTGCCGCCATTATAATCCACATATTGACTATACTTTCGGTTACTTTAATTCCACCGAAAAGCGGTATCTCAAATAAAACCTTAGGTCCGTTCATCTTCTGACACTTCCCTTTCCTTTTTTCTCGTAAGATTTAGTATGAATATAGAAATCTGCGGGAATATAAGCGGAATTATAACGCATACATAGTTTAGATAATCAACCTTTGTTGCCCAAATTACCGCAAGTGCAATAAGTGCCAGCCTACCTATATAACCGACTCCCATAAGTCCGGACGCACCTTTTTGCTTTGACACACATCTTTCAAAGATAATTCCCATAAGTGCAAAGTTTAAAATTGCCACCGCACATCCGAGAAGTGTTCCGAATATTGCAGATAAACCAAAAAACTTTGTCGGCAAAGTAACAAGTACTTGCACCGCTCCGAGTATGATTACACCTATTGCAATATTTCTTATTTCGACAAGTAAAGTCTTTGACACATATTTCCCCTCTTTCTCTTTTTGATACTATATCTATTTTACCATAATACTTATTATTTTCAACCCTTAGTTTTCCGACAAACGTATATTTTTAAACAATTTTATCGTTATTTGTCGTTTATTCTTTTATTTTCTCACTTATACACAAATTTATCCTTTTCTTTGTTGCACTTTGCACAAAGAATAATGAGTATATTTTCACTTTTTGTTTAATTGTCTTAATTCCAAACCTTCCTATATATTATGTTATTTTTTATTCATTTATTCAAACATAACCTTCTCAAATCAAAAAAGCGCAAATCTAAACAGATTCGCGCTTTTTATTTTTAAAATCCCAACGGAATTTTGAACAGAATAAATGCCATTAACAGCAGTGTCCATGATACCATAAATATAACCGAATACGGAATCATCATTGATATTAAGTTACCAGCCGTAAATTCCGGTTTATACTTTCGCATATACATAAGCACCACTCCCGCATACGTCATAAGCGGTGTTATGATATTCGTTGACGAATCGGCAATTCTGTATGCCGCCGCAACAACATCGGGCGTCATTGAGCTGTTTACATGGTATAGCATCGGCACAAAAATCGGTCCGAGCAACATCCATTTTGAACTCAATCCGCCAACAAACAGATTAATAAATCCTGTTATCAATATAAAGCCAATTATAAGCAATATCGGTGAATTTGACGCACCGACCGCCTGCAAGCCCATTGCTCCGATATACGTTATATACGTTCCCAAATTTGTATAAGTCAAAAGTGACAGGAAGTTATAGCTGAAGAACGTCAAAACAATCGCATATCCCATTGTACCGATTTGCTTAGACATAGCTCCGACCATATCGCTGAGTTTTCTGAACTTACCCACAGCATATCCGTAAAACATTCCCGGGACAAAGAATATGAATGTAATTATCAATATGATGTTGTCAAGAAACGGTGTTACAGCTTTACCTGTTTCATCAACGTATGACGAAAGCGGTCCGAAACCAAGCAATACCGCTGCTGCAAGCGCTGTCAAAAGTCCCGCCCCCGACCACCAAAGTGCTCTTTTTTCTTTATCAGAAACAGCAAATTCACTTACATTTATATCTGACGGAATTATATATTTCTGTTTTTCAAATTTAGGTTTTACAAACTTTATTGTAACAAATCCGCCTATTATTACAAGCATTACAGTTGACGCAAGCATAAAATAATAATGCATTGTCATAGGATTTATCGCTTTTCCGAGATACGAAACGAATGGTATGTTCTGACTGCTTGCAAAAGCCTCCGCATTTGTACCGATTATAACGTCAACAACCGTTGCCGGTATCAAATTTGCACTGAATCCGGCACTTACGCCTGCAAACGCCGCCGCCATACCTATAAGTGGATTTTTCCCTATACCGACATATAAAAGTCCGGCAAGCGGTATCAAAATCAAATATCCCGCATCTGTTGCAATATTACTCATTATTCCGAGAAATACAAGCACAAACGGCAGCAGCTTATCCGATATATTTGTACCCATACGTCTTATAAGTGCCGACAAAAGTCCCGATTCTTCCGCTATACCTATACCAAACATTACTATTAATATAGTACCTACTATACCTCCGGCATATCCGAGCCAATTATCAAGTATCGCATTTGAGAATATCCACCTTATATTTTCGGCAGTGAACATATTTTTAATCTCATAACTCACACTTGTACCGTCAGCCGAAGTCATAGAGAATGTATTTCCTCCGAATATCCCCGTTACAACAAGCACCAATATATAAAGCAATATAAAAATTATAACAGGGTCAGGTATTTTCTGCCCGAGTTTTTCAATTATTCCGATTTTATCTTTTTTACGCAAAACAAAAATCACTCCCTTCTGTATGATACTATACCATACGGGAGTGATTTAATTCAACGAACAATATATGCCAAAAGCTATTTGATAATTATTGTCTTTATGATTTGAGTTTGAACAGGTACATCGTCCATACCCATATCTGTTAGTGAATGAGTTTCGGTTTCCGCGATTTTATCCACATATTCCATACCGGACGTAACCTTACCGAATGCCGCATACTGACCGTTAAGCGACGGACTGTCTCGGTGCATAATAAAGAACTGACTTGACGCACTGTCCATACTCATTGCCGTTCTTGCCATTGATATAACACCTCTTTCGTGAGGTATCATATTAAAACTTCCGTTTTGCAAGAATTCACCTGTTATTGTATCTGTTTCGTGCTGTGTCATATCGGTATCATAGCCGCCGCCCTGAATCATAAAGTCTTTTATAACTCTGTGGAACACAAGTCCGTTATAGAATTTTTCATTTGCAAGTTTAACAAAATTTGCAACCGTTTTCGGTGCAATATCCGGATAAAGTTCAAGTTCGATATTGCCGCCATCCTCAAGTTGAATTTCAGCATTTACAACGTTTCCTGTGCCGTCAGCATAACCTTTATATGCGTCATATTTTTGATTTAAAACTTTTTCGTATGTTTCAAATTTCTTTGCAAGTCCTTCTTCTACATTTTTCTTCGTGTAGTCGATTGTAACGGTTGATGTACCGCCGTCCCAATTAACCGTTGCGCCGAACATTTCCGATATTGCTCTTAGCGGTACCATTGTGTAGTCATTCATTATAGTCGGCGGCACGTCCATTACAGTTGTATCTTCAAGCGCAGTTGCCGAAGTTTTAAATGCATGGTCTTTGTCAATCCAAGTAAAATACAGATTACTTCCGTCACAAAGTGTTATACCCTTTGTATCTGCGTCCCACGACACGTCACAACCAAGCGCCTCCGAAACAGCTCTAAGAGGTACAAGTGTTCTTTCTTCAACAATTACAGGTGCCATTTCGGGATGAATTTCTTCACCGTTTACCTTTACCGTAATATCACTCGCCTGTACTGTCGGAACCAATGCCATTGTCACCGTCATTATTGACGCCAACATTAAGCTTAACTTTCTCATTCTTATTTCTCCTTTTCTTACTCTTAAATTCTTCAATCATTTTTTGTGTTTCTTCAATTTCCTCTGTTGTTTTCATAAGCGGAATAAAACTTTTCGCAATCTTTCCTTTACCTCTGTGCTTTATGTAAAGTATTCCGATAATCGAAAATACAACCGCACCGATACAGTTTACCATAAGGTCTTTCATTGTATCGATTATTCCGACATCAAGATACCCTCCCTCTATAACGTACTGTCCTCCGTTATAGTTCACAATCGTACTTGTTATGCCGTTTAAGCTGACCGTGCCGTTAAGTCCGTTCGGGTTAAGCGTTGCGGAATGTATTGCATTCACGATAAAATCTTTCTGCATATCCATTCCGAAAATTTGGTCCATACCAAACTCAAAGAACTCCCAAACAACTCCGACCGTCATAGAAAAACAAAATGCCACGAACGCTACAAAAAACGGTGACATATTAATATGAAATCTCGGGTCTTGATTTAAAATATCAATAAGTGCAAAGCCTATCGCCGCCATTATAAATCCGTTAATTGTATGGAGTATAGTGTCCCAATACGGAAAAATCGTATAAAAACTTTGTATCTCACCGAGTATTTCCGCCGCGAATATGAATAGTAAAATTACAACTTCAAGCATTGTCGGTAATTTTATGTTCAATTTTAAGTCTACAAATCTCGGAATGTTAAATAAAACCAAAGTTAGCAGACACAGAAATACATTGTAGAAATTTCTGTTGAATATTTCCGCAACCATTGTTAAAACAACCAGAATTTGAAGAACAAGCAGCAGTACAAACCTACCTTTTTTTCCGATCCTCTTCATAATATATTCTCCTTTAACGATAGTATAGATTATTATATCATAATCCGACATTTTTTTCAATCAAAATGTTTACAGTATGTTCACTTTTTGCAGGGTAATATTTACTGTACAAAATTTGTTTTTTGTGATATAATAAGTAAATAGAATTGATTGAACGATTTTTAGGAGCGTGTTATTATGAAAAAAAGCGATCTTACAAAACTTATTGCAATCGGTGCGGCTGTAACAGCGGCTGCCGCCACTACTGCGATTGTTATTTCAAAGCACAAAAAACACAAAACAATGCTTGCAGAACACACAAAAACTCTTACGAAAAAGCAGGCATATATCACAGGCGGAGGACTTTCCGCATTTGCGTCAGCACTTTATCTTGTGCGTGACTGCGGTTTCACTCCGGAGAATATTCATATATTTACAAACGGTACTCGCGACTGCGGCAACAACGAAACAGGCTTTATCTGCCGTCGCGGAAAAACTATAAGCATCAAAGACAGTATGAATTTCTTTGACCTTATCAGCGATGTTGATTCTTTGGATATTCCTGATTTGACGGTATGCGATGAAATACTTAATATTTATCGTGCAAATATTTATCCTCGAAGTGTGACTTTGATTGATCAAGACAAGAACGTTATAGACAGTTCAAAAATCAAGATTTCAAAATCACACAGAAACGCAATACTTGCACTTATGCAGTCAAAACGTCCGCAAATTCAGTCTGTGTCGATATTTGACGTTATGGACAGCGATTTCTTTCTTTCGCCGTTCTGGAAACTTATTTCCGCATTATACGGTTTTACAGAAGAATCGAGTGCATATGAATTTGTAAACTGTATTGCAAATATGGATAATATGCTTTCGGGTATCATTCCGAATGATTTTGACAGATACGAAGAAATTGTCAACCCTCTAAAAGAGCATTTGAAGAAAATCGGTGTTGACGTAAGAGAAAATGCGGTTGTTACCGATATTGATTTTGAAAACGACAATGCCGACTCAATTCACTTTACGGACGGTGCAACAAGAAAGACTTTCTATCTTAATGACGGCGATATTTGTATTATGCCTACCGACGAAATGGCTGACTGCGAATCTTTCGGCAGCTTCAACGAACCTGCTCCGAAACTTTATTCAAAGCCGTTTGAACTTTGGGAAAAGCTTGCAGAAAAGCACCCGTCATTCAAATCACCTGACTTGTTCTTTGATGAATTTGAGGGTAATATGTCAGAGGAATTTACAATTACTCTTTCAAATAAACTTTTGCCTGAGCTTATTGACAAAGTTACTTGCGGTGCCTTGGGTTGCAACGGTATTATCGTGCTTGACGATTCAAATTGGAAAATGACAGTTTGTGCGGTACCGTCAACTTATTTTAAAGACCAAAGCGAAGATATTACAGTTTTGTGGGGCTGTGCTATGCGTCCTAATTGTGACGGTGACAGAAGCGGTAAAACTATGACTGAATGCAGCGGTGCCGAAATTTTATATGAACTTGTTTCATGCTTTAACCTTGATGAAGTTTGGGACGATATTCGCGAAACGGTAGTAAACGTAATTCCTTGCCACAGACGTTACGGTACATCATATTTATCACCTGTTAATTCAAAACTTGAAATAATTCCGACAGGTATAAAGAATTTTGCGGTTTCCGGCGATTTTGCCGAATCGGATAACGATACAGTATTCTCGGAAGAATATATCGTTTCAACCGCACGCACCGCATCATATAAACTTATGAAAACAAACAGAAAAATGTTTGAAAGTAAACCGAAATCATTCAGAGAAGTAAAAAAATCTTTAAAAAACTTGGTAAAATAATTTGTTTTTTAAGGTTATTTTAAGGTTTCAATATTATAATACAGTTAAAGAATTGATAATTATTAAATCAATTCACGATAATTTTTTCATTTTTTTCTTCATAAAAAAGCAGAGCCATTAAGGCTCTGCTTTTTTTGTGCTGTTATAAATTTATATGTTCTTCGGAACAGGTTCACCGAATATCGGAAGTCCGTTTTCATCATATTCAAACACTTTCGCTCTTGCGTGGCGGTTGTTATCGTGAAGCGGATCGCCTTTGATTTCCTTATAGTTTCGGCTGTGATATATAAGCACGTCTTTACCGTTATCGGTCGTGAAACAGTTATGTCCCGGTCCGTACTGCTTATTCTCCTCGCTCGTTTTAAATACAGGCTTGTCGCTCTTATGCCACGACTTTATATCAAGCAAATCGCTGTTTTCATCAGCCCAAAGCATTCCCATACAGTATCTCCAACCTGTATCGGACGCCGAATATGTAACGATAACTTTACCGTTTCTGACAAGTACCGCCGGACCTTCGTTCACTTTAAATCCCTGCACTTCCCAATCATACTCCGGTGTTGTAAGAATCATCGGCTTTGTTGCAAGAGTCCAAGGATTTTTCATTTTTGCAATATACACGTCAGATACATCTGCAGGCTCTGTCTTTTGTGCCCAAAGTACATATTGTTCACCCTTATGTATAAATGTGGTCATATCAAGTGAAAAGCTTTCCACTCCCACATCAATTCTGCCCTTTTCAATCCACTTACCCGTCATAGGATTTTCGTCCTCGCACATAAGCAGATAAGGTCTTATTTCCCATACGTCTTTTGCGTCACCGGCGGTGAAATAAATATACCACACACCGTCTATATAATGAAGTTCAGGCGCCCAAATATGTGAGCCCATTTCACCTGTCGTATGCTTTTTCCACACTACTTCCGAATCAGCCGTCAAAAGTCCGTTAAGAGTCTTTGCACGTCTTATCTCAATACAGTCATACTGTGGCATTGTACCTGTGAAATAGTAATATCCGTCAGTATGCAGATACACAAACGGATCTGCCCGCTGATACACCAAAGGACTGTTATATTCATATTTCTTATCCATATTATTTTCTCCGTTTCGCTTTTATATTTTTATATTATCTATTATAATAGCTTACAACGGTTTTGTAAATAATTATTTTTGAAATTGTCTGCCTGTATTGTCTATCACATAATTATCTTTGTAAATAAGTTCCGACACGGTTACAAATTCATATTTGCACTCCAATGCCTCCAAAATTTTCGGCAGAATTGCCGCCGTATTCTTTGTGCCGTTATGCAAAAGAATTATGTCGCCGTTTTGCGTGCGTCTGACACTTCTTTCATATATATCCTGTGCCTCCGCGTCACCGTAATCAATTCCGTCCACCGACCACTGAATATACATTCTTCCGCTATCCTCCGCCGCTTTCACGACAGTGTTATTATATCCGCCTGACGGCGCACGCATAAGGTACGGTCTTTCACCGGTTATGCTTTCAACAATTCCGTCACATTTATCAAGGTCGGCTGTAATCGCCTCTGCCGACATTTTCGTATAATCCGCGTGATTATATGAATGATTGCCGATTTCATGTCCCCTGTCATAAATTTTCTTCAAACTTTCGGAATACTTTTCCGCCCAATCACCCACAACGAAAAATGTCGCCTTGCAATTATACTTGTCCAACGTATCAAGAATTGAGTCAATATCATCATCGTTCCACGCACAGTCAAATGTCAGTGCGATTTTATTGTCATCCCTCTCCACGCTGTAAATCGGAATTTCTCTGCCGTTTACGTTAAACACGCTTACCGCTCTTGAAGTCGTAAACCAAATTATCGGTATAACCGCAAAAATCAGTAATGCTATTATAATATGCTTTAATTTAATAACATAAAAATTCAAAATGCCGACCTCCTAAAATATATCTGCTTAATATATCTTATTCGTGTCGGCATATGTTTATGACATCACAAAAGCCATGACGGAAGTTTATTTTTCTTTTCTTCTTTCTTTTCCTCGATTGGCTTTGTTTCTTCTGTTTTCTCGATTTTGATTTCAGTCTTTTTAACCTTTGTCACGTCCTTTTTCTTCGGTGCGGTTCTCTTAGGTTTTGCCTGCTTTTTCGGTGTATCGTTTTCTAAATTTTTGATACATTCTTCTATTTCTTCGTCAGTTTCAAGAGGCTCACTTTTAAATCTGTCCGCAAAAAGCTTGCCCTCTCTTTCGTGCGTTCTGTTGAAATATCTCGCATAGCTTGTCGTGACAGGTTTCATTGTCATTGAAATTCCCTTTTCACCCTCTTTTACAACAAGACGAATTTCCGACTTTGTAAGATAATAGCCATGTACAATACCCGTTGCGAAATTCTTTTCAAGAATTTCAACAAACATTTTTTTATCCTCGTCTGTCACAAAAAGTTCATTGCCTTTCAGCGTAATATAATAATTACCGCTTTTACTTATCTCTCTTGCCTTTCTTGCCATTTAGTGTCCCTCCTTTTCTTACATTATAACACATTTTCGGAGGGGACACTAAAACATTTTGATTACAATTTAAAGACAAGTTGGTTATAAATACAGGCAATACGGAATAGTTATATCGTATAAAACAGAGGAGGTATAAAAATGCAGACATACCACAATAAAACCGTACAGCAAACCGCCGAATTGCTCGGTACGGATATAAAAACAGGACTTACACATGACGAGGTAAAGAAACGACTTCACCGTTACGGCAAAAACGAACTTATCGAAAAAAAGAAAAAGAACATATTTATAAAATTTCTTGAACAATTTAATGATTTTATGATAATTATACTTCTTTCCGCCGCTGCGGTATCATTTATAACGTCAATTATGCAAGGTGACGCGGATATAACAGAACCTGTAATAATTCTTGCAATCGTCATATTAAACGCATTGCTCGGAGTTATTCAAGAAAAACGTGCCGAAAAAAGTCTTGAGGCTTTAAAGAAACTATCATCACCCCATGCCTGTGTACTCAGAAACGGCAATGAGCTTAATATTCCTGCCGCGAACGTTGTTCCCGGTGATATACTTATAATATCGGCAGGCGATCTTGTTGCCGCAGACTGCCGTCTTGTCACATCTAACAACCTCACAACAGACGAATCCTCTCTTACCGGTGAATCTGTAAACGCCGAAAAAGACGCATCGGTTGTACTTGAAGAATTCACGGCACTTGGGGACAGAAAAAATATAATCCTTTCTTCCACCTCCGTAACAGCCGGAAAAGCCACCGCGATAGTTACGGGTACGGGAATGAATACGGAAGTCGGACATATTGCGAATATGCTCCTTGATGATGAAACACCGCAGACACCGCTTCAGCTAAAGCTTGCCGATACAGGCAAAACGCTCGGTATTGCCGCACTTTTTGTATGCCTTTTTATTTTTATTGTCGGACTGTTCCGTCATCTTCCTCCGTTTGATATGTTTATGACAGCCGTTTCTTTGGCGGTTGCGGCAATACCGGAGGGACTTCCGGCAATAGTTACGATTATGCTTGCAATCGGCGTAATGCGTATGTCAAAACATAACGCAATAGTACGAAACCTTCCGTCTGTCGAAACGCTCGGCAGTGCGTCCGTAATATGTTCCGACAAAACAGGCACTTTAACGCAAAATAAAATGACTGTAACTTCATTTTATACGTATGATGAAAAAAAGCTGATACGACTTTGTTCAATGTGTTGCGACTGTGACGAAGTGCACAAAAGTCCGACAGAAAGTGCAATCCTCGTCATCGCAAAAAAGCATGGTTTTGACAAGTCCGTACTTGACAAAAAATACAGACGTATTGACGAAATACCTTTCGACTCAACACGCAAACGAATGACGACAATACACAGGGACATAAAAGGTTATAAAACAATAGTAAAGGGTGCATTGGAATTTGTACTTCCGCTATGCACCGACATTTATAATGGTCAAAAAGCTATTCCGCTTACTTCGCAGAGCAAGCGAAAAATTGTATCCGAAAATTCAAAAATGACTTCGGACGGTTTGCGTGTAATCGCGGTTTGTTATCGTGATGATTACACAAAAACAGCCATCAACGAAAACAATATGGTGTTTATCGGTCTTATCGGCATTGAAGATCCGCCGCGAAAAGAGGCAAAACAATCCGTAGAACTTTGTAAAAGAGCAGGTATTCGTCCTGTTATGATAACAGGCGATCACGCAGAAACGGCTTTATCTGTTGCGAAAAAAATCGGAATTGCGGACGATAATTCAAAGGTTATGACAGGCGATATTCTTGAAAAAATATCGGATAACAAACTTGCACTCACGATAAATCAATACAACGTATTTGCACGCGTTACTCCGAGCCATAAAATGAAAATTGTAAAAGCACTTAAAGCCAACGGTGAAATTGTCGCAATGACAGGTGACGGTGTAAATGACGCACCTGCACTTTCCGCCGCCGATATTGGATGCAGTATGGGCATAACAGGTACGGACGTTGCAAAATCAGCATCTGATATGGTGCTTACGGACGATAATTTTGCTACTATTATATATGCAGTCCGTGAGGGCAGAAGTATTTTTTCAAACATCAAAAAAGCGGTACAATTTTTGCTTTCAAGCAACATAGGCGAAATTCTGACCGTATTTTCGGGTATTATGTTTGGTTGGTCGTCACCGCTTACCGCTATACAGCTTTTATGGGTAAATCTTGTTACCGACTCACTTCCTGCAATCGCCTTGGGACTTGACACTTCCGACAGCGATATAATGGATAAACCGCCACGTTCACCGAAAAAAGGTTTATTTGCCGACGGACTTTGGCTTACAATCATATTTGAAGGCTTAATGATAGGTGCACTCGCACTTTTGGCATTCACCATAGGTGCAAACATCTTCGGCGGTATTACCGCCGGTCGCACAATGGCATTTGCGGTGCTTAGTATTTCTCAATTGGTACACGCATTTAATATGAGAAGTGAACATTCTGTTTTTAAAGCAGGTATATTTAAAAATCCTTACCTTGTGCTTTCACTGATTGCGGGACTTATTTTGGAGGTGTCGGTAATTTCCGTTCCGTACCTTGCAAATATTTTCGGAGTTGTTCCGCTCAATGCTATGGGTTGGATTGTCGTAACGTTTCTGTCCGTTATGCCGCTTATAATCGTTGAGCTTCAAAAGTTTGTCAGCTCGTTTGTATGGCGAAAGGACTGATATATGAATTTAAGCAATTTAAAGAAAAACGAATCGGGCGTTATATCCGAAATACGGTTAAGCGGTTCAATAAAACGCCGTCTTTCCGAGATGGGGATGACGCCCGGTGCAACAGTAAAAATGCTAAGATTAGCACCTCTCGGCGATCCTATCGAATTTCGTGTACTCAACTGTAACATAAGTATACGAAAAAAGGACGCCGAAAGATTTTTTATTCATAAGGTGGTGAAATGAATGTCCTATACAAAAACAGTCGTTGCCCTTGTCGGCAATCCGAATTGCGGAAAAACAACTCTTTTTAACGAACTCACAGGCAGTAATTATGATGTCGGCAACCGCATAGGCGTTACTGTTGAGAGCAAAAAAGGCATATGCCGTTACAACAAAAATATGCTTATAGTCGATCTGCCGGGTATCTATTCACTTTCGCCGAACAGCGCGGAGGAAATTATAACACATGACTTTATTGTAAATGAAAAGCCCGATTTAATACTCAACATAGTTGACGCAACCAACCTTGAACGCAATCTCTACCTTACAACACAGCTCGCTGAAACAGGTGTGCCTATGGTAATCGCGCTGAATATGGCAGACGCAGTTAAGAAAAACGGTTTTGAAATTAATGCAAATATGTTGACAAAACGTCTTAATATACCGTCTGTTCCGATTTCGGCAAGCAAATGTATCGGGATTGAAAAACTCATCAAAGAATGTAACTTAGGCGGTAATACCCAAAATCAAATTAAATACAATGCGGAAATTGAAAGAGCAATTTCCGCATTATGCTTAAAAAATAAAATAAGCCGTTTTTACGCCATACAACTTACAGAAAAAAATGATACCGAAACACATATAGCACAAGCTCGCTACAAATTCATAAAATCGGTTGCAGCCGACTGCATAAAAATAATCGGTCAAAACAGACAATTCCTTCTAACCGAAAAAATAGATTCAATCGCTATGCACCCACTGTTTGCGATACCGATTTTTATACTTGTAATGTTTTGTGTTTTTCAGATAACTTTCGGAACATTCGGCTCAATGCTGTCTGATATGCTCGATACCCTGTTTAATTTTCAATTTGCAAATATGCTTGAAAATATTTTAACATCAGCCGAAGTCGGTGCATTTTTCAAAGGACTTTTACTTGACGGAATAATATCCGGAATAGGCAGTGTCATAACATTTTTTCCGCAGATAATGCTGTTATTTTTATTTCTTTCCTTTCTTGAAGATTCGGGATATATGGCACGAACGGCTTTTATTATGGACAAACTTTTTATAAAAATCGGTCTTTCAGGCAAGTCGTTTGTACCTATGATAATGGGATTTGGGTGCAGTGTTCCTGCGATAATGGCAGTCAGAACACTTGATAACAAACGTGACAGAAAGCTGACAATGCTGTTGATACCGTTTATGTCGTGCGGTGCAAAAATGCCGGTTTATGCGGTGTTTACAGCGGCACTGTTTCCGAATAATGCGGGTATCGTCACATTCAGTTTATACATTTTAGGGATAGCTTTAGGGATAATTTCAGGATTGATTTTGTCAAATACGGTATTCAAAGGCGATGAACCGCCTTTTGTACTCGAACTCCCTCCCTACCGAATGCCGACTTTCAAATCGACATTTAATCATATGTGGGATAAAGTCAAGGACTTCCTTACAAGAGTAGGTACTGTAATTTTGCTTGCAAGTATAATCATCTGGCTTTTGGAAAATCTTGATTTTCATTTGCATTTAACCGCTGACAGCGAATACAGCATTATCGGCACTTTCGGAAAACTTATCGCACCGATATTTAAACCTTGTGGGTTCGGTAATTGGAAAGTTGCGGTAAGCCTTATTTCAGGTTTTGCCGCAAAAGAGGCAGTCGTGTCAACTATGTCAATCCTATACGGTGCATACAACACCGCCGATCTTGTATCGTGCCTTACGACTTCATTCACTCCCCTGTCGGCATATTCGTTTTTAACGTTTGTACTGCTTTATGTGCCTTGTATCGCCGCAGTGTCAACACTCCGCAGTGAACTCAACTCACGAAAATTAACCGCATTTTCGGTATTATATCAGCTTTCTGTTGCGTGGATAATGTCAACGCTTGTATTCCAAATCGGTAATTTATTTGTATAGACTTCACAAAATTAAATTTTTTTATGTTAGCTATTGCAAATTAAAGTGATTTAGGTTATAATAAAGGCATAATTTAATTGATATTAATTTTCGAAACCAAAGAGGGTTTTAGAAACAGCAATGTTTCTATACCCTCTTTATTTTTTTATTAGTTTGCGGACAGAAAGGCTATGGTGATTAATATGTTAGTTGATAATGATATTTGTATCTCAAGCGCACTTGAAGATTATCTTGAATCAATATATGAAATTTCAAAGCAAAAGACGAGTGTGCGCATAACGGATATTGCCCTTGCACTCAAAATATCAAAACCAAGTGTGAACAGAGCGGTAAATACTCTAAAAAAGCAAGGTCTTGTTTCTCACGAGCCTTACGGCGATATAATTCTTACGGAAAAGGGTTTTGAGCTCGGTGAGGCAGTATATCACCGTCATACGATGATTAAAAAATTCCTTGTAAATGTTCTTCATATTCCCGAAGATGACGCCGAAAAAGAGGCTTGCCAAATTGAGCATAACATAAGCCAAAATACAGTTGAAAAAATGAAAAGTTTTATGGAAAACTAAAAAGGAGTACCGAAAATGAACTCGTCGACGTACGTTTGTACGTTAGAGTTTATTTTCACAAAAAGTACAAAGGCAAGCCGTATATCAAAGATAGGCTTGCCTTTGTTTATAATATCTGTAAATTAAATTCAAATATAAAATAATATTTTGCACGGTTCGGACAATTTATCGTCCTCCGGAATTTATAAATCTCTTTCGTGCATTAAACCCTTCATATAATCGTCCATTGCGTCTGCAACTTGCTTTGAATACGCAACCGCCTCAACAACAGTTTTCGCGCCGCGAACAACATCGCCCGACGCAAAAATACCGTCACGCGTAGTTTCTCCGAACGTATTTGTTACAAGCAAACCTTTTTCATTAACTTCCAAGCCTGTCGTTGTTGAAACAATTCTGTCCTTCGGACCTTGACTTATCGCAATAATCGTTGAATCTGCCTGATAAAGATTTTCCGTTCCTCTTATCGGCGAAAGATTTCCCTTTCCGTCACATTCAAGTTCAACAAATATAACTCCGTCATCTACAATTTCCACAGGCTCAACGTGTACCACGAATTCAACACCGTCAATCTTTGCATAATCCACTTCACGCTGACTTGCGGCCAAATGGTCACTTCTTGAAAATACCGTAACCTTTTTAGCACCGTGTCTTAAAGCAGTTCTTGCAACGTCCATTGCCGAGTTACCCGCACCGATAATATTAACCGTATCGCCAAGTCTGTAAACATCGGGATTGGTAAGATAATTAATCGCATAATGCACATTTCCGAGCGTTTCGCCTTTTATATGAAGTGTGTTCGGTTTCCATACACCTGTACCGATAAATATTGCACTGTAACCGTCACGGAACATATCGTCAACGCTTATAGTCGTACCTATTGCCGTATTCGGTCTGATTTTAATACCAAGCTCAATCAGCTTTTCCTTATATCTTTCCAAAATTGATTTCGGCAATCTGAATTCGGGAATACCGTATCTCAACACACCGCCGATTTTTTCTCTTGATTCAAATATCGTAATATCATATCCGCGCTGTGCAAGTATTACCGCAATGGTTATACCGGCAGGACCTGAGCCGATTATACCTGCTTTCAAGCCGTTTTTTTCAATCCCCGAAAAACTAAGTTTATCAAAATAGTTTTCGGAAATATAATTTTCAATACTGCTTATATGAACCGGTGAGCCTTTTCTGTTCAAAACGCAATGTCCCTCGCATTGATTTTCATGATTACATATAAGCGAACAGACGATTGAAAGCGGATTATTCTCAAACACCATCTCGCCGGCTTGATTTATATCCCCCTCTAAAAACGTATGTATCATATCCGGTATCGGTGTATGTATCGGACATCCCTCTCTGCACATAGGTTTCTTACAGTTCAAGCATCTTTTTGCTTCATTAATAACGTGTATCGCCATTTCATATTTCCTTTCTGCAATATATTTACTAATTTGATTTTAACACATTTTATGTGAACATTCAACAGTTTAAATAATAAATTTTGTTGACAATTTGTTAATTTTTTCTCAATTACAAATTTCGACTTAATACTACATTCCTTATCCTTGAAAATACACCGTTTTAGTGATAAAATTATATTGTTTACTTGACAATTTACGAATTAAGTTGTATAATAGCTTTATCGCTTTAGCACAATAAAGTTAAAATTCAAAAATATATTGAAAGGATTAGTTTTATGTCTAATTGGAAATTGCATACACCGAACGGTGTAAATGATATACTGCCGGACGAATGTGCAGTAAAAAAAGAAATTGAATCAACAATATGGTCTGTTTTTTCTTCAATCGGTTACAAAGAAGTTGAAACACCTACATTTGAATATTACGACTGTTATTTAGGTCTTAGCGGTCAGATTTCACAAGAGCATATGTTCAAGTTTTTTGACGAGCAAGGACGTATTCTTGCACTAAGACCGGACTTTACAACATCAATCGCCCGTATGGCGGCAACAAAGGTTGCAAATTCAGACAAGCCTCAGCGCTACCTATACACAGGCAACGTATACAGAGTTGAGCAAACACAAGGTGCACGTCAAAGAGAATTTACACAAAGCGGTATCGAGCTTATCGGCTCATACTCACCTGCCGCAGACGCTGAAGTTATTTCAGCAGCTATGGAGGCTGTTCTTGCGGTAGGTATTGAAGAATTTTCAATGGAAATCGGTCAGATTGCATTCTTCAACGGACTTGTAAAACAAGCAGGACTTGACGAACAATCTATCGAAAAACTTCGTGAACGTATTGATTCAAAAGACTCTGTCGGTATTAAGACAATTACGGACAAACTTGATATTGATGACAATATCAAAAATCTTATGATTGATTTGCCTTACCTTTTCGGCGGTGAAGAAGTTTTCAAAAAGGCTTATGTTGACGGTCTTAACGAAGAATCCAAAAACGCACTTGACAACTTAAAGCGTATATATGAGCTTTTGTGTCTGTACGGTTTTGAAAAGTACGTTTCTATTGACCTTGGTATGCTTGAAAGTATCGACTACTACACAGGCTCAATCTTTAAGTGCTACACACACGGTGTCGGATTTCCTATTTGTGCCGGAGGACGTTATGATAATCTTATGGGACAATTTGGTGACAATAAAGGTGCTGTCGGTGCGGCAATCGGTATAAACAGACTTATTTCCGTACTAAGCGACAAGGAGGTACATGATGTTTCCGCATCACTTGTTTTTGCCGAAAAAAACGCCGAAGGCATTGCCTATGACATTGCATACAATCTTCGTGTAAACGGCTGTCTTGTTGAAATGTATATCGGTGACGGCGATTATAAAGCAGCAGAGGAATATTCAAAAGGCAAAAATATCGGTGCAATGCTTAGAGTTTTCCCTAACGGTCAGCTTATGATTAACGATTTTGCAAAACACGAAATTATAGAAACAACCGCAAACGAATTTTTAGGCTACTATGACGAATCTATGATGTTTGACGAACACGACCATTGCGGCTGTGGCTGTGACCATGACCACGAGCATGAACATCACCACGACCACTGCGACTGCGGTCACAAGCACTGATTTTAGGGAGGAAGAGATTATAATGAGATATTTAACAGTTGCTCTTGCAAAGGGCAGACTTGCCGAACTTGCAATGGAATTATTTATTTCAATCGGAATGGATTGTTCCGAAATGAAAGAAAAAACAAGAAAACTTATTTTCACTGACGAAAAAAACAAGATGAAATTTATCCTTGTAAAAGCGTCTGACGTTCCTACTTACGTTGAATACGGTGCGGCTGACATCGGTATCGTCGGTAAGGACACACTTTTGGAAGAAAGCCGTAACCTATATGAAATGGTTGATTTGGGATTCGGAAAATGTAAAATGGCTGTATGCGGTCCGAAAGAATTAAAAGGTAAGCTTGACACTATGACAAATCTTCGTGTTGCGTCAAAGTATCCGCACATCGCAATGAAATATTTTCAAGACGACAAAGGTCAGACTATTGAAATTATAAAGCTAAACGGCTCTGTTGAGCTTGCTCCGCTTGTCGGACTTTCGGACGTCATTGTCGATATTGTTGAAACAGGTAAAACACTTTACGAAAACGGTCTTGACGTTCTTGAGGACGTATGCCCTCTAAGCGCACGTTTTGTTGTAAACAAGGTTAGTATGAAAATGGAAACAGAACGTATTATGAATATTGTAAAACAGTTTGAGGAGAGAATTACAAAATGAGAATTTACCCTGCGATTGATATAAAAGACGGTAAATGCGTGAGATTGTTCAAGGGACAATTTTCGGACGTTACCGTATACGGTGACTCCCCTGCCGAAATGGCTAAAAAATGGGAAAGTCTTGGCGGTGAATATATCCATGTTGTCGACCTTGATGGTGCTTTAAAAGGTCATGGCGTAAATGCCGCAAAAATCAAAGAAATATGCGAAAGCGTCAATGTTCCCGTACAAACGGGCGGCGGTATTCGTACTATGGAGGATATTGAGGCAAAACTTGCCTGCGGTATTGACAGAGTAATCATAGGTACAAAAGCCGTTTCAGACAGTGAATTTGTTAAACGTGCCGTTGATAAATACGGCAAAAAAATCGTTATCGGTATTGACGCAAAAGACGGTATGGTTGCTATCGAGGGTTGGGAAAAAACAAGCGATTTTACCGCTGTTGAATTTGCAAAGAAAATGGTAAATATCGGCGTACAGACAATCGTTTATACGGATATTGCAACCGACGGTACACTTGCCGGTTCTAACGTAAACGCAATGGCTGAAATGGCAAGTGCGGTAAATGCCGATATTATCGCCTCGGGCGGTGTCGGAAGTCTTGACCACATCAAGTCACTTGTTACAACAGGTGTTGAGGGTGTTATCGTTGGTAAGGCACTTTATACGGATAAGGTTGACTTAACCGAAGCTATCAAGGCGGTAAAATAACAGGAAAGGCTGAATAATATGAAAAAGGTAGTAAGTCTTACAAGGCGTGCTATTGAACAGTATAATATGATTGAGGACGGCGATAAAATTGCCGTCGGTGTTTCCGGCGGTAAGGACAGTCTTGTACTGCTTAATGTGCTTGCGGAACTTTCGCGATACTATCCGAAAAAATTTACCGTTATGGGATTGACTTTGGATATGGGATATGATGCCGATTATTCAAAAGTACAAAAAATGTGTGATGATTTGGGCGTTGAATATAAGGTTAAGAAAACAAATATTAAAGAGATTATTTTTGATATACGAAAAGAATCCAATCCTTGCTCATTGTGTGCAAAAATGCGCCGCGGTGCGTTAAATGATATGGCAATCGAAAACGGCTGCAATAAAGTTGCACTCGGTCATCATAATGATGATGTGCTTGAAACATTCTTCCTTAGCCTTATGCACGAGGGCAGAATACATTGTTTTTCGCCTGTTACATATCTCGACCGCACTGATATGTATCAAATCAGACCTATGATTTACGTTCGCGAACGTGATATTAGGGGTGTGGTTAAAAATTATGATATTCCCGTTGTTCACAATCCTTGTCCTGCTGACGGATATACGCAACGTCAATATATGAAAGATCTTATTAAACGTCTTGAAAAGGAAATGTATCCCGGACTTAGGAAAAGACTTTTCAGAGCAATTCAAGACAGTGCAATAGACGGTTGGAGCGATTATACAAAATAAGGACGGTCATTGACCGTCCTTGTTTTTTTCCACCACTCCGTCACTTCGTGACACCTCTCCTCAAGGAAAGGTTTTTTGTATGGCTCCCATTGAGGGGAGCTGTCGACGCAGTCAACTGTGGGGTGGTTATCTATCTTTTCCACTTTTCAGACAACATATCAATCTGGTCTGCGAACTTTGCCAAATCTTTATTGGCCATTCCCTCACAACTTCTTGCAACTGCAAGCAATCTTTCCGCAGCGGCAATAAGTCTGCCGAATACAGTCGCAGCACGTTTTGTAGTTTTCTTTTTCTGCACGCGTATACCGTACGTCTGTACAACCACTTCACCTGTCAGCAAATCGTAACAAGTACCGCTGTACGGTGCAACAGAATTATAGCCGTATTCATTTCTGATACAATCGGTAAATTCATCGCAAGACTTTTCCTCGCCATGATTAACAAAAACAATTTCAGGCTTTTTCTTAAATGTTTTAAGCCACTTTATAAGACCGTTCTTGTCTGCATGTCCGCTTATTCCGTCAAGCATTTTAATTTCGGCATTTACTTCTATATCCTCACCAAACAGTTTTACATTCTTAACACCGTCACACAACATTCTGCCGAGCGTTCCCTCTGCCTGATAGCCGACAAACAAAATCAAACATTCTCTTCGCCACAAATTGTGTTTTAAGTGATGCCGTATTCTTCCCGCCTCACACATACCGCTTGACGATATTATAACTTTCGGCTTTTCGTCAAAATTAATTGCAACAGACTCATCAGTTGAAACGGCAAGTTTTAATCCGCTGAATGTAAGCGGATTTATACCGCTGTCCACCAACGCTCTTGCTTCTTCGTCCAGACATTTTACGTCACACTGTAAAAATATCGCGGTAGCCTCATTCGCCAAAGGACTGTCCACGTACACAGAAAAATCACCGTAACCTTTTACAAGATTTTGTTCTTTAATCTGACGTATATAGTATAAAAGCTCTTGCGTTCTGCCTACAGCAAATGACGGTATAACAACATTTCCGCCCCTGTCAAATGTTCTCTGAAATTCCCCCGCAAGCAATGTTATATAATCAGGTACTTCCGTATGAAATCTGTTTCCGTAGGTGGACTCTATAACAAGATAATCGGTATCGTCCGTATCATAAATCGGAGTCGGGTCTTTTATAATCGGTTGATTTGTATTTCCCACGTCACCGCTGAAAACTGTTTTCTTCGTAATACCGCTTTCTGTTATCCAAATTTCTATACAAGATGAGCCGAGCAAGTGACCTATATCGTGAAATCTTATTTCGACATTTTCCAAAATTCTTATTTTCTCATCATAATTGCACGGACGGAATTGCTGAAGCACACCGATAGTATCGTCCATATCATAAATCGGAACATACTCTTCCCTGCCGGCACGCTTTGCTTTTCTGTTTCGCCATTTCGCCTCAGTTTCTTGAATATGCGCACTGTCCGGCAACATTATTTCGCATAAATCAGATGTTTCATTCGTCGCGTAAATTTTACCGCGAAAACCGTTTTTGTAAAGTAACGGCAAATTACCCGAATGGTCAATATGTGCATGAGTAAGCAATACACATTCAATATCATTTGGATTTACGGGAATTTCTTGATTTTCAAATATATCAGCACCTTGTTCCATTCCGCAGTCAACAAGAATATTTTTTCCGTTCGTTTCTATTAGCGTACAACTGCCCGTAACTTCGTGTGCCGCACCTAAAAATGTGACTTTCATACTAACGCACTTCCTTTCTATTTTATTTATACCACCGATTTCGGCTTTAGTAACAAATAAATTGTATTTTTTATGTTTTAATGTATAATATTTTTGAGGTGTTTGGTATAAAAAAAGAGCTTTAAAGCTCTTTTTTGATTTCCTCAAGTAAAGCAGTGCAACCTTCAAGTACATCATTATATGTTTTATCAAAATCACCTGTGTACCATGGATCCGCAATATCTCTCGGATTGTCAGACCAATCAAGTAAAAGGTGTATTTTGTTTTCGGTATCATTCGGTAACATACGTTTCATATTGCGTAAATTGTAACTGTCCATACCGATAATGTAGTCATATTTGGCATAGTCGGATTTTTTTAATTGAACCGCATATTTTCCGTCAACAGAAATACCGAATTCCGCAAGCTTTTTTCGTGTGCCGCGATGTACACCGTTTCCAATCTCCTCCGTACTCGTCGCCGCAGACGCTATGTAAAACTCGTCACTAAGCCCTGCCTTTTTAACTAAATCTTTCATCACAAACTCCGCCATCGGCGACCTGCATATATTGCCGTGGCAGACAAATAGTATTTTTATCATAATTTAAGTGCCTCCTAAAATGCTATGTTTTGCTCTCATTTGCACCGATTTGCCGAGTGTATCAGAGAGGTTGTTTTGCCCCAAACTCTGTCACCAAAATCCGAAACGGGGCAAAATAGGGCAAATTGATGCAACGGTTAGTAGTAAAAACGTAGTAAAAATTGGGGTGGTTACTACTGAGGGATTTATTCTTGTTTTTTGTCCAATAAACCGGAAGTTATCAATACGGTTATCTCAAATAAAATCAGTCTTTTTGTTGTTCAAGAATTGATTTGTAATAATTCCCAAAAACTGCGAGCGCATCAATAATCGGTAGCATCTTTCGTCCAAGTTCTGTCAGTCCATACTCAACTCTTGGAGGCAATTCGTGATAATCATGTCTATAAACAAGACCATCGTCAATCATTTGCCGCAAACTGTCGGTCAACACTTTTTGCGAAATTCCATCCAAATCTCTTTGAAGTTCATTAAATCTCCACGGACGTGTTTTGAGGTTACGAATAATAAGAAGTTTCCACTTTCCTCCGATTAAGTCTACTGCCGTTGCCACCGGACAAGGCGGTAATTCGTCTTTTGTTTTCATTTTCTTTATCACCTCACGAGCATATTATATCACACATTTTGAAACTGGTATACAGTTATAAAAAAGTGCGTACTTGTTTTTTAATATACACCATGATAAAATATAGCCAAGCAAAAAGAAATTGCTAAAACTTATTGGAGGTGCATACCATGCAAAACTATACTAAAACAAACATCGGAAACGAAGGCAGAACAGAACTTCACGAAAATCTTTCTTTGACCGGTGCAGAGGTCAGTATCAATCAGCTACCGGCAGGTGAGGCTGTTCCATTTGTTCATTCTCACAAGAACAACGAAGAAATCTACGGAATACTTTCCGGCAAAGGTAAAGCCGTAATCGATAGTGAAGAAATTGAGCTTACAACAGGAGATTGGCTGAAAATTGCTCCTGCAGCAAAACGACAGTTTTTCGCATCAAAAGATTTGGGAATTACTTATGTCTGCATTCAAGTAAAAGAAAATTCACTTGACGGTTTTACTGCCGACGACGCCGTTTTGTATTAAGTTTATTACTTAAAATCAAGAAGTACAGTTAAGGAGTGTTCCAAAACTGTGCTTCTTATTTTTTATTTTCGAAATGTCCTCTGTAAATTCTGATTTATATATTTAAATAATTATACCACACCCCACACATCATATCAATTCACAATACCGACAAAATATAACAAAAAGCCGAAAAACAGCACCCAAGCCATAGCCTGAGTGCTGTCTGTACAGCGTATATTAATCATACCGCTCTAAACATCTTCTGTGTTACCGTTTTTCTGCCGGAGGTTTTATCAAGCTCCTTCCTTGCGTTCTCCAAATTCTCCATACGTTTAAACTCACCTGCCGCATCCTCCAGTCCGAGGTGTGTGTATGTGTTCAAGGTCACACCAATATCACTATGCCCCATCTCATATCAATTCTGTCAACTCAACTATCCGCCATTTTTTGCTGTTGACCATTTCCCACAGTCCTCTCAAACGCAAAAAATCAGAGAGCCGGAACCGTTGTCCAAACAGTCCCAACTCTCGGAAATCCTTTGTTTTATACACTTTTTCAGTTCGTTATTTTTCAACTCATAACATCAATACCACGCACTCGACATGTAATAGTTAGGCTATTCCACAAAATTTGTTGTTTTCTTAATAATCTTTTGATTTTACAGTGCTTTTTCAATCATCTTGTCTTCACAATATAGATTTTCTGATTAGGCTATTTTACTTTATTGTTTCAAAATTTATAATTATCAGTACATCTTTATTAATTGACATTCAAACAATATTTTCCCTGTATCTTCGTCTTTATGTGGATAGGATACTAAACCCAAATACATATTAGGGAATAATAACATTTCTTCCTCACTTCGACTTGTTACAGCATTAACATATACACCGATCGTATCTTTCGGAACAAATATTTTCAATAAATTGTTCTGGCTTACATATGATTCCGTTTCATTTGCTATATTCTTAAGCAAACTTGTACTCATAAATCCCTTTTCTTGCATAGGCGTAGGCAATTCTTGTTTATTTTTTTCAATAAGCATATTTATAAACTCATCATTTACCATTCGGTACAAAACTAAGTTATGAGGAATTCTAGGTGCACTACATAAAACAATCGACAAAATATCAGCCAATTCTCTATATGTATGATAATCATCATCTTTTTCATATCTCAAAAACTCATTTATCTGTCGATACGAATAGCCACAATAGCATTCTATTGGTATCTCACACAAACTGCCCTTAATTGCCGACTTTGACATTTGCATGACTCGCTTATACTTATCAGCCCAATTTTTATAATGTTCTATTCCCCATGTTCGTGCTTCTTTTTGATTTTGGAATTCCAAATATGTTTCTCTGTCATCAACATGCCAATATAATTTCCCATAACGTTGTTGATTAATCATGATAAAAATCCCATCTAAAAATTTACAGTTGTGTTTCGTTATTTTCTTTCTATACTTTTGAGCCACACTTCTCAATCTTTCTTTAGCTAACATCCTCATTTCTAATAGCATTCTCCTATGTGAACTTTTGAAGTTATTCTAGACCTTATAATCATCTGGAGGCATAGTCAAATACCAACCATTTTTTTATCTTTTCAAATTCCAGCCTATTTTCTGGCGATAAATCATCTTTTTCAAGTCGTATATAAAGTGCTGTCGTTAATCTATCACAATAGCCAACTTTCTTGACAATGTTTTGAACGGTAAACAAATGTAACCATGAGCATCCAGTGACCTGTTCCACTAAAAAATCATAAGCTTTGTCATATAGTTCCAGATCTTCATAAATACTTACCATTGCAAAGCTTATTTCTTGTTTTACCACATGCTCACTTTTTCCTATTTTTAGCCCGGCAGAAAGTGCATTGGCCAAATTGTCTTCCCAGAAGTCTTTCCCCATCTCTCTTACATAAGCAGACTTACAATGACCGCTACACAACACATCACAATAAAAACTATACTCTCGTTTATTGATAGCTTGCTCTCTGGAAATGTTTTCTTTCTCTTGTTGATTTATTGCTGATGCTTTACAATTAAGCTGATGCTCTTTGGTTTGCAAAGATTGCTCCCTTTTTCCTAATTCTTCAACCTTTCTTTTTATATCATCCAATTGCTTTCTATATTCCTTTTTTAACTCATCTGCAAGGCTTAATATTATAACGCCCTTTCCAGCAGGACGTGCTTCAATATCAGTATCAACATCAAGCATCAAATAATATTGTTTAGCTATATACCCACTTAACGTATTACCTCCCTTGGATATCTCAACCCTCTCCCATTTTTGTTTGCCATTAATATCGGAAAGTGCAGAATACGTTGATGTACTTATAAAAATTGTTCCATTATCCACAGCTCCACTAAACTTACAAGCTAAATTTGTACTATTGCCGATCCATGCAATACCAAATTCATTTTCTGTGTCTTCTTGCTGTTCTTTTCCCTTCATTCCCACCTTGGAAAGGGATACTTCTCCCGTATGTATACCTATACCGCAAGAAATTCGATGTTTTATTTCCTGATCCAATGCAGGATTAAGAAATTTATCAATAGCAGTAGTAATATATCTGCCTGCTCGAACAGCCTTATCTTCCGAGTTTCCAGCCTCATTATCTACAAAAACTGCAAGAACGCCATCCCCCATGAAATCTCGTACAACTCCTCCTGAATATCGAATCGCTTGAACAACTGTCCGAATATAGCTCCTGTAAATCTTTACTAATTGGTTGCTGTTGAATTTTTCGGGTAATTTTGTAGATTCACGCATATCAACAAAAAGTATGGACGTTTTACCGTGGTATATCTTGTTTGAGTCTGATAAGTCATCAGTCAAAGGTAATTGATCGGACATGGAATTTTCAAGTACTTCTGATGAAACAATCCTATTTATTGCTGTTGATAATAAATCTAATTCATACTTTGGTATTTTATCTTCACTCATATATATGCCTCCTGCAATTAACTACCTGACTCAAGATAATATGCTCCATCATCTCCAGCTAAAGTAAATCGAATGCGTCCGCCCTTACCGGAAGGCCATTCATTTTTGACTTTTTTTGATACCTTTACTTTGTTTTCCGTTTGACCTGCATAATGAGAAGCAATGTTAATACAATCTCCAAATGCTTTAACATCATACGAGTCTGCAATACCAATTTTAGTAACAATGACACTGTCAAATGTAACGCCTACACCAATATTCACTTTAGGTCCGAGCTGCTCATCCTCAATGATTCGATTAATTACAGACTCTCGAACCTTCAACATATCACGACCACATAAGCCAGCATTTTGAACAGCGAGTGACTTAACCATATTATCCTCTTCTCGTGCAGCGGCACCACCCCAAAATACCATTAGACCATCGCCCATAATATCAATTACTTTACCGTGATAATGTTTCACTACCTCCAGAAGTGCTGTAAGAAACACATGCATAGTCAAAAATGTCTTTTCAGCTCCTACAGTTTGTGCTCGTTGAGTAGATCGACGCATATCCACAAATAAAACTGCAAAATTTTCTTTATCATATGAACCAAATTCAAGTTTATCCGCTTTAAATCCAGGAATCACATCAGAAATAGCATCAGCTCGATGTTCAAACATCGCCTTTTCGATAATATTGCTTTTAGCTTGCAGATAATGTTCATATGTATTTTGATAAATAGATTCAATATTAATAGCCATATTACTCCACCTTATAATACAGATACCACGATCAATATACAAATAATGCTCGCTGTTATTAGTGTTGATGAAAAGGAGCGGATTACCCATCTATTTGTTCTCAGTTTCTGACGATTAATGTCATTTAATTTATAAAGTTCCGCCGCCATATTTTCAATTATTTCTTCATCTGTCATTTCTTGAACATCTTTTTTATATACCTCGAAAGAATACTCTTTTGTTGTTTGAGGCAAAAACCACTTTGACTTGTACCCAATATTTGAAGAATGACCTCGAATTGTCAGTATACCAAATACAAATACTGCAACAAAACTTATAAAAAACAATGTGCTAAAAATTACGATAGCAACCCCCACCCAACTACATGGCTTGATCTTGTCCAAAGCACATAAAATCGGCTCATAACAAGAAACAACAGCAGCAACAAGAGCAACCATTGCAGCCATAATTATTGAAACCTTCGTGTCAGACAATTGAATATAAGAAGAAATGTCTGAAATGGCACTAGCTAAAAATGCTTGCTTAATTTCAGTCGTTCCTTTTAAATTTGCATTATCAGTTTGCATAGTATTATTTCCTCCCAAATCCGATTTTTTTAATTCTCAGTTTATATTTTCTTTGAACTAAACTTTTTGCTCTTTCTTTGATTCCCACATTCGCTCTTAATCACGTTACTCCGCCGAGCCTTCTCAATCTGCACTGCCTCAAAAACCTCTTTTGATATTATCGCAGGGTTATTAGCCGAAGATAGATATTGTACCTCACTCTTACCAGATTTCAAAAGTTTCACATCACCAGTATACTTATCATTACTAAGCATTACATCAATTGTTCTTTTACACCATTTTTCTTTCCCTGTAGGCAAAGAATTCTCCGTTTTTCCAGCTCTTTAATAATTCCTATAACACTTTGACCACTAAGATACAAATCAAATATCAGTTTAACATTTTCAGCTTTTTGTTCATCAATGACCAACTTGCCATCCTTATCATGTTTATAACCATAGCACTTCCTATCATACAATTTTGAAGTTCCTGACGCTGCTCGTTGCTTAATGCCCCATTTTATATTTTCACTACGGGATTCATTTTCAGCCTGTGCAAGAGACTCAATAATTGAAATCATTAAATCGCTATCTGTATTCGCAGTATCCATTTCTTCCTGTTCAAATATTACACGAACACCTAATGCTTTTAACTGATTCAAGGCATCCAAAATTTCCACAGTATTTCTTCCGAATCTGCTGATATTTTTCGTAATTACTATCTCAATCTTTCTCAAATTGCAATCTTCCAGCAGGCGATTAAATTCTTTCCTTGATGACCCCGTTTTGCTGGTAGCAATATCCATATGCACATCCGCCAAAACACATTGTTGCATAGCTGCCGTAAGTCTTGTCAGATGAGATACTTGAGCCGTCAGACTTTGAAGTTACTCCGCTGAATTTGTACTTACACGGCAGTAAATACCGACACGTTTTTCTCGTTTTGGTATCGAAGGTATGAAATGTATTTTTGAGTTTTCCTGCATATTTTATCATCCTCCCATCCGCCGCCTAATTAACATAAACCAATAATGCCACATAGTAATTAGTCAAATCAACAATCCTGTCAATTCAACCTTTTAAATATCCATCCTGTCCACACAACATACCCCATATCTATTCCATCAACTCAACTCTTCGGATGGATATGTTCTCACACATTGATTTTACATGGATTTTCGCCAACTTGATGCAGCCCAAAGTCACACCTCATTCTTGAAAATCCCTTGTTTTCAAGCCTTTTTTATACATCTACTTCTCGACTTTTGACATCAACACTACACTCTCAACATGGAAGGTATATACAAACATATCTACTATATATTATATAATACAACATCTTTAAAACCATCGACTGTTACCCCTCTCATTAGTAGTAATCCAGTCCACCGTCCACAACATTTCGCCCTCATTTGATGGAGTGTTGGCAATCAAGAATACTTATGCCCCACTCCTACCGTAGCAGACAAATAGTATCTTAATCATAAATTTTTCCTTTCATAAAAGGCTGTAAAGTGCCGTGTTTCGCCCATATTTGCAGTATTTGCAAAACGCATCAAAAACAGCGTTTGGCAGAACGCACTGTGCAAAATACGGCAGATAAGTGCAAATTGCGGACACCGTTAGTAGTAAAATCGTAGTAGAAATTATGTGGTTACTACTAAGATGATTAAGCAGTGTTATATTAATCAAACGGATATTTATACGCTATTCTATTTTCATAGGCATTACCAAATCCTAAATTTATTCTTTTTTCGTCCTTCCTAACTTCCTTTTATTCCATTCTGGCTTTAGAAATATTACAGGCATCTGCTATCGTATCTGCTGTCAGCAACGTATCAAGCATTGCCCACTTTCGTCCAGATGCATATATGTTTCCTGTCTTTACCACTTTCGTAGGTACAATAGCCGGTCCCAATTTATACACAAAGAAATCGTAGCCCTCAACTTTGTCTGGCATTTCTGGAATTTCATCATGAAGTTTTTTGGTCACCACATAATCCTCAATATGATGAATTGACTGTAACTGTCCATAATATCTGAACGCAATATAGTTTGGTGGTTCTTTCGGCCATCCGTTTCCTCCAAGTGGATGGAAATACTTCATATTGTTCTGAACAATTTCTATCCAAGTCAAATCACAATCTTCCGGCTTTGACGTTCCAAGGGATACAACAAATACCCAGTTTGATTCCTGTGTCTGCATAGTCATCAATCCTCCTAAGTATTTCATTAATTCTCTTAACAAATTCTTCTGTAGATTATTAGACTCACTTATCGAATTCTCGGCAAGTTCATATATTCTCTTCCACGGCAAGTGCATGATAGGTATTCCGTTCGCCTGCTTTATTGGAAGATACGAATTAGCATATGTATCACTACACTCTGACATCGACATAATAACCTTGTGCTTTGCAGAACTCTGTACAAGACTTCTTCTTTGAGAATACAAGCTCAATTGGTCTTTCCCCGGCAGAATCCATCCTTTTTTTGCCTCAATGATTACATAAAACAAATCATCATCTGTAAGTTCCAAGTCAGTTCTACCTTTATCCTTTTCAGACTCTTGATACTTGATTCTTACCTTTGATGGGTCAATATAAATGTTCAGCACTTCATCAATAATCTTTTTGAGAAATACGGGGCAATTACACAATGCCCATGCAATACTTTTTGTGATGTCATCTTCAAGCATACCAATCAACTGAAATACGCTTGTGACTTTGCTACCGTATGCGTACAATTCCCCCAAAATGAACCACTCCTTTCTATTTCCAAGATAATTTACTAATTGGTACGGATTCTTCGTTAATTAGAAAATTTCCCGTTCTAAAAGCTGCAAGAATCTTTAATGAAGTATCATCCAATATGTTACAATTCTTTTCTGCAAGAATATCGGCTGTAGTTAATCCTTCAAGTTAATATTGCAATTCCAATTGGTGTTCAGCATCCGTAGTCTCTGACTACTAAAAGGCTTAAGATTTGCCCAGTTTTGCCGAGCATATCAGAGCATTTATATTGCCCCTAATTCTATCACCAAAATCCGAAACAGGACAAAATACGGCAAATTGATACCGTGGGTAGTAGTAAAAACGTAGTAGGAATTGGGGGTGATTACTACTGAGAAATTTATTCTTGTTTTTCTAATTTGTTCGGTAAACCGAAATTTGACTTGCCTATTTTCTTAAAATCTCATGTGGAGCTTCTATTTCATTTGCC
>ERZ773252.641-NODE-641-length-39272-cov-6.168243_pt1 | contig 39272 bp, 30 predicted proteins | sample MGYA00580517_ERZ773252 | MGnify/ENA primary metagenome ERZ773252 (study PRJEB29015, sample SAMEA2737766) | human gut metagenome | biome: human gut; feature: human-associated habitat; material: faeces | place: China | collected 2012 ...
TCAAGAACAGCCTGACCACCCTGCCCATGGGCGGCGGCAAGGGCGGCTCCGACTTTGACCCCAAGGGCAAGTCCAACAACGAGATCATGCACTTCTGCCAGTCCTTCATGACCGAGCTCTATCGCCACATCGGCCCCAACACCGACGTTCCCGCCGGCGACCTGGGCGTTGGCGGCCGCGAGGTTGCCTACATGTTCGGTCAGTACAAGCGCCTGACCAACGAGTGGACCGGCGTCCTTACCGGCAAGGGCCTCTCCTTTGGCGGCTCGCTCGCCCGTACCGAGGCCACCGGCTACGGTCTGGTCTACTTTGTGGACGAGTACCTCAAGAGCCGCGGCGAGTCCTTCGAGGGCAAGAACGTCGTCGTTCACGGCTCCGGTAACGTCGCTATCTACGCGGTCCAGAAGGTCGCCCAGCTCGGCGGCAAGGTGCTGGCCTGCTCCGACACCCACGGTTGGGTCGAGGATCCCGACGGCATCGACTACACCGTGCTCGAGCATGTCTACAACAAGAAGCGCTCCGGCCACGACAAGGGCGTTACGCTCGCCATGTACGTTGACGAGAAGCCCAAGGCCGTGTGGCACGAGGGCGACGGCCGCGGCGTGTGGCAGCTTCCCTGCGACATCGCGCTGCCCTGCGCTCGCGAGAACACGCTGCTGCTCGAGGATGCCCAGGCACTCGTCGCCAACGGCTGCAAGGTGGTCGGCGAGGGCGCGAACATGCCCACGACCATCGAGGCCACGACCTACTTCCAGGAGAACGGCGTCGCCTTTATGCCCGGTAAGGCTGCCAACGCCGGCGGCGTGCTCGTGTCCGGCCTGGAGATGAGCCAGAACGCCGAGCACCTGTCCTGGACCTTCGAGGAGGTCGACGGCAAGCTCGAGCAGCTCATGCGCGGCATGTTCCACAACGTGGACGACACCGCCAAGGAGTACGGCGAGGAGGGCAACTTCGTCATGGGCGCCAACATCGCCGGCTTCCTGAAGGTCGCCGACGCCATGCTCGCCCAGGGCGTCTGCTAAATCTTCGCTCGATATAGCATCGCAGAAGGCTCCCAGTCATCTTGGCTGGGAGCCTTTTTTGATCCGCATGCGACGGAGGAAAACGGTTCATTTTGTCCCGACACGAGCTATGCCCCCTCGTTTGGTACACTTAAAGGTACTGGACAAGTGAAGAGATGGGGGAGAACGTGCTCAAGTTCGGTACCTACGTCCGTGTTGGAAACGCGGCCGAAGCCTATGAGCTCTTACAGAAGAACCGCAACAACAAGATTGTGGGCGGCGGCATCTGGATGCGTCTGGGTTCGCGTCGCGTGGCGACGGCGATTGACCTTTCGGCCTGCGGACTCGATCAGATCGAGGAGACCGAGACCGAGTTTCGCATCGGTGCCATGTGCACCCTGCGCCAGCTCGAGCGTCATGCCGGGCTCAACGCGCTTGTCAACAATGTCTTTGAGTTCGCCGTCCACGACATCGTGGGCGTGCAGCTGCGCAATACCGCCACGGTGGGCGGCAGCATCTACGGCCGCTTTGGCTTCTCGGACGTTCTCTCGGCGTTCCTGGCGCTCGATTCGTATGTTGAGCTGACGGGCGCCGGCCGCGTGCCGCTCGCTGAGTTCGTGGATATGGGCTATGTGCGCGACGTGATCGAGCACGTCGTGGTCGTCAAGCACGATTACCGTGCGAGTTACGAGACCGTGCGCAAGGCCGCGACCGACTTCCCCTCGCTGAACGTCACCGCCACCTGGTGGGACGGCTCCTGGCACGTCACCGTGGGCGCCCGCCCGCTGCGCGCGACCCTGCTGCAGGGCGAGGCGTGTGGCCTCACCAGCGAGCAGCCTTCCGAGGACGAGCTGCGCGCCCTGGCCGTGTCCGTACGCGCGTTGAGCTATGGCACCAACCTGTGGGGCTCGGCCGACTACCGCCGCCGCGTCTCGGCCCCGCTTGCCGTGCAGGCCGTTCGCCGCGCCGCTGGCATCGAGCTTTCGGCCGCGCTTGCCCGCGAGCTCGAGACCGTGCAGATCCCCAAGTTCGCCACGGACGAGTATTCCTGCCGCCGCGTGCCCGGCGTCGATTCTAGCGAGGTGCGCTAATGGCTGCCAAACTCATCGATCTTTCCTTTACGCTCAACGGCCGCAAGGTCAAGGTTCAGATTGCCCCTGACACCATGCTCTTTTCGCTTTTGCGTGAGCAGGGTTGCGCGTCGGTGCGCTGCGCCTGCGAAACCACCAACTGCGGTCTGTGCACGGTGTGGCTCGACGGCGACCCGGTGCTGAGCTGCTCGGTTCCCGCCGCCCGCGTCGAGGGCCGCTCCATCACCACGCTCGAGGGTCTCAAGGCTGAGTCCGAGGCGCTCGCCCGCGCGATGGCTGCCGAAGGCGCCGAGCAGTGCGGTTTTTGCGCCCCCGGCCTTATCATGAACGTGCTGGCGCTTGCCCGCGCCGCCAAGGAGGACCCGAGCCTCGTCGCCACGCGCGAGGAACTGTCGCGCCAGCTCGCCGGCAACCTGTGCCGCTGCAGCGGCTACGAGAGCCAGCTGCGCGCCATTGTCCGCTTCCTCAACGAGTCCGGCGTGCAGGTGGGCTTTGAGATGCCCGAGCTGCCGGTCAACGACACCAGCTGCGACGGTGTCTCGTACAAGCAGATTACCCATAAGCAGCCTAAGAAGGACTCGAAGGCGCTGCTCGAGGGCCGTCCCGTCTACACGGGCGATATGGTGCCCGCCGGCGCCCTGATCGTCAAACTCAAGCGCAGCCCCTATGCCCGCGCCAAGATCCGCTCCATCGATACGTCGCGCGCCCTGAAGGTGCCCGGCGTCGTGGGCGTCTACACTTACGAGGACGTGCCCAAGCGCCGCTTTACTATCGCCGGTCAGAGCTATCCGCAGCCGAGTCCCTACGACCGCCTGATTCTCGAGAACCTCGTGCGCTATCAAAACGAGGAGGTGGCGATCGTCGCCGCCGAGACCGAGGAGGCCGCCGACAAGGCGCTCAAGCTCATCAAGGTCGACTACGAGGTGCTCGAGCCGCTGCTCGACTTTACCCAGGCGCTCGATAACGACATCGTGGTCCACCCCGAGGGCGACGTGACCTTTATGTTCCCGCAGGGCGGCGATGTGCCCCGCAACCTGGTGTGCAGCGGTACCAGCGACTTTGGTGATCTGGACGAGGCCTTCGCCCAGAGCGACATCGTCTTTGAGCGCACCTACAACAGCCAGGCCACGCAGACCGCGCCCATGGAGACTTTCCGCGCCTTCGCGACGACCGACGCGTTTGGGCGCATCTCGGTGACCACCTCTACGCAGGTGCCCTTCCACGTGCGCCGCATGGTCGCTCAGTCGCTCGATATTCCGCAGTCGCAGGTGCAGGTCATTAAGCCGCGCATCGGCGGCGGCTTTGGCTCCAAGCAGACGGGCTGCTGCGAGATCTTCGTGGCATTCGTTACCCAGCAGACCGGCCGTCCGAGCTACTGCTGCTACACCCGCGAGGAGACCATCACCGCGGGCAACTCGCGCCACCAGATGCAGATGACCGTTAAGCTGGGCGCCATGAACGACGGCACCATTACGGCCATCGATCTGCACACGCTGTCCAACGCCGGCGCGTACGGCGAGCACGCTACCACGACGATCGGCCTTTCGGGCCACAAGAGCCTGCCGATTTACAACCATGTGAAGGCGAGCCGCTTTAGCTGGGACGCCGTCTACACCAACACCAACCGCGGCGGCGCGTATCGCGGCTACGGTGCCACCCAGGGCCAGTTTGCCGTGGAGAGCGCCGTCAACGAGCTCGCCGACATGCTGCACATGGACCCCGCCGACCTGCGCCTTAAGAACATCGTGCGCGAGGGCGAGATCATGCCGCAGTACTACAACGAGAAGCTCAACGCCTGCGCGCTCGACCGCTGCCTGCTGCGCGCGATGGACATGATCGGTTGGCGCGACAAGCCGCTAGCCGTCGACCTGGGCGACCGTGTGCGTGCTCTGGGCTGTGCGCTCACCATGCAGGGCTCGGGCATCTCCAACGTGGATATCGCCGGCATCGACATGCGCTTGGAAGAGGACGGCTTCATTACCATCGGCACCGGCGCCACCGATAACGGCATGGGCGTCGACACGATCCTGGCGCAGATTGCCGCCGAGGAGCTGGGTGTGGAGAGCTCGCTCATTGTGGTACGCGGCGTGGACACCGACGTGTCGCCGTTCGACGCCGGCTCGTACGCGAGCTCGGGCACGTACGTGACGGGCCTGGCGGCCAAGAACGCCGCGACCGAGCTGCGCGAGAAGATTTGCGCCAAGGCCGCCCAGATGTGGGGCGTTGACGCCGCCGACGTGGTCTTCGACGGCCAGTACGTGCGCCTGTCCGACGAGCGTGCCGCTCGTGAGCAGAACCGCTACCTCACGCTGCGCGAATTTGCCAACCTATGCGTCAAGAACATCGCGGGCGGCGACGCGCTGACCTCGCACGCCTCTGCCTGCCTGCCCGTTTCGCCCCCGCCGTTTATGGCCGGCATTGCCGAGGTCGAGGTCGACAAGGCCACCGGCAAGGTGACCGTGGTGGACTATGCGGCGGCCGTCGACTGCGGCACCGTGATCAACGAGGCGCTCGCGCGCGTTCAGGCCGAGGGCGGCATTGCCCAGGGTATCGGTCACGCGCTCTACGAGATTGTCGAGCACGATGATCGCGGCCGCCTGCGCACCGGCAACTTTATGAGCTACAAGCTGCCCACGCGCCTGGATATCGGCAGCATTCGCGTGGCCTTTGAGCCGAGCTACGAGCCGACGGGCCCGTTTGGCGCCAAGTCGATCGGCGAGGTCGTCATCAACACGCCGCTCGCCGCCGTGGCCTCGGCCGTTGCGCACGCCACCGGACACCAGGTGCGCTCGCTGCCCATCACACCGGAGAAGGCTCTGCTGGGGGAGTAGCGGGTCGGCGAACAAGTCGTAGTTGGCGGGACGGGACAACTCGCCCCGCCTTTTGCACTCGTGGTGAGGTCGTGAGCCTGTAAAAGGTGTGCGTGCGCTTGCCGCTCGTATCTGCTATCATTCCAAGTCTGTGCGCTCATGCGGGCGTGGCGGAATTGGTAGACGCGCCAGATTTAGGTTCTGGTGGGATTCCCGTGAAGGTTCGAGTCCTTTCGCCCGCACCAACGCACCCGCGTTGGCTTATGCCCTCGCGACGCTTGTTGCATAAAGGTACCAGCACCTCAGATAAGCTGGGCAGTATGAGGAGGAACGTGTTGAACATCACCGCTTCTGACGTCAAGGACGCCAAGCTCACCGCTACGGTCACCATCCCGGCCGCCGACGTCGACGCCGCGATCAAGAAGGCCTACAAGGACACCGCCAAGAAGTACCGCTTCCCGGGCTTCCGCGCCGGTAAGGCCCCCCGTCCGGTCATCGACTCTGCTCTTGGCGCCGAGGCTACCCTTGCTCAGGCCACCAACGACCTGATCGCCGCCAACGAGCCCGCCGTCCTCAACGAGCTGGACATCGTCCCCACCAAGAGCGGTGACTACAAGGAGCTCGACCTCGCCAAGGATCACGAGGACTACACCTACACCGTTGAGTTCTCCCTGCGTCCTGCCGCTGAGCTCTCCTCCTTCGACGCCGTCGAGATCGAGATGCCCCCCGCGGAGGTCACCGAGTCCGAGATCAACAACCAGGTCGAGATGCTCCTCAACTACCGTGCCACCTTCGAGGACGTCGAGGGTCGCGCCGTCGAGGCCGAGGACTACGTCACCGTCGACCTCAAGGCCGTCGAGAACGCCGATAACTTCGCCGCCGAGGGCCGTATGCTCATCGCCGGTAGCGACAGCAACCCCGCCGAGTTCAACGAGGCTCTGATCGGCGCCAACGTTGACGACGTCAAGTCCGTCACCTGGACCGACGAGGCCGAGGAGGGCGAGGAGGCCGAGACCCACACCGTCGAGGTCACCGTCAAGGGCATCAAGGTCCGCAACACCCCCGAGCTCACCGACGAGCTCGTCAAGTCCGACTTTGGCTTCGACAGCATCGACGCTATGCGCGACGCCATCAAGATCGAGATCGAGCAGGACAAGGCTTCCCGCCTCCCGGCCGAGAAGGAGAACCGTTGCGTCTCCGCTCTCGCCGAGCGTCTGCAGCTCGATGAGATGGACGCCGACTACGAGCAGTCCGTCTTTGAGGAGCTTGGCCAGAACTTCCTGTCCAACCTCGCTGCCCGCGGCATGACGCTGGACACCTGGCTGCCCGCTTCCGGCCTGACCATGGAGCAGTTCATCGGCGACTTGCACAAGCAGGCCAACGACGTCGCCCGCGAGTCCCTGGCTCTCGACGCCCTCGCCCGTGAGCTCAAGATCGAGGTCACCGAGGACGACATCAACGCCGAGTTCGAGAAGGCCGGCGTCAAGGACGTCGAGGCTTCCAAGGCCGAGTTCATCGCCGATGGTCGCATGCCTGCCGTCCGCGAGTCCATCCGTCGCTCCAAGGCCGTCGACCACCTGGTCGAGAACGCCAAGGTGACCGAGGTCGACGAGACCGCCAAGGACGCCGAGTAATTCTCGCCACCTTGCCCGCGAGCGCATGCATGCGCCCGTGATGGGGTAAAGTTATACACCGGTTATCCGGTTGCTTCGTACGGTGCCAGCCAATGCATAGCATGCGGGCACCGTACGTTTATCTAGAACCAATTTGGTCCGCAAGAGAGAAATGGAGATGCGTATGATCGCTAAGTTCGATTCCGCCCTCGTGCCATACGTTATCGAGCAGACGCCGCGCGGCGAGCGCAGCTACGATATCTATTCGCGCCTGCTCAACGACCGCATCATCTTCTTGGGCGAGGAGATCAACTCCGTCAGCGCCAACCTGGTCGTTGCCCAGCTGCTGCATCTTGAGAGCCAAGATGCCGAGAAGGATATCTCGCTCTACATCAATTCGCCCGGCGGCGAGGTCTACTCCGGCCTGGCGATTCTGGACACCATGAACTTCATTAAGCCGCAGGTCTCCACCATCTGCGTCGGTATGGCTGCGTCTATGGCCGCCGTGCTGCTTTCGGCCGGCGCCAAGGGCAAGCGCTTCTGCCTGCCGCACTCCAAGGTTATGATTCATCAGCCCAGCGGCGGTGCCCAGGGCCAGCAGACCGAGATCGAGATCGTGGCCGAGGAGATCAAGAAGACCCGCCGCGAGCTCAACCAGATCCTGTCCGACGCCTCGGGCCAGCCCATCGAGAAGGTCCAGGCCGATACCGAGCGCGATAACTACCTGACCGCTGCCGAGGCCCTCGACTACGGCCTGATCGACCGTATCGTCACCTCGCGCGACCTCGCCGCGAAGGACGCCTAGGATGGCAGGTAACATGCAGGACAACTTTGACGAGAACGGCAACCCCATCCGCTGCTCCTTCTGCGGAAAAGAGCAGGGCCAGGTCCGTCGTCTCGTTAAGGGCCCGACCAACATCTTTATCTGCGATGAGTGCGTCGCCGCCTGCTCCGAGATCCTTGAGGAGTCGCTGGCTTCGGACTTTATGGACGCTGCCCGCAACGGCAAGCTGCCGGGCTTCCTCAACGACCATGGTCAGGCTGAATCCCAGCCTGCGGTTGACCCCGAGGCCGAGGGCTTTGAGCTCGAAGACGACCGTCAGGTCATCACACACGTGCCGACGCCGCACGAGATCTATGACGAGCTTTCGGCCTATGTCATGGGCCAGGAGGACGCCAAACGCGCCATGTCGGTTGCCGTGTACAACCATTACCGTCGCGTGATCGAGGGCGGTGCCGCGGTGTCCGCCTTTGACGAAGCATCGGGCATGGGCGCCCAGTTTGACGATGACATGGACGAGGTGGAGCTCGCCAAGTCCAACATCCTGCTGCTCGGTCCCACCGGTACCGGCAAGACGCTGCTGGCCCAGACGCTCGCGCGCATCCTCGAGGTGCCGTTTGCCATTGCCGACGCCACCGCGCTTACCGAGGCCGGTTACGTGGGCGAGGATGTGGAGAACATCCTGCTCAAGCTCATCAACGCTGCCGATGGCGATATCGAGCGCGCGCAGGTGGGCATCATCTACGTGGACGAGATTGACAAGATCGCCCGCAAGGCCGAGAACCTCTCCATTACCCGCGATGTCTCGGGCGAGGGCGTTCAGCAGGCGCTGCTTAAGATTCTTGAGGGCACGGTGGCAAGCGTTCCGCCCACCGGCGGCCGCAAGCATCCCCAGCAGGAACTGTTGCAGATCGACACGACCAACATCCTGTTTATCTGCGGCGGTGCCTTTGTGGGTCTGGACAAGATCATCGCCGATCGCGTTGGCAACAAGGGCGTGGGCTTTAACTCCGAGATCGCCGGCCCCACTTCGGTCGACGAGAACGACCTGCTGCGCCAGGTACTCCCGCAGGACCTCAATGCATTCGGCATGATCCCCGAGTTCGTGGGACGTACGCCCGTCGTTACCAAGACGCAGGCGCTCGACGAGGACGACCTGGTGTCGATCCTGACCGAGCCAAAGAATGCCGTGGTGCGCCAGTACCGTAAGATGTTCCAGCTCGAGGACGTCGATCTTGAGTTTGAGGACGCGGCCCTGCACGAGATCGCCCGCATGGCGCTTGCCCGCAAGACCGGCGCCCGCGGCCTGCGCGCCATCTGCGAAGACGTGCTGCAGCAGACGATGTTCGACCTCCCCAGCGAGGAGGGCGTCGCCAAGGTCATCGTAACCGAAGCTGCCGTAAAGGGCGAAGAACAGCCCCGACGCATCTACGGGTAAACCTGACAAAAACTTGCTTGCAAATAGCCTCCGACCATCCGCGGTCGGAGGCTATTTTATATATACGCAATAACCCCAACTACCTGTGTTATTCTGTGTGTTTGTTTAAGCCAAAGCGAAGTCAATTCAGACTGAAGTAATCGATACCTAAGGCGCGTCCGCCTGCTTGGTTTTCGTAGATTCCGCACGAGCCGAAGAGCACTTAATGTGCTCTTCGTGCGAGCCAGGACCTGACCGAGCGAAAACCAAGCAGGCGGACACGCCGGCGGGACAGGGAGAGATATATGGAAGAGATGCCCAAGAATTACGATCCGTCGACCAACGAGCCGGCGATCCTGCAGAAGTGGCTCGACGGCGGCTACTATAAGCGCCGTGAGGGCGTGGGCGACTGCACCGTCACCATTCCGCCTCCCAACGTGACCGGCAAGCTCCACATGGGTCACGCCACCGATGACTCCATCCAGGACGCCATCATCCGTATGGCCCGCATGCGCGGCAAGTCCACGCGCTGGGTGCTCGGTACCGACCACGCCGGTATCGCCACGCAGACCAAGGTCGACAAGAAGCTCAAGAGCGAGGGCATCAGCCGCCTGGAGATCGGTCGCGATAAGTTTGTCGACGCCTGTTGGGACTGGACCCACGAGTACGGCGGCATCATCGTCGAGCAGATCAAGCGCATGGGCTGCTCCGTCGACTTCGACAACGAGCGCTTCACCATGGACGAGGATTACGCCCAAGCCGTGCGTAAGGTCTTCTGCGACTGGTACCACGACGGCCTGATCTACCGTGGCAAGCGCATCGTCAACTGGTGCCCCAACTGCACCACCGCTATCTCGGATGACGAGGCCGAGTACAAGGACGAGAAGGGCCACCTGTGGCACCTGCGCTACCCGCTGACCGAGCCGGTCAACGGCCAGGACTATATCGTCGTCGCCACTACGCGCCCCGAGACCATGCTCGGCGACACAGGCGTCGCCGTCTCCCCGAAGGATCCCGAGAAGGCCGCCTTTGTGGGTAAGACCGTCAAGCTCCCCATCGTCGACCGCGAGATCCCCATCTTTGAGGATTGGCACGTCGACGCCAACTTTGGTTCCGGCTTCGTTAAGGTTACGCCTGCCCACGACCCCAACGATTACGCTATGGGTCAGGCCCACGGCCTGCCGCAGATCAACATCTTCGACGAGCACGCGGTGGTCGTCGAGGGCTACGGCGAGTTCACCGGCATGAACCGCGACGAGTGCCGCGAGGCCGTCATCAAGTGGTTCGACGGGCACGGCCTGCTCGACCACGTCGAAGAGCTCGACCACTCCGTCATGCACTGCTACCGTTGCGACTCCGCACTGGAGCCGTGGCTGTCCGAGCAGTGGTTCGTGGCCGTCGATAAGCTCAAGGGGCCGGCGCTCGACGCCGTCAACTCCGGCAAGGTCACCTTCCACCCCGCGCGCTGGACGCAGACCTACACCACCTGGATGGAGAACCTCAAGGACTGGTGTATCAGCCGCCAGCTGTGGTGGGGCCATCGCATCCCCGTGTTCTACTGCGAGGACTGCGGCTGGGAGGACGCCCTCACCGAGGACACCGACGTGTGCCCCAAGTGCGGCGGTCATCACGTGCATCAGGACGAGAACGTGCTGGACACCTGGTTCAGCTCGCAGCTGTGGACCTTCGCCACGCAGGGCTGGCCGCAAAAGCCGGAGCTGCTCGAGGGCCATCACCCTACAACTGCGCTCGTCACCGCGCGCGACATCATCGCGCTGTGGGTCGCTCGCATGGTTATGAGCTCGCTGTACTTCTTGGATGAGGTGCCGTTTAAGGATGTCGTCATCTACCCGACGATTCTGGCCAAGGACGGCAGCCGTATGTCCAAGTCCAAGGGCAACGGCGTTGACCCCATGGACCTCATTGGCATGTACGGCGCCGATGCCATGCGTTACAACCTGCTCACGCTGTGCACCAACAACCAGGATGTTAAGTTCGACGCGAACATCGATAAGAAGACCAAGAAGCTCATCGACAGCCCGCGCACCGAGCAGGCCAAGTCGTTTGTGACCAAGATCTGGAACGCCAGCCGCTTCCTGCTCATGAACATGGAGGGCTACACCCCCGGCGAGCCCGTCGTGGAGACGCCGGCCGACGCCTGGATGTTCAGCCGCCTGGCCAAGGCTGTCAAGATGGTCACCGAGGGCATCGAGAACTACACCTTTGGCGACATGGCCCGCGGCGTGCAGCAGTTCTTCTGGAACGAGGTCTGCGACTGGTACGTCGAGGTCACCAAGTCCCGCCTGAAGGGCGAGGGTCGTCTGCAGGCGCAGCGCAACCTGATCTTTGTGCTCGACACCTCCATTCGCCTGATGCACCCGCTCATGCCGTTTGTCACCGAGGAGATCTGGGACAACATGCCGGCGAGCGTGCTCGACCTGGACGCCGAGGGCAACGTTGACCGCGCCGAGGCGCTCATGATCGCCAAGTGGCCCGAGCCCGCCGACTACGCCAAGTATGTTGACGAGGATGCCGAGCGCGCGTTTGAGCTGTGCCGCGCCGTCGTTTCTGCCGCCCGCGCCACGCGTTCGCGTTATCGCTTGAGCCCCAAGGCCGAGCTCGACGTGGTCGTGCGTGCCGGTGCCGAGGATATCGAGAAGCTTGAGAGCCTGCGCTCGACCATCGAGCCGCTGGCCAACACCGCTTCGCTGGTCATGGGTACCGACGTCGAGAAGCCGGCCGCGAGCATCGCCGTGGTCGACAGCGGCGTCGAGGTCTTTGTGGTGCTCGAGGGCAAGGTCGACCTTTCGGCCGAGAAGGCGCGCCTGGAGAAGGAGATCGTCGCGGCCCAGAAGGAGCTCGCCGGCTGCGAGAAGACGCTTGCCAACGAGGGCTTTGTGGCCAAGGCCGCGCCTGCCGTGGTCCAGAAGAAGAGGGACCGTGCAGCTGAGCTCAAGGAGATCCTTGCGGCGCTGACTGCTCAGGTTGCTGACTTCTCGTAAGGTTTACTCGGGGGACGCGGTTTGGGGCATTGCTCGCTACTGCGGACAGTCCTGCTCGCACGAAGGCCACATTAAGTGGCCTTCGGCTCGTGCGGAACTTGTATCGAGCAAAGCCCCAAACCGCTCCCATAGCGGTTACGTGGTCGTCCGCTGCCTGGCAGGGCCACTGGGTTGTGCCCTTGATTTTGCTGCAAGCGGATAAAGGCTGATATTGTCAACGCGAGGGGCTCATTTTTTTGGTGGGCCTCTTTTTCTGTAATTGGAGACTTGGGTTATGGCTAAGCGTTCTGGGTCGTATTCTGTGCCGTTCTCGTTTGAGTTGCTTTCGTTTGATGAAGCTGTCGGGCTTGCTGCTGATACGGGGCGGATTTCTGGGGATGCTGGGCCTCTGCTTGAGACGGTTGTCGATATGCTCGATGAGCTGGGGCGTCCGGATGAGTATTTCGATTGCATTCAGGTTGCCGGTACCAATGGTAAGACTTCGACCACGCGTTTTTCGGCTGCCATCCTTCGTGGCGAGGGGTTAAAGACCGCGCTGTATACGTCGCCGCAGCTTGTACGCTATCCCGAGCGTATGGAGGTCGATGGGCGCGTTGTGAGCGATGAGGCGTTTGCCCGCGGCGTTTCTGCCGCCGTCGAGTCGGGGCATCGCGTGAATACTCGTCGTGTGGCGGCGGGGGAGCGCGCCTACACCATCACGCCGTTTGACCTGCTGACGGCTGCCGCGCTTGTCGTGTTTGCCGAGGCCGCGGTGGACATTGCCGTGCTCGAGGTTGGCATGGGCGGCCGTTGGGACGCCACGAGTGCGACCGATCCCGTCGCCGTTGCCATTACGGGCATCGGGCTCGACCACACGCGCATCCTGGGTGACACGCTCGAGGCCATTGCGGGGGAGAAGGCTGCGGTCATTAAGCCCGGACGCCTGGTTGTGCTGGGCGAGGGCACGCACGAGGCGAGCGTTCAGCGCGTGATGGATGCCCGTTGCCGCGAGTGCGGCGTCGTGCCGCTCGTGGTGAGCCACGCCACGACCAAGGTGCCGGCGCATGTGGGCGATACGGTTGAGTTTAGCTGCACCACGCCGCGCGCGATTTATACGTCGAGCATGGTCAAGCCGGCCTATCAGCCGCAGAATGCTGCGTGCGCGATTATGCTGTGCGAGGGCTATCTGGGCCGCGAGCTCGACCATGAAAAGCTCGATGCTTCGCTTATGGGCTGTCCCACGCCGGGTCGCTTTGATGTGCTGGGAACCGATCCACTCAAGCTGATTGATGCCTGCCATAACCCTCAGAGCTGCGAGAACTTTGTGAGCGCACTGGATGAGATCGACCCGTGCGTGGAGAATCGCCCCACGCTGCTGTGCGCCGCGCTGGCCGACAAGGACGTGGCGGGTATCGTTGACGTGCTGATTCCGGCCTTCCCGCGTGTAGTCGTAACGCAGACCGATTCCGATCGCGCCCTGGCGGCAGAGGAGCTCGCTGGTCTTGTGGACGCCGATAAGCTCGCAGGTGTGTACCCTAGTGTATCCGAGGCTCTCGCCGCCTTCGATGCCGCGGGCGAGCCCTTCGTAGCGGCAGGCACCATCACCCTAGCCGGCGAAGTGGCAGGCTTGCTGCGCTAACCCACTCGAGGGGCAGCTAATTTGGGCTGTTCGCCAGGAAATGGGCCTATTTACTACGTTTAATCGACTGCCCCCGACCACACCGAGAATTGCGAAATCAAAACCGCAGGTAGAAGGCTTGCCAATTTTCAAAAAAGACCCGCATGGTCGACCCATGCGGGTTAAACGTAGTAGATAGTCCTTTTTCGTGGTGCAGCGTTGGTGGGATGCGGCAAAGGGACAGCCCCTTTGCCGCGTTGCCTAGTCTAGGCGGACCGGATCGTGGGGGTAGGCGTTGAGAATCTCGACGCCGTTCTCGGTCACCAGGGCCAGGTCCTCGATGCGGACGCCGGTGCGGCCGGGGAGGTAGATGCCCGGCTCGATTGAGAACGTCATGCCCGGCTCTACGACCTGCTCGTTGACGAGCGAGACGTCGCCCGGCTCGTGGTCCTGCAGACCGATCGAGTGACCCAGGCGATGCGTAAAGTATTTGCCGTAGCCCGCGTCCTCAATCACGTCGCGCGCGGCACGGTCCAGGTTGCACATGCGCACGCCCGGTGCGATGAGAGCCTCGGCGGCCTCGTTGGCGCGGCGCACGATATCGTAGATGCGTGCGGTTTCCTCGTCCGGCTCACCCCAAAAGAACGTGCGCGTCATGTCCGAGCAGTAGTTGCGATGGCGTCCACCAATGTCGAACAGCACCACGTCGCCGCGTTTAAGCTCGGTATCGTCGGGCTCGTGATGCGGGTCGCCGGCGTTGGCGCCAAAGCTCACGATGGGCGGAAAGCTAAAGCCCTCGCAGCCGTGCTTGCGGTACAGGCCGAGCATTTGGTCGGCAATTTCGCGCTCCGTCACACCTTCGTGGACGAGCGTGATGGCGTCGGCCATCACAGCGTCGTTAGCGGCCGAGGACGCGCGCATGAGCTCTTGCTCGGCGGCATCCTTGTAGGTGCGCGCGGCAGTGACGGCAAAGTCGCCCAGGAAGAACTCGCTCGCGGCGCGACGATCCATGAGCGGCATCAAAAAGCCGGAACGCATGACGGTGTCGATGCCGAGCGGTTTGGTCGGATCGACCTCGCGAGCGATGGCGTCGCCCACGATGTCGGTATCGGTGTGATAGGCGACGCGGGCATTATCGTACTCGGGCAGCTGGTGCAGGGCGTTGACTAGGATCACCGGCTCGGCATCGCGCGCGAGCAGCACGCCGCAAAAACGCTCGAACATATCGGCATAAAAGCCGGTCAGGTAATAGATCGACCACGGGTCGTTTACGAGCAGCTGCGCGCCGGGGTGCTGAGCCTCGAGCGCATCGAGCACGCGCGCCACACGCTGGTCATCGACATGTGCCATGAAACATCCTTTCGCTAGGGTGTCACCATGGTATCCCCAACGCCAGGGTAGTCAATTTGGGACGGGGCTATTTTAGCTGTGTCAAACATGCGGAATGATAGGTAAAAGTAGTCATAAGAGGGTCGTCCCGAATTAGCTGCTTTCAAAACTATGGCGGATTACGGGGCTGGACCTGTATTACTTGACCATTGGAAAAATTGCGAAATTAAAACCGCAGGTAGACGGCTTATCAAAAATCGAAAAATGCCGGTATGGATGGGGGTCTCCGAATCAGCCCCGTAATCCGGCATAGTTTTGAAATGGCACTAAAGTAGGCACAGGCTAAATACCGATTCCAATGATAGTTGCGGTGGAATAGTTCCTGGATACCGGGGTTTTGGCGGAAATCAGGAACTATTTCACCGCAATTCAGGAGGGGCGGGGTGGATGGCGGGGTAGCTAAAATAGCCCCGTCCCAAATTAACTGCTTAGACGGGGTCGATGTCCATGCTGGCGATGAGGTCGGTACCGGTATCTAGGAAGTTGGGGAGGACTACATCGCTCATGCGGATGGGGGCTTTGACCTTTAGGCCCCGGATGAGGTCCATCGCCTGGGCATGGAGTGCCAGCGGGATGGCTTCGGCCGTGCGCACGGGCAGCAGCGCCTCGTCGCCGCTGGATACGGCCACGGTCGTGGTAAGCACGCGCATGGGGCAGGTGAGCTCCTGATGTGCAAACTTATCACCGCGCGGGCAGCTGTTGCCGGTTGCGGAGCGCACCTCTGCCACGGCGCCGTCTGCGCTGCGCTCGACCTCCACGGTCAGGAGGCACTCGGATGGGCAGGTGGTGCAGTTGAACTGCAGCGTTTCAATCGCGTTTGTGCTCATGACTCTACGCCTCCTCAGCGGGGTCGACGGACAGGACAATCTCGCTAACGCCCATATCGAGTGCGCGCTGAATCACCTTTGCCGGTAGCGGGAAGCTTTCCATGACGCTCGGTTTAAACGGGCGGATCTTGCCTGCAAACAGTTCCTCGTCGCCTGCCAGGATACGTACGCGGGCGGCATTGACCGGTCGGCGTACGCGGAAGTTGAGCTTAGTGAGCCCGACGGTCGTAACGCGGCCCGGCAGTGCGTAGCCTGCGATGCCGGCGGGGGAGACCGTGAGTTGGCAACCCGTGCCCGCAGCGTTTGCCCCGGCGTCGCCGCCCAGCGCGTACGCCGCTGCGGCCGTGCCGGCGCGCTCGGACTCGGTCGTCACGTTGTCGGCCAGGTCGTGTACGTGCAGCACGTTGCCGCAGGCAAAAATGCCCGGTACGCCCGTTTGCAGACTCTGGTCCACCACGGCGCCGCGCGTACGTGGGTCCAGCTCCACGCCCGCGGCAACCGAAAGCTCGTTCTCGGGAATCAGACCCACCGAAAGCAGCAGCGTGTCGCACGGAACAACGCGCTCGGTTCCCGGAATGGGTGCAAGGTGCTCGTCGACCTGGCTCACTTCGACGGCCTCAACGCGGTCGTGCCCGATCACGCGTGTGACGGTTGTGGACAGATGCAGCGGAATGCCAAAGTCGTCCAGGCAGTTCTTCACATTGCGACGCAGGCCGTTGGCGTACGGCATGAGCTCGTACACGCCCTCGACCGAAATCCCCTCGAGCGTGCAGCGGCGCGCCATGATCAGCCCGATGTCACCCGAGCCCAAAATGACGGCGCGCGAGCCGGGTTTTAGGTTCTCGATATTGATGTATCGCTGCGCCAAGCCGGCCGTAAACACGCCGGCGGGTCGGCTGCCGGGAATCTTGATCTCGCTGCGTGTGCGCTCGCGGCAACCCATGGCAAGGACGACCGCGCACCCGTTGAGCTGCAACATTCCGGTGGGGCTCATGAGCGTGACGGTGTGGACCGCGGCGTCTTCCGGGGACTCGCCCGAATCAATCCCAAGCACCATGCTGTCCAAGAACAGCGCAATGTCGGTCGCGCGCACCTGGTCGATAAAGCGCTGCGCGTATTCGGGGCCGGTGAGCTCCTGCTTAAAGTGCGAAAGGCCAAAACCGGGATGAATGCACTGGCGGAGGATGCCGCCCAAGTGTTGCTCGCGCTCCACGATAGCAACGCGCGCGCCGGCCTTATGCGCGGCAAGTGCGGCAGCCATGCCGGCGGGGCCGCCTCCGATAACGACCACGTCGAAGGCCTGCGTCGGTACTGCCTCAACGGCGTCGTTATCAAACGCGCTCGATTTGAATGCCGCCATCCTAGCGCACCCCCTTTAAAGGTCCCTCAACGAGCCACGAGCCAGTGTCCTCCAGCAGCACCTCGCTGGGGTCGCAGCCCAGCTCGCGCGCTAGGATGGCCACCACGCGGCTCTGGCAGAAGCCACTCTGGCAGCGGCCCATGCCCGCGCGGCAGCGGCGTTTGACGCCCTCGACCGAAACCGCACCCGGACGGCGCCGAATCGCGGCCACGATCTCGGCCTCGGGCGCCGTCTCGCAGCGGCAGACTATCTGCCCCCACGCGGGGTCAGACTCAATGAGCTCCTCCTTGCGCGCAAGCGGCGCACGGTCGAAGTCGTCCGGTGCGCGGCGAATCGGATCCCAATCGGCCCGTTCGCGCAAAGCAACGCCCGCCTCGCGCATCACGTGCTCCATACGCTCGGCAATGGCCGGCGCGCTCGCCACGCCTGGCGACTGAATGCCCGCCGCCTGAAACAGCCCCGGCAACACGGCCGACTGCCCAATAAAGAAGTCGTTGGTTCCCTGAATGACCGGACGCCCACCGGCAAATGCGCGCACCACGCGGCGCGTGTCCAGATCGGGAACCAGTTTGCGCGCTCCCGTCAGCAGCGCGTTCACATCGCTTGCATAGGTCTGCGTGTCGCCCGGCTCCCGCACGGCAGCGGTCGCGGTGATTACGGTGTTCCCATGTACGGTACTCGTGACGATAACGCCCTTGGAAACCGGCGTCGGAACGGGGTAGAGCGGCATCAGCGTGCGCGGCTCCTTGTCCAGTACCACTATGTTGCCCTGGCGCCAGACCATCTGGAACTCCTCGGCGCCCGCCATATGCGAGATGTCCGCGGCGCCGTTGCCCGCGGCGTTGATCAGATAGCGGCAGCGCACATCGCCGGCAGGCGTCACCAGCGTAAAGCGCGCAGCCCCGTCGGTAGTCTCGCCGTCAGCAACCTCAATCGCTTCCACCGGCGCGGACCGCATAAACGTCACCCCGTTGGCCACAGCGTTCTCCAGCGCGGCGATGGCGACCTCAAAGGGATCGACAAAGCCAGTCGAGGGGCACCACAGCGCGCACGTCGCCTTGGCACTTGCGCGCGGTTCCAGCTCGTGGATGCGCTCGGGGCCGATAATCGACAGCTCGGGCACGCCGTTGGCCAGGCCATTCTGGCGCAGCTTCTCCAGGTGTGCGCGGTCTTCGTCGTTAAACCCCAGCACCATCGACCCGGTGCGGCGGAACAAAAAGCCCAGCTCCTGGGCCCAGGTGCCATACAGCTCGCAACCGCGGGCGTTGACCTGTGCCTTTACGGTGCCCGGCGCCGGATCGTAGCCGGCGTGTACCAGGCCGCCGTTGGCCTTCGAGGCGCCCAGCGCGATGTCGTTGGCCGCCTCGACAACGCAAATGGACAGGTCAAACCGCGCGAGCTGCCGCGCGATGGCGCACCCGGTAATGCCCGCACCCACAACCGCGATATCAAACGTTTCTGTCACAGTGCCTCCCAGACAAGTTGACAGGCTGTCAATATGACTATCCTACGGTCTGCACACCCCCAGTGCTGCGGCAATGCGGCGAACAGCCCCACTGCATCCGCCAACGGCAGGCGTGGGCCGGCCCAGCACGGATGCCGGCCACGTTAGAACGTGAGAACTTCCCGCCCAACCTCGCGGTCTGCGCCGTTACCTGTTACAGATTGAGATGTTGAGTCCACAGGCGCACGTTCTTCTCGATCTGTAACAGTAGGAGGGGAATTGCGGTCCTAAGTGTTACAGATCGAGACGTTAGCCCGTCGGGTTATTCGTATGTCTCGATCTGTAACAGCTGGCAGGGTTTCTGGGTCCTTTCTGTTACAGGTTGAGACAATCTTTCCGACGGATTCTGGTTGTCTCGATCTGTAACGGTAAGAACTGTTTTTGGGTTCTAGATGTTACAAATTGAGATTTAAGTCGGGGAGAGAATGGTTTGTCTAAATCTGTAACATCTGGGACTGTTTTTGCCGAGTAGCTGTTACAGATTGAGACATTCGGCCTGGACGTTTTCCTTTGTCTCAATCTGTAACAGTAAGAGGGGTTTTGGGGCCCAAGATGTTACAGATCGAGATTGAAGTCGGGGAGGGACCCCTGTGTCTCGATCTGTAACATCTAGACCCGGATTCCACTCCCACCTGTTACAGATTGAGATGTTTGTGTCCGCGCCAGCCCCGCGCCTAGCCGTGGTCCCATATAAACAAACCCCGTGGTAAACTTGACCGGACTGTAAATAATCCGAAAGGTACCCGTAATGTCCAAGTACATCTCCGAGCTCATGTCGCCGCAGCTTATGGGCGTCGTCTATGCCTTCGTTGGCTTTATCATCGCCCTGTATGTGCTGTCGGTCGTCTATGTGTTCATCGACGCTCGCCGCCGCGGCGCCAGCGCCTACGTGGCATGGGGCATCATCGCCCTCATCCCGTTTGTGGGTCTCATCGCCTACCTGGTCCTGCGCCCGCACTCCTACGCATCCGACCGCGAGGAGCAGGAGCTGGACATGGCCCTGCGCGAGCGCCAGCTTGCCCAGTACGGCACCTGCCCGCAGTGCGGCGCGCCCATCGAGAAGGATTTCGTCGTCTGCCCGGTGTGCGATACGCAGGTTCGCAACGTGTGCCCCAGCTGCCATCGCCCGCTCGATGCGCACTGGAAGGTCTGCCCCTACTGCCGAACTCGCATCCAGTAACGCATCCATCGCCGGGCCGGCCGCAAGCCACGGGCACGCCGCAAGCCACGCGCGCTCCGCAGTCCCGCCCCACACGATGAAGCATGCGTAGAAAATCGCCCGCCGTGCCATTAAGGTGCGGCGGGCGCTTGTATACCAAGGCAACCTGCCTATAATGATGCAAGTTAAAACGCCGAGCGCATCGCACGCACTTGCACCAGGCATCCGAGAGGAGAAAACATACCCATGAAGGCACTCTACAATGACGGTTCGGTGGCCGAGCTCCCGCAGGACGAGGTCACGCACGTCATCCGCCACTCCGCCGCGCACATCATGGCGCAGGCCATCAAGCGCCTGTACCCCCAGGCCGACTTTGCCTACGGCCCTGCGACCGACAACGGCTTCTATTACGACGTCGACCTGCCCGAGGGCGTCAAGATCAGCGAGGACGACTTCCCCGCGATCGAGGCCGAGATGAAAAAGATCGTCAAGGAGAACCTCAAGTTCTCCGTGTACGAGAAGCCCCGCGCCGAGGCCATCGCCCTTATGGAGGAGCGCGGCGAGAAGTACAAGGTCGAGCACATCGGCGACCTGGACGACGACGCCCGCATCACCTTCTACCAGCAGGGCGACTACATCGACATGTGCGTCGGCCCCCACATCTGCTACACCAAGGCCCTGAAGGCCTTTAAGCTCACCGGCGTCTCGGGCGCGTACTGGAAGGGCGACAAGGACAACAAGATGCTCACCCGCATCAACGGCGTCGCCTTTGCCACCAAGGAAGAGCTCGACGAGCACATGCACATGCTGGAGGAGGCCAAGAAGCGCGACCACCGCAAGATCGGCCGCGAGATGGACCTCTTTATGATGCGCGACGAGGCCCCCGGCTTCCCGTTCTTCCTGCCCAACGGCATGATCCTGAAGAACACGCTGCTGGACTACTGGCGCGAGATCCACCACAAGGCCGGCTACGTGGAGATCTCCACGCCGCTCATCATGAACAAGCAGCTGTGGAAGACCTCGGGCCACTGGGACCACTACAAGGACAACATGTACTCCACCGTCATCGACGACGAAGAGTACTGCATTAAGCCCATGAACTGCCCGGGCGGCGTGCTGGTGTATGCCTCCAAGCCGCACTCCTATCGCGAGCTGCCCATCCGCGCCGGTGAGATTGGCCTGGTGCATCGCCACGAGCTGCGCGGCGCCCTGCACGGCCTGTTCCGCGTGCGCTGCTTTAACCAGGACGACGCCCACCTGTTTGTGCGTCCCGACCAGCTGACCGACGAGATCGTGGGCGTGGTCAACCTTATCGACTCCGTGTACCAGAAGTTTGGCTTTAAGTACCACGTTGAGCTTTCCACCCGCCCCGAGGACTCCATGGGTTCGGACGAGGACTGGGCTCGCGCCGAGGAGGGCCTGCGCACCGCTCTGGAGAAGCTGGGTATGGACTACGAGGTCAACGAGGGCGACGGCGCCTTCTACGGCCCCAAGATTGACTTCCACCTGGAGGACTCGCTCGGCCGTACTTGGCAGTGCGGTACCGTGCAGCTCGACTTCCAGATGCCGCTCAACTTTGATCTGGAGTACGTGGACGCCGACGGCACCAAGAAGCGCCCTATCATGCTGCATCGCGTGTGCTTTGGCTCCATCGAGCGCTTCATCGGTATTCTGATTGAGCACTTTGCGGGCAAGTTCCCCACCTGGCTGGCTCCCGTGCAGGTCAAGGCACTTCCCGTCTCCGAGAAGAGCCGCGACTACGCCCACGAGGTGTGCGCCAAGCTGGAGGAGGCCGGCATTCGCGTGGTCTGCGACGACCGCGACGAGAAGATCGGCTACAAGATCCGCGAGGCCCGCAGCATCGACCGCGTGCCTTACATGCTCATCCTGGGCGAGAAGGAGGTCGAGGCCGGCAACATCTCCGTCCGCGATCGCTCCAATGAGACCGTTCAGATGAGCGTTGACGAGTTTGTGGCCAAGGTGCTCGAGGAGATCAAGACTCGCGCCTAGCACAAACAATACAAGAATTAACAAAGGCGATCGTCCTATTGGGCGGTCGCCTTTTTTGTTGTCTATAGAAGAAAAGCTGCTGGTTAGAGCGGCTTTTTTTGTTGTGCAAAAAGGTACAGGTTTTTGTAGAGGCGTATGGAGATGCGCCCATTCGCGGCGCATTTTGTGCAATCTGGGAAAACGTGAGCGGTTTGCTCGTATAATGAGCAACGTCGAAAGATACAAAAACCTGTACTTTTGCGACTGCGCCTAGCTGCGAGCGAGAAGCCTGTTCTTAACGCCCCTGCATCCGCGTGCGTCGCGGATGCAAGTTAAGGGGGCGAGAGATGGAACAGACGATGCGGCGCCAAGAGCAGCTGCCCGGTGCTTTTAGTGGCGCTACTACCAACAGCCAGCGCGGTCGTGTGCGCTGGTATCTGGTCCACACCCCCAACGGTAAAGAGCGCGAGACCTGCGAAAAGGTCCGCGGAATTATCCCGCACGAGCTGATGCAGGACGCTTTTGTGATGCAAAAGGAGTTCTGGTTTAAGCGGGACGGCGCCTGGTCGCTCCAAACCAAACCCATGTACAAGGAATACTTCTTCGTCGCCACGCGCGATGCCGCCGTGCTCGATAGGGCTTTGGCCCAGTTGAGCTTTGGCTGCCGCATTGCCGGTAGCAAGGAGCGGGCCTATGCGCCCATGCCGGACGATGCGCAGGACTGGTACCGCAGCGTGCTGGACGACGACGGCGTAGTGCGCAACAGCGTTGCGCGCATAGAAGACGGTGTGCTGCACATAGAGCAGGGGCCCTTGGTGGGGCAAGAGGCCCGTGTAAAGAAGATCGACCGCCATAAACGCTGGTGCCTGGTGGACGTAGGCGAAGGCGGCTCCGCATTTAGGGAGCTGCTACCGCTCGACGTTCCCAGCAAAACGTAAGGGAGACGTTGCACCGGCAATTCGTTCGCAATTTGAATTCATGGACGGGGGGGGGTCCTGGGGACAGGGACGTAAGTTTTATCGTGACTGCTAATAAAGAAGTGACAGAGAGCCGTGCATCTATGGGGAATGCACTGGTTTTCGATCAGATAAAGCCGTGCGGCACGCTTGGATATCGCATTGTTAAAAGACTGTTTGACCTTGTGTTTAGTCTTTTGATGAGCGTTCTGCTGTTAATTCCTGTTGCTGTGGTGTGTGCACTCATTAGCCTTGAATCTCCTGGCAGCCCTATGTATGCACAAGAGAGGGTTGGCAAGGGCGGAAAGACAATCAAGATTCTCAAGCTTCGCAGCATGGTCGCTGATGCAAACGACGTGCGCAAGTACCTGAGCCCTGAGCAGCTACATCAGTGGGAAGTCGAGCGCAAGGTCGATGATGACCCTCGTATTACCAAGATTGGTCAGTTCATTCGTAAATGCTCTATCGACGAGATGCCTCAGTTTCTCAATGTGCTGAACGGTGACCTTTCTGTCATTGGTCCTCGCCCCATTACAAGAGATGAGCTTGAGCAGCATTTTTCCGACGAGGAGAAGGCTGAGTTGCTTTCTGTTCAACCCGGCATCACGGGTCTGTGGCAGGCAACCGACCGTAACGAGGCGACCTTCGAGAGCGGCTTACGCCAGAAGATCGAGCTCCGCTACGTGCGTAATCGCTGCTTCCGCATGGACTGGAAATGCTTCACTGGCACCTTTGGTGCCATGTTCGGCAAGAAGAGGACGGGGCGATAAATGGCTTCTCAGGCTTATAGCGTTCTCATGAGCATTTATCTTAAGGAGAACCCTGCGTATCTTCGTGCTTCTTTGGACAGCATTATTAACCAGACGATTCCACCAGCGGAAATCGTTATGGTTAAGGATGGACCGTTAACAAAAGAACTCGATTCAGTTCTGGCTGAGTATGACCGCCGTTATCCTGGCATCTTTAGTTTTATTGCCTACGAGGAAAACCACGGTCTTGGCTATGCGTTACACAGGGGAATGCTTGCTTGTGCTAACGATATTGTTGCACGTATGGATACAGACGATATTGCACGTTCTGATCGTATGGAGAAACAACTAAAGGCGATTCAAGATGGTCTTGATATGGTTGGGAGCCAAGTAATTGAATTCGTCGAGTCTCCTGACAAGCCGATTGCACGAACGGATCTCCCCGAAGGTCTCAACAATATTATTGCTTGTTCAAAGCGTAGAAATCCATTTCGTCATCCGCCAATGACATTCAAACGATCAAAGGTGTTGAAAGCGGGCAATTACAGTTCCGAGTATCTGTATTTCGAAGATTGGGATTTATTTAATCGAATGCTTGCAGCTGGTTGCCGAGCTGAGAATCTTCACGAAACGCTTGTGGCCATGAGAGTTAGTCCTGATTTTTATGAGAGGCGCGGAGGCCTGGGTTATTTGGCTCATGTTTGGAAGTTCAAATCTGCTCAGTTGCGTATTGGTTATTTTACGGTAGCAGATTTCCTGATTTCCTTTTTGCCCCAACTGATTGTTTGCCTGATGCCCAATTGCCTGCGTGGGTTTGTATATACGAATATGCTCAGGAGGAGCGATGATTAAAGTCCTTCATGCTGTTCCAGATATGAATTCTGGCGGTATTGAAAACTACATCATGAATATGTATCGAATTATTGATCGCGATACTGTGCATTTTGACTTTCTAGTCCATCACAATTCACGAGGGTTCTTCGATGATGAGATAGAGGAGCTTGGAGGCCGTATTTATCGTTTGCCTGTTTTGGATAATAAGAATGTTATCTCTTATTGGCACGAGCTAAAGAGGTTGTACTCTGGAAACAAATGGGATGTGGTTCATGGCCATGCCGCGAGTCTTGCGGGTCTTTATCTGTTTGCTGCCGAGAATGCTGGCGTACGTGCCCGCATAGCACATAGCCACGGAGCTTCCTATCTTCGAACACCAAAGGGGTATACAAAAAAACTGCTCTTTAAGACTGCTGGAATTCACGCGAATATTCGCCTTGCGTGTTCTACAGAAGCGGGCAAATATCTTTTTGGCGATAGACAATTCTATTTAGCTAAGAATGCAATTGATTCTGAGCGGTTTTCATTTAATCAAGATGATCGCGATCGTATTAGGCGCAGCTTGGGGATTGTTCCGGGACAATTGTTGGTTGGTCATATGGGTCGCTTTAATTTGCAGAAAAATCATCAGTTTTTGATTGAGATTTTTGAAGAGATTGTTCGGTTGAAACCAGATAGCTGTCTATTGCTGGTGGGTACTGGCGAACTTGAGGGCTCGATACGAAATCTCGTTTCTAGTAAAGGGCTGAATGGCAAGGTTATCTTCCAATCTGTTACTGATGAGCCCCAGGCCTACTATTCAGCTATGGATGCATTTGTTTTGCCCTCCCTGTTCGAGGGTCTTCCCTTGGTGGGAATTGAGGCGCAATGCAGCGGTTTACCGAGCTATTTTTCCTCTGAGATTACGAAAGAAGTTGTCATTTCTGATATTACAGAGTTTTTAGATTTGAATGCTGGTCCCGTTGCCTGGGCACAACAAATCGTTGGCGCATCATCGTGCATCAATCGTAGAGCCTATGCAGATTGCGCCGCTATTCACGGTTTTGATTTTAGGGATAACACGAAAAAGATGACGGATTTTTATTTGGCTGCTGCTACAGGGAGGTTTGAGTCTATTGGCTCCATACTGGATTAGCCTTCTGCTTGCGGTTGGTTTTATGCTACTAGCTCAGAGACCTTTGAACTCAGTGGCGGCGACATCCCGGTCTGCAATCTCTGCCCGCGACGGACGAGATTATTCGCGCTGGGGCGTTGTCGCCTCCGCACTTGTTTTCATTATTCTTACTGGCTTTCGTTATGGTGTTGGGCAAGATTATTTTTATACTTACGTGCCTTACTTCTATCGTGTGCGTTCGGGTTTGGGGTTCCAGGAAATGGAAATCGGCTATTACGCCCTCAATTACCTTGTCGCTCGTTTTACAGATAACCCTCTGCCCGTATTCCTGGTATGTTCTGTAGCATTTTTCGCGTTGACATATGCTGCCATTATGCGTGAATCTTCTCATCCCGCATTCTCCGTCTTCCTCCTATTTGGGATGTCTTATTTGTTTATCTACATGAACGCCATGAGGCAGATGCTTGCGGTTTCCATTTTGTTGTTTTCGCTTCGTTATATAGAGGAGAGAGATCCGGTTAAATTTGCGGTCTGCGTTGCGATAGCGAGCACGTTTCACTCAAGTTCGCTTGTATTTATCGCTGCATACTATTTTCCGCGTCTTAAAATTACTCCATGCATTTGTTTGGTTTTGGTGTCGGGATTTTTACTTCTTAAGGTCCCCATTGCATCTTTCGTTAATACCATCATTGCCAAAACTCAATACGCTGGCTATATCGGATCCATCTTTGATACGGGCGAAAGTGGGAATGTCGTTATCGCGTTGAATGTCGTGGTCCTATTATTTTCCGCGATTGTACCTAAGCTGTATGGCGGTGCTTATTCCGAACGCTATCGTATTCTTCTCTGGTGCCAGCTTGTTGCGACATCAATTGCAATCTTATCCGGTCTGATTCCGCTTTCTCAGCGTTTGCGCTGGGTTTTTTCTCTGCCTTCTGTAATTCTTTTGCCTCTGGCAATCGACTCGATATCGAATATCAAATTGAAGTTCCTGATTCAGTTGGTGATTGTTGTTCTATATATCGTGTATATCGCTATCACAATCGGGATGTGGAATGGCAATAACGTCGTCCCATATCACTCCATATTAATGAAAGGCTCCTTATGAGATCTCCTAATATAAGTTTGATAATCCCTGTCTATAACGTTGAGGATTATTTGCCTGATTGTTTAGATAGTGTTCTTGCGCAAAGCTATGCCGATTTTGAAGTAATAGCGGTGAACGATGGTTCTACGGACAGATCGCGAGAGATTCTTGCTGATTATGCGAAAAAGGATTCGCGTATTCGGATTATTGACCAAGCGAATAGGGGTCTTGCTGGCGCGCGCAATACTGGAGTTGCTGCGGCGAATGGTATGTATATCGCTTTTGTTGATTCAGATGACTACATTGATTCCGACTATTTATCTGTTATGTATTCAAATGCCAATGAGTTTAATGCCGATATTTCCATTTCTGGGCGATATATCGATTGCGGTGGACAGTCTAGCCATGAAATTCGTCCGGCTTTTACAAGTAAACGCCTTGGGCCGATTGAGGCTGCTCGAGCTCTAAACTCGTACCGTTCCTTTGATATGTCAATGAACGGAAAGTTATTTCTTGCCAGCTTATTTAAAGGCCTGGCGTTTCCGGAAGGCAAGAACTCCGAAGATCAATTCATGTGCTATCGCTTATTTTTAAGATCAAATTGTTCTTATTATGAGGATAGGCCGTTATATTACTATCGGCATAGAGAAGGAAGTATATCGAGAAGTTCTAGTGTTAACGTGTTTCCAATCGAGGCATCCCATGAACAGCTCGAATATATCCGCAGGCATGTGCCTGCTTTGATTAATGTCGCTGAGACTTCGTGCTTTTTTTCTCAGGTCGCTGTTTACAATGCGTTTGCCGTAAGAGACCTCGAAATGCCGAATGAAATCGCAAATGTTGTTCTAAAGGAGCCAAAACGTTTTCTCGGAAGCGTTATCCGGAATGAGGATATTCCTGGCTTCAAAAAAATACAGGCTATTACATATTGTTTTGCGAGGCCTGTTTACAAAGCTGTTTATCTTGCTAAGAAAGGATAATTTATGTCAAAAGTTGCTTTGATTACCCTGCACACCGTTTCAAATTACGGGTCCTGCTTGCAAACCTTTGCGACTCAAAAACTATTTGAATCGCTCGGATGGGAAGTTGAGGTTATTGATTACTATCGAGCAGATAATCTGCCTGAGTATGCAGTTGAGAAAGCATTTATGGGTAGAAGAATGCAGAAGTTTCAAGGTGTTTGGGATAGGGCTCCTTGGTTGAAGCGTTTGCTCTCTGTTCCTATGGGTGCGATCGTTAAGCGTCAAAGGAAACCGTTTGATGATTTTAGGTCTAAGTATCTTCACCTTTCTAAGCGTATGTATCGCTCTGCCGATGAGCTCGAACTTTATCCCCCTGTAGCGGATGTATATTGCACCGGTTCTGATCAGGTTTGGAATAGTGTTTGGAACAATGGCTTCGAAAAGCCTTTCTATCTTACGTTTGCACCGGAAGGGAAACCGCGTATTTCTTTTGCCGCAAGCATCGGAAGAAATGAAGTTGATGATTGGGAGAAGCCTTTGATGAAGGAGGCTTTATCGCAATACAAGGCTATTTCCATGCGTGAATCATCTGGAATTGGGATTTTAAATGATTTAGGATTCAGCGATGCGCAGCTGGTCTTGGACCCAACCCTCATGCTTAATAAGCATGATTGGGAATCCATTGCCAAGATGCCCGAGGGAATTGATGGCCCTTATTTACTTGTATATCAACTTAACAAGAGCAAGGCATTCGTTGACTACGTCGAGGCGGTCGCAAAGAAGTATGGTTTGAATGTAGTTAAAATCTCATACGGCATTTATGATGTCATGAAATCTGCCAAGACACTCATCGCCCCGTCTGTTGAGGAGTTTGTTGGTCTATTTCTCAATGCTTCATATGTGATTACTGACTCTTTTCATGCGACAGCGTATTCTTTGAATTTTGGAATTCCGTTTACCGCCATTGCACCTGAACGCTTTAGCACTCGCATTGCGAGTGTTCTTGCGCTGACTGGCACGGAGGATCGGATGTTGGCTTCACAACAGGACATTGCCATGTATGAGCGCCAAATTGACTTCGAGTATGCTACCGAGAAATTGGATGAGATGCGGAAAAAGAGCATCGCATTCCTTGAGGAGGCGTTGTAGATTTGGGAGATACCTTAGTTAATAGCAAGAGTTCTGGATTCCTTTCGTTTGCAAAATCGACCGGTATCTTTTTTGTGGGTAGCTCGATGAGTAAAATAATTACCCTATTGCTAATTCCTCTCTACACAAATGTGCTTCCAACTCAGGACTATGGCTACTATGACTTGTCGATTACATACGCCACTCTACTGACCTCGTTTTTGTACTGTGATATCTGGTCAAGTGTCATGCGTATGATGCGTGACGATCTAGAGGGCGAGGCACCCTGGAAAGTAATTGCATCTGGTTGGGTTATTTTTGCTGTTTCTACCATCTTGTACATATTAATTGCCCTCGGCCTCTCTCTGTTCATTGATATCCCGTCGCTCGGTTTGATTTTGATTTATGGAGTGACAACTAACTGCCAGTCAATGTTTTCCGGTATTGCCAGAGGCAAGGGGAATAATGTTGATTTTGCCATTTCGGGTGTTCTTTGCACTTTGCTCAATGTGGGCCTGAACCTATTTTTGATTCTGCTCCTTCATTTGGGTTATGAATCTTTATATATTTCGTACGCGGCGGGTTTTACGATTCAATGCGTGTATCTATTTTGCCGTATGGAAATGTGGAATCATATTCATAAACCAGATTCAAACCAAGTGCGTGATTTGTTCATTTATTCTGCCCCGTTGGGTATTAACTCTGTTGCTTACTGGTTTCTTACAAGTTTGAGTCGCGTTGCAGTATCGACGGTGCTTTCACTTTCAGCAAATGGCGTCTTTGCGATTGGTTCAAAATTTGGATCGACGGTTGCATTGGCGACGACTTGTTTTACACTTGCCTGGCAGGATGTCGCTTTTACGAGTGAAATTAAGCCCGCTTCATTTTATTCTCGTGCAATTTCACAATACACCGGATTTCTTTTGTCGAGTACAGCTGTTCTTCTTCCGGTGATCTCTCTCGCATTTCCTATCCTTGTGGGTTCGTCATATTCAGCTGCATATTCTGTCGTGCCTTCGTTTCTTTGGGTTGCGGTTGTGAGTGCGGTCTCTACATTCATTGGAAACATTTTTTATGTCATCAAGGATACAAAGACTATTGGCGTATCGATGGTCATTTCATGTATTGCGAATGGCATTCTCGTATATCCCTTAACTGAATATTTTGGCTGCTTTGGCTCAAATTTATCGGTTTTAATTTCTTTCATATTGAACATTGTCATTCGATGCGCAATTCTTGAAAAGAGAATTGGGATTTTTGTTGAGCTTCGTTCGTTCCTTCTTCCAGCAGTGCTTTTGATTGTATGTTCTGCAGCTTATTTCTCTGGGTCATTTGATTTAAATGCTTTGAGCCTCGTATTCTCTATATTCGGTACTTTTATGTTGTACAGATCTAGAATCTCTACGCTCTTATCGGCAGTCTTTTTGAAAGTATCTAGGAGGTAGTTAATGGAATTTCATGAGCCCCTTGCTGTTTATGCTATTAAAGATCGGGATGAAGTATCACTTCAGCGCGCCGCTTCTGGAGGAGCTTTCTCTGTCCTGGCGCGACCGATTATTGCAATGGGCGGTATCGTCTTCGGGGCAAAAATGCAGGATGGAGGATTTGTCGCTCATGAAAAGGCAGAAACGCTTCAGGAGCTTGCTAGTTTGCAGGGCAGCGCCTATGTTCAAAGTGACATCTCTTGCATATTTGATTCCGTGGTTGAGTGCTTGAAATCAGACCGGCTTGTTATGTTTGTCGGGCTTCCGTGTCAGTGCGCTGCCGTGTTGGCGTACGTTCAGTTGAAGTTGCATTCAGATTCTCTTCTTAAGCGATTGCTGCTCTGTGACCTTATCTGTCATGGTGCCCCTAATAATGAGCTATTTCGGGCTCATCAGCTCTGGTTGGCGCGTAAGCAAAAAGCGGATGACGGAATCCATTCATTTCGTTTTCGTACGAAGAAAAAAGGCTGGGGTCTCTACTACTACTATTACTACTACAGGAACGGTAAAAAAATAGAGGTATGTGAGCCGGGCGATAATGATCCATATTATGCAGCCTTTCTCAGGGGAGAGACGTACAGAGAGTCATGCTATAAATGCCCGTTTTCCAAGCGCGAGCGTGTAACTGACTTTACGATAGGAGATTACTGGGGTATTGAGTCTGCTCATCCTGATTTTTACGACCCGAATGGTGTTTCTCTGCTCTTGGTTAACAGCTTGAAAGGGGTGCAGTTTTTCAAGCAGTATTCTTCTAGGGAATGCAAATATGTTGTTTCCAATATACAGCTTGCCTCTAGAGAAAACCATAATTTGAATAGCCCGACAGTTAGGCCAACATCGAGGGACGATCTGCTTTGCGCGATTGCCAACCATAGGTCTTATGGAGATCTTGAGGCGTTGTTTGATACTACCCTTAAGCCAAGGTTGACTGTTAAACGTCTTGCAAAACAGCTACTACCTTCTGATCTTTATGGTTCAATTAAGAGAATCGTGAGGAATGGATAATGGAATATAAGCAGACTGTGGAAGTAGTAATAGAAAGTTCTCTCTGTTGTGGTTGTTTGTGTTGTGGAGCGGCGTGCCCGTTCAACGCCATTGAACCTACATGTGACAAATATGGGTATGTTGTTCCTATTGTTGATGGTGACAAATGCCGCGAATGTGGCATTTGCCTTAGATGTTGTCCCATGTCAGATTTTATTAGTGGATAAGCTTGACATCATCATTGGATGTATTTTTATGGGCGCCGGGGTGGACTTTCACCCTGGTGTTCTTTCTTTTATGGCGGCATGCTGGATATAAATGGCATTAAATAAGCCTGTCATTTAAAGACTGACGTTTAAGGAAAGGTACCGTCAAGATTTTTTCGCAAATTGATTTAGCCGTCCTCGGCCCCGTCCTCTTCTAGCCCTCCGCCTTTCCCCTCAGCTCGTCCATCTCCTCCAGCTTCGACATGTCCAGGTACCTCCTCTTGCCCCGCTCGTGCTCCACTATGTACTTCAGCCTCGCCGTCACTAGCATGAGGGCCGAGTTGCCGTTCGGGAAAGTCCCGACGACCCTCGTTCTCCTCCTGATCTCGCGGTTGATGCGCTCGGCCCCGTTGTTCTTCCTGATCCGGCGCCAGTGCGCGGGCGGGAATTCCGTGTAGGCAAGCATCTCGGCGAACCTGTCGAGCATCGTCCCCGCGGCCGCCCCGCAGAGCTTCGGCGCGCTGAGATCGACTTTCCCAGCCCCGGTGACGAGCCATCTCGCGTACTGGCCGCTGCGGTAGGTCTCCTGGCCCACCGTCCTCTCGTAGCGCGTTCGGCCCTGACAAGCTCGGACGCCTCCTCGTCGAGCAGCGCGTCGAGCGGCCCCTCGTCTACCGTTGCGATGTTCGCAGACGCGGCCCGTGCCTCCTTCGTCAATGATTAGTTGTTTAGCCGCTGGAAATCATATGGCGGGGCGCGGGCCGTGTTCCGCTGTGCGGTTGCCAATTTGCGTAAGAAATTGTGCGTTACCACCGTCTGACGAAAAACAAATAAACAATGGTTCTGCTGCACGCGCATGGGGGTAATATCTACTCAGACGTTCAGTGTCTGGAGCATGACGTTTTATGTCCGCACGTTGACCTTTCTATGAGGTTAACTGATTGCTGGGGGTTGTCATGCCGCTATACGATGAAGCATTTCTACATACTAATAATTTTTGCGAGATGGCGCTTAGGTCATCTCGCTGATTGCTGCAGATTGATATCTATTTCCGTGCCGCGATGGCGTTTCATGTTCTGGGGTTAGGTTTCCTGCTTTGGCCTACGCCATCCAACATCTCTCTATCTACGTTTATATCAAACTGAATGGGCTGGATGAAGGCCATTTGTCCGTCGCCCTTTGGAGATATATCTGCAAATTAGATTGGAGCAGAAATGCAAAGGAAGATGTACACCGCATTTGTATCCTCCGTATCTTCTCTTAAAGAGGAGCGCAGAGCGACACTCGATGTTCTTCTTGATTTGGACGTATTTCCAGTGGCAACTGAGCATTTCGTAATCCAATCAAAGGATGGGATAAATGATATCGAGCGGCTTATAGACGACTCTGATTTCTTTATCCTTCTTATGGGTAGTGAATACGGTCCCAAGAATAAGATTGGCGAATTTACCGGTAGTTGGACTGAATATGAGCTTGTGTACGCACTGGAACACGCTCGAAGCAACAACACTAAGATCATTATTATTGAGCTGCCAGAGCTAAAACGCATCTCGTCGTTGTCTTCTTCCGAAAAGGAGACTTTGAAGACTTCGGAAAAGAACCAGCTTGGTTTCTTGGATCGCTTTAATGGAAACACCATTTGCCAAGTTACAGATATCAGTTCTTTAAGATCGACGCTGTCTACCTTTATCGAGGGCAATAGGCGCGCAAATTCGGCATCTGGTTGGGTGCGAGCGTTGTCCGCACAGGGCTGTTTTGGTATTGAGTTTGGACGGACCTATCGTCAAGTTCATCTTTCGCCGAATGATGATACGTATATTCGAGTCGGGACCGCAGTTTTTAGCTGCAGTAAGCAGTCGGCTACGATGGTTCATGTCGATGGAGTCAACCATAAGGCGAGTCTTGACGCTAGCGGAAATATTATCCCTCGCAACGGAAGGAGCAAGACGGAATGGCAAGGCGAATACTCTTGCCAAGACGGAAGGCTGTGCGGTGTCTATGAGGCATATAGACGGGACAACGGAGCGTTTGGCGGTAAATCTGTGACTGCGGGACATCGTCGTGGCGTCCATGAATTTGCAATTTCCGATGGCTCGGAGGCGTTTATGGATGGAACATTTCAAGATGCTGTTGGCAGAAACAATATAAACATAGCCTGCAAGTCTGGCGAGATTTACTTCTTTGAGAGCGAGGATCTTATGAATCGTTTCCTCAAGCGCGAATGTCCTGAATTGTTTTGTACGTTGCCGGCGGAGGGGTAAAAATGGACTATCAAGCGATTATTGATGTTGTTAAGTCTGTCAAACCACTTTTCTTTGATAACGATCTGAGGTCTCAGTCCTCAATGAAGGGAGACGCTGACTTTGTTACGCAAGTCGATCTAAAGATTAGCTCGTATGTTAAGTCTGCACTTGCTGAGTTAACGCCTGAAATAGGTTTTATGAGCGAGGAGGAAGACCCTGGCGAGGTGAAGCCTACTCGTTGGATTCTTGATCCTGTTGACGGTACTACAAATCTTGTTTTTGATTATCGTGCAAGCACTATCTCGTTAGCACTTGTCCGTGATGAAAAGCCTGTTTTTGGCATTGTTTACAATCCCTATAGCGATGAATTATTTACTGCTCAAAAGGGCTTAGGGGCTTTTTTGAATGGTAACAAAATTCAAGCATCCGACCGTGAGCTTACTAATTGCCTTATTGAGTTTGGCGCTGGTTCAACGCATAAAGACGGCGCTCATGAGATTTTCGGTATCGCCGAAAAAGTATTTTGCGACTGCCTGGATTTGCGTCGCATGTGTTCTTCTGCGCTGGCAATCTGCTATATAGCCTGCGGAAGGTCTAATGGCTATTTCGAAAAAAGGCTGAAGCCTTGGGATTATGCCGCTGCCGCTCTTATCTTGGAAGAGGCGGGAGGGCTCTCTTCGGAGTGGAATGGACAGCCTCTTCAGTATAAATTTGCTTGCAGCTTTATCTGCGGGTCGCAGGCGGCGTTTGAATATTTAAAGGGAGTTGTTTCTTAACTCTGACTAACTGATTGACGATGATCGCCATGGCGATTAATCGTACAAACTATTAGGCCGCGCTTTGAAAGAGGAGAGCGTTATATGAGTCTTCGTGATTATCACATTCTTATTAGTCATTCGTGGGATTACAGCGATGACTATAGGACGATAAAGAGCTGGCTTGATTCAGCCGGCTACTTTAAGTGGTCGGACTATTCCGTTCCTATCGAGAATCCGATTGACGCTGAGAGCAGAGCTGAGCTTAAGCAGAGGATCGCAAATCGGATTTCATGCTGTAGCTGCGTAATTGTTCTCTCTGGAATGTATGTCGCCTACAGCGAGTGGATCGACTTTGAGATCGAAACTGCTTTGAGGTACAACAAGCCGATTATTGGGGTTAGGCCATGGGGTCAGTTGCGTGTCCCTGATGAAGTGTCTTCCAATGCTGACATTATGGTTGGTTGGACAAGGGACGGTATTGTCGACGCTGTCCGCCAGTATGCACTCTAGGAGAACGATGTTTTTTAACAAGCGAAATTCAGACGCGAATTCCTCGAAGCCGTTGCCCGAAAAGCAGCAGCCGACTAGTCACCCTAATCCGCCAATCAGGGTAGTTCGTGGCAATACCGAAAAGAGGCCAGAGTTCCCTTGCCCCGGATCTCCCTGCCCTGGATCCCCTTCGCCTCGTCCGCAAAAGAAGGATTAAATGGGTAAACGCAGCCGAAAGCAAAAAGAGAGCGTGGCTCCGGGTTTCGATGCGGTTGACTATTCTGCTGAATATCTTTCATGGATGACCGAGTTGTCTTATCAGACAGAGCTGAGTCGCTGTGATTCGTATGAGCGTTTGTCTAACTGTTTGTTAAGCTGCGTTTCCATTATTTCCGTCGCTTTATTGACGGTGGCCCCGCTGTTATTTGAGAGATATAGCTACAACGACAACGGGGATGCCGCGTCTTTTTTTCTGCTGGCGAGCGGCTATGTTGTCGTTATGCTGCTTTTGGGCGCTTCATTTCTGCTGTCGTTGCTTAGTCAAGTCAGACTCAAGATGAGCGTTCTTGCGTCACCGATGGATTTGAATGATTTCGTTGCGGGCGAGATTGAACGTGGTGCGCCTTTTGCCTCTCCGATGGAAGTTGCCGAAGGTAAGGCAAGGGCGGTGCAGTCCCACTTTGAATCACTTAATCGCAAGAACGAGTACATGAGAAAGTGCCTAAAGGCATCGATGATTCTGCTGATTGTGGCTGTTTCGGTGTGCCTGTTCTTGGTTTGTCTGTTTTCTTTATTTGAGTTTTTATTGCCACCGTTTTGGAGTTGATGTAATGCAGGATCGCAAGGCGCTTGTTGTCGGTATTGATGAATATGCATCAACTCCGCTTTATGGCTGTGTTGCCGATGCTAAAGCGGTGGCGGAAGTATTAGAGAAGAACGGCGATGGCTCTCCCAATTTCTCCATTCATCTTGAGACAAATGTTGAGTCTCCTTTCGTATTGAAGCAGATGATCGAGGACTGCTTTTCCGGGGAGCCCGAGATTGCATTGCTGTATTTTGCGGGGCACGGTGGAAGATGCGATGCAACTAAAAGTGGTTTCATCTTATCGGGACGGGGCGATCCTGAGGGTCGGCTTTCTCTCGATGAAATCCTGGTAATAGCAAATAGCTCTAAGGCCAAGAATCGCGTAATTCTTCTCGATAGCTGTAATTCTGGATGTATGGGGGCTCCTGGCGTCCTGGGTGGGACTTCCTCAATGCTCGTTGAAGGTCTAACAATTCTGAGCGCATGCTGTTCTAACGAATGCGCGGAGGAGCTTAACGGGCGCGGGACATTCACATCGCTTCTTGTGGATGCGCTAAATGGCGGTGCAGCAGACGTGATGGGGCATGTTACTCCCGGTGGGGTCTACGCGTATATTGATAAGGCTCTCGGGCCATGGGATCAGCGGCCTGTGTTTAGGACTAATGTCAACTCGTTTATTTCGCTAAGAAAAGTCGTTTCGCAGGTTGCGGATAGTGTTTTGCGGCAGCTGCCGTCTTTGTTTGATGCGCCCGGTGCTCAGCTGTCCTTGGATCCGTCTTTTGAGCCCACCAATAGTCCCGATTGGGAAGAACATCAAATTGTTAAACCTTACGCGACCAAGGTTAATACGGCGAAGTTCAAGATCCTTCAGCAGTTGGAAGGTATAGGCCTTGTCCGTCCTGTGGGAGCCGAGCATATGTACTTTGCCGCTATGGAATCTAAGTCGTGCGAACTGACGGCTCTGGGCAAGCAGTATTGGCGCCTTGCCGATACGGGGAAGATTTAGGCGATTCGTCTCTAGGGACAGTTGTTAGAATAGGGATATTATTTTTCAACTAGCGTATCGATTGTTATTACGCATACATGGGCCTGGCTTGTTTAGTATTTGCCCGCATGAGCACCGCTGAATATTGCGAATCAGCACCGCGGCTATCGCGGATGAGCACCGCCGGCGTCGCCACGGGCACCGGCGGTGCACCCGTCTCAGACTACCGCACCTTTCCCGCCGTTGCCTGCCGCATGTTCACGTCGCCCATCTCGAGCCAGACGGCGTTGTGGACGATACGGTCCATGATCGCGTCCGCGTGCACGCCGCCGAGCCTCGGGTGCCAGTCCTTCTTTCTGAACTGCGTGCACAGGACGGTCGATGCCCTCCCGTAGCGCAGCTCGAAAAGCTCCAGCAGCATCCCCCTGAACAGCTCGTCCGGCCTCTCGAGCAGCCACTCGTCGATCACGAGCAGGCCGGACGCCCCGGTCTGTCGCTAAACGCGAAGCCTGTGTTAGCGCACATGCCCAAGCACGCTTTTGCGCGTCTTCAACAGGCTGTTCGACAATGCGTCGGTTTTCGTGATGCGGGGACCGAGCTGCCACGGCAGGGGGCTCGACACATACTCGGTGCAGGCCGTCCCCCAGGCGGTAAAGGTAGGGGGGTCCAGCCCGAGGGTATCTAGGAAAGCGGCAGGAAAGCTATAGATGCGGGCGTGTTGGCTAAAATGAGTCGGCCGGGATTGGACAATTTCAGCCGACTATATTTGGCTTAATTATTCCGACGCTAACAATTTAGTGTTACAAGGTAAATAACTGGACGATTGGAGTTCACAGCGATGCGAGCGGAAGAAGTAACTAAGTCGATTAAGAGCTACATGGAATGCGATGCCAATACTCTCCAAGCGTTAGTTCTATATGGCGAATGGGGTTCGGGCAAGACATATTATTGCGAGCACGTTCCTAAAGCCGCGCTAGATGAAATAGACATTAAAACATGCCGCGTTTCGCTATTCGGTGTTTCCGATTATGATGAAATTATAAGTAGGGTTTTGGCCTCTGTATTTCATTTTTGCGAAAACCCTGCAGATCGTTTTGATGCTGCTTTTAACGTTGTTAAGAATAATCTACTTTCGGCTGGCAGCTCATTGCTTAGCAAAAAACTTGCTGAGCTCGGAATTCAGGTGTCCATTAAACCCGACCTTCTGCTGTCTTTAATTGACATGAAGAAAGTCCTCGTAGTTTTTGACGACTGTGAGCGCAGTAGCTTTGCCCAAGATGATCGGTCTTTTCTTGGGTTTGTCAACAATATGGTCGAAAACCATGGCTGGCATGTGATGCTCGTTAGAAATGAGCAATTGTCATTCGAGAAAGACTGTTCTGTCGAAAAAGCTGTTGTGCGCCAAATTGCGTTCGAGCTAGATTCTCAGGAGCTATATAAGGTCGCAATTCAGCCCAAGATACAATTTCCCCAACAGATTGACTTTGACATTGAGAATGCGATTCTCGATGGAATTAAAGGGTCCATCATCAATGTGAGGGCTATAGCAAGATCGATTCCGGCAATAAATTGTGTTTTAGGAACATCAATTCTTGTTGATACATTATTCGATTCAAGCGGAAGAGCGCGGGCACTCTCATCATTTATCGGTTATGCGGTCCAGGCATCAGCAGGAAAAACTCCCAAGAAGCCCAACGCGTCGAAAATAGCCGTGAATATGATCGATGACTCTAAGGTTCTGGAATACGAAGACTATTTACTTATATCTAAGGCTCTGGCCCCCTTAACAAGAGGAGAAGACGTAAGCCCTACAATCGTTGAGGACTCTTTCACGGAGTTTGTTCTAGCTAAAAACCCTGATTCTGCAGCAGACCTCAAAGCCCAAGACATCGTTAACCAATGGCATACCATGAGCACAATGGAAGATGATCAAGTTGAATCGTTTGCGAACCAGCTTGAAGGCCTATTGTCTGATGGTCAGTATTCGCATAGATGGTTTCCCGAGATTGCTAAGATCTCACTTGATCTTAAAAACTTAGGATTCTGGGATGAGACTAATCTCGAGAAACTTCTTGACTCTTTAAAGCGTGCTGCCGGCTGTGATCCACAATGCAGCGCAAAAGCAGTGCGACAAGAAATTCCAATGTTCAATGGCTTTTATGGCAAAGAAGTTGGTCAGATATTGGATGTTCTCGCAACTAGCATTGAAAATGAGGAGTACGCCCAGGATTTAAATCTCGCCAGGTTCGAACTATCTAAAATCGACTCGAATACAGGTGTGTCGATTTCTTCATATCTTGAGGAAGCCGTGAAGTCCCAGCATCCAAGAAAGATTTTTGATTTGCCTGCTGAGTGCGTCGTCAAATCAATCTACGAAGGAACCGCTGGTTCTCAACAATCGCTCCAGTCATTTTTCCACTTATGCATGAAAAATTACCCAGATAACGAAAGCCTGGGCGGAGCCATCGAATGGCTGAAAGACATTGACGCCCAGTTGGACGAAGTCGAACCGAAATCACGAATGAGCCGATTGAGGACTAAGTGGATTCGAGGCGAAATTAAAGAAGCGATAGATGTGTTGAATGAAAAGTTGGGAAGTGCAGCAGCGGATTCCGATGGCGATATGATTAAGAGTAACTAGGGGAGTGGACGGAATGGCCCGTTCTTGATTCTTCTATCGGGCACAACCTAACTTGCTCATATTGGTTTACGCCAACCCTTGCTGGCCAACACCCACATTTGGCTAACGGTCAGATACTAAAATGGCACACTTCTTCATATGGTAATTTCAGGTACAGCAATTTCATAACATTAATAGTGAAATCATTTCGCTATTAGCTGATATTTGTGCTAAAGTACCAACCAAGGTAGTCGTGACCATAAGCGCTTGGCCACGAAGGTCTTTTCCCATTCCAGGGTGAGCGCAAGCTCGCCGCGGGCCGCTTTGG
>ERZ773252.661-NODE-661-length-38721-cov-6.702271_pt1 | contig 38721 bp, 55 predicted proteins | sample MGYA00580517_ERZ773252 | MGnify/ENA primary metagenome ERZ773252 (study PRJEB29015, sample SAMEA2737766) | human gut metagenome | biome: human gut; feature: human-associated habitat; material: faeces | place: China | collected 2012 ...
TAACATCTTAGTTATCTGCATTGTCATCATCTCCTATTCCGTCTGTTTCACTTCCTGAAAAGTCATTTTCTGAAATATTTTTATTGTATAATTCTTCATTGAACTCTACATTTTCTATAATAACATTATCTTCTTCCATGAACTATTCCTCCTTGTTTTCTGTATTTACATCTGTTTTATTTTTACTAAAATAATATGTAAATACCGCTGTTACCAAATTTGTTACTAATACTAATATTGTTTCACTTAGCACTGCTCCAAATAAGTTTGCTATAACAATAACGAATAATAATACTATCATCGCTATTGTTACAAAGCTTTTTAAATCTTCCCATGCTTGTTTCATAATTTTCCCTCCTACTATTTTAATCCTAATTTTACATATATAAGTCCTAGTATTACTGCCAAAATTGAGTAAAATATATAATCAATTAGCTTGTCCCATTTTTTGCCTTTTTCTTTATCATCTTCTGATACTTTACCTTCTAATTTTTGATCTATTTTTTCTACTGCTGATTCTACTTTACCCATTCTATAATCCATTTTTTCCATTATAGAATATGTTTTTTCGAGCTTATCGAGTCTATCATCATGTTCATTTAATCTTTTTGTATTTGACTTCTCTCTTTCTTCTAAATGAGCTACTTTTTCAATCATTTCTGTTTCTTGCATTATTCTTCCTCCTTAGTAGCTATTTCTGTATTTTCTTCTGTTTCTTCTATTTCAATATATGTATCTTCTACTAGTAATGTTAAATCACTATATTCTTCGTCGCTTATCTTGCTCATAGCGTAAAATACATTTAGTTTATTCTCAATGTCTGCTTTTTCTTTGTAATATTTTTTTGTAATTAATCTTTTTAATAATTCAGTTATCATTTATTCCACCTCCATTCTCAAATCTTTTTCTAAGTTATTTACTAATAATGCACTTGTTTCTGTTGTGCTTAATAATTGTTTTATTTCATTTATTTGTGCTTGAAGTTTATTATGCTCTGTTTCTGTATCTTTTAAATATTTAACATTTACAATCGGATTTATTTCTGCTGATTCTGCACTTATATTTGTTATATTTTTGTATGTATGTGCTTTACTATATATCTCATCTAATACTTTACTTTGAGCTTCTGTACATTCTAATAATACTGGTTCTGCTAATTTATAATAAATTGTAAGTTCATTATCTTGTAAATACTTATAATAAGCTTTGGTATAATTGTCTACTGTTAATTCTTCTCCGTAATTTTTTTCAACATCTGCATAAGGCAAAGATATTACTATATTATTTTGATTCTGATAAGTTTGTATTCCATAATCTTTACCGTTCCACATACTATCTTTTCGAACTGGTAATTTATCACAAAGTATATCATCTCTAACTGAGCTTATTAACAAATCACTAACTTTAAATACTCTAACAACATTTCCATTTTCTTTAAAATCTGCAAAAGTTCCTCCTGCTTGTGAAGCCATATTCTGTCCATCAAAACTCATTGTTTTCCAATTATGCTTTTCACACCATTTTGCATCTTGTTTTACAAAAGTATCACCTTCGAACATCGTTTGTTGAACAGGGGAAATTCTTTGTTGAATTTCTGGTTTTATCCAATCAGTATTTGTTTTACCACTTTTTAACTGAACATACACAGTATAATCTATATTAATTCCACTACTTAGGCTATCACAAAAAATACCAAAGGAAACTGCTTCTTTAGAAGTTGTAAATGAAACTCTCCATGTAGCAGTAGATATATAATGCGTAGAAAAAGTATTATCTCTGTAATAGAGTCTTAAAACAAATCTTCCAAAGCTGATTGCATTTTGTGAAAAAGTATAAGTACCTATAGGCAAATATATATTAGTTCTTTTTGAAACTCCAAAAAAGCCAGAAGTTGTTGTACCTTTACATAAAAATTTTTCACCATCATAGGTCGCAATAATACCATTCTCTGTTACAGAACCCTTAACAATATCTCCTAAGTAATTTTTATTTTGTATATTTACTTGCACAGAACCATAGTTATAAGGAACCCAAGGTATTTTATGATCAATTTCAGCTATGATTGGATATTTAGTTTCATCATATGTATTTCCAGGAACAGCATCTGGTGCTCTTACTCCTGTAATATCATGTGCATTAATAAAACTGAATATTTTTGTCGTACCAGGATTTGCCAAAGGATTATTTGCATCATATAACATTACTCCATCAATATAATACGTACCAGGTTCTAATCTAAAAATTGAAGTCTTATTGCTATAACTTCCTAATAGCCATATATTTATTGTTTTTGAAGATGCTGTTCCAACATAACTATAACTTCCATCTTCGTTCACTGCACAAGTTATTCCTCCACTAGTTCCACCTTTAGCGTTGCTCATGTCTAATATATTTTTTATGTCACCAACAGCTTTTGCAGAACTTGGATATAGAATAGATGGACTTGCTCCGTATTGTTCGTATGGTTTGTCTTTATTCTCGTAGTCTGTCAATAAAACTTGCAAAGTTCCACTAATTAAAATTCCAGTATTTTGTTGCTGAACATATATTTGTTGCAAAACATCTCCTGCACTTAAAATCAAATCAGGAGAAACCCTTAAATAACTTGATTCTGTTTTACCATTTTTTATTAATTTTACTGACAAAATTGCATTTGTTAAATTACCAAAAGCTTTTAAATACATTTGTTTAGTTATTTCCAGTCCTTTACCATCATATTCAACTAACATATGTGTAAACATTCCTGTAGTTGTTCCCTGATATGAAACACTTGACTCATCAATTTTTGTTATAGTAACACCAGCACTTTGAGTTTGTGTAGATGTTATTTTAAATTGATTATATCCCTCTCTAGTATCTTGTTGGTGATTCCCACAAATCTCCAGTTCACATCTTGCATCAGAACTATCTTCTAAATGTATATTCTCTCCACTCGCCTCACCAATTGTTGCAATACTTTTTATATCCTCTCTCAAGCGTTCGTTTTCAGCTTTTATTTCTAAGTTTTCTGCCTGTAGTTCTTCAATTGACTCTTTATTTGCTTTTATGTCCTCATCTTGTTCATTATCTTTTTTATTTATTGTTTCTGTTGCTGTTTTTATGCTTCCTTGTATAGCTTCTATATCTTCTGTATTTTTAGAAATCTTTCCATCTCTTGTTTCATTGCTTTTTTCTAAAACATCTATACTACTTTTATTTGTTTTATTATCTTCTTTTAATGTACTTATATCTTTTTGCACTTGCATTAATTCTTCTGCATTGTTATCTACTACATCCTGCATTTTATCCCAGTTTTCATTTAAATAACCTTGCACATCAAATTGTTCTGTAGAATTTACATCTCTATGTATATTTAATTCTTCAATCTTTTTTACTGCCATATAATCCTCCTTTTAATCATCAGTTTCATACCAGCCACTACCTGCTACTTCAAAATAACTAGTATCAGTTACTTTTAATTTTTTAGCAGAGCTATATACTGATTGTATTCTTATTTTCTCATCTTGAGGAATAAATGTCGTATTCAAATTATCTTCCAACAATGAATATACTAGAGCCACATTCAACGATTGCTGTCCAAAATACTTGTCTCTTGGTCTAAATGGCAAACCTTCAATAACAGCATAATTTTCAGTTCCATTTAATTTTGTAATTTTACCTCTTACATAAAAATCCACAAAAACAAGTTTTCCTATTCTTTCATATTTTCCGACTTGAGTAGTATATGTTATGGTTGGAGCTTTATTCTCTACAGTATTGATGCTTGGAGTCCATTTTCCTTCTTTCATTTTATCTTGCTTTCCAGTTTCAATATTATTTTGAAACTCAGTCATTGTAGTTTGATTTAACTTTGTTACCTTATTTATCCAATCTATTAATTTCATTGAATTTTTCCTCCCTAAGTATCTTTATTTCATTTTGAAGTGACTCTACTTGTTGTGATAATTCTTGTATAGCTTTACAACATAAACTTGTAAATGAATAATTATCTACACCTTTGTTATCTAAACTTGTTACTTCTTTTGAATAGTTATATTTATCACCGATTACAAATCCTATGTGCTTTTTATCTGTATCTTTTTCACATTTTAGATTATATTTATATATATCTATATTTTTTAAAACGTCTACAGCTCCATCTTGCATTTTTTCAAAATTCTTTTTTTGTTCTGCTAATGATGTCTGAGTTAACTTTGGTGTTGTTATTCCTTGTGAGTCAATTCGTGTTCGTGTATCTCTTTTTACTAACTCTAAAGCAGGAAGCTTAGTACCGTCATTATATGACTCCATTAATAGGTCAATTCTATTTCCATTGTCATCTTCCATTGAAAAAAGATCACCATTTATAACAAGGCTATTACCATCTCCTGTTCTAAAAAAATTTAACTGACTCGTATATATATTACTAAATATAGCACCAAATAATGATAATGCTACTGAATATGAACTTGCACCATTTCTATGAATTGTTAAGCTTCTAGAAGCTGAATATGGATCTATTTCAAACGTTCCTTTTATTTTATAATATCCCCCAGCATATACTGCTCTTGAAACTATAAGTAAGTCAAACGAATTTATTGCCCCTTCTTTATTTATATCGTATTTTTCATAGTCATCAGATGTTGCCTCTATTTCCCCAAGTATAATTTTTTGCACCCTATTAATATCATCTTTTGTAAAAGGTCCAAACTCTGCATTTATTTCTGTTTTAAATTTTGCGGCCTTTCCGTTTATGTCTAACTTGTCCGCATGAATAAGCACTTCTTCAGCACTTTGATTAATTTTTGAAACAATTTCATCTTCTCCAACCTTCTTTTTTACTACTTGATTTATCGCATCTGCTTTTACATTAATTGCAGCATTCATTTCAGTTGTTTTTGAGTAACTTTTAAGCTTTTTATTTACATTAATATCAACTTGTTCTGCAGTTTGATTTATTGCACTATTCATTTCAACCTTTGAAGCATATATATTAGTCATGTCATTTTGAATTGCAAATTTAGCTTTTAAACTTGCTATGTAATTTTTTATTGATAATGTGTTTGTACCATCAAATAATTCAATTGAGAATGCCCCTAAATCCTCTATTGTCTCTTTTGTCTTAATTGTTCCATCCGAATTAATTCGACGAATTATTTGAGCTTTTCCGTCTTTAAAAACATACTCATCATAAACGTCGTCTTTTTGTCTTAATACATCTTTAATTCCTAATTCATATTCCTTTGAATTTCCTTTTGAATCTGTTATTACAATTAGACTATCTCCAAGTAAATACAAATCATCACTTAAAACTACATCATCACTAATTTTCAAACTACTAAATACATCATTATTTCCATAAATATGTAATTCAATTAGTTCTCCTGCAACCGCATTTCCTAATTGTATTGTTTTATTTCCTTCAATTGTATTTGTTGTTTCTTCTATGTGCGATACTTTATCACTTATACTATCTATTGTTTGTTCATGTTTTGTAAGCTTTTCTGTGTTTTCTGTTGTTTCTTGAGTTAAATCTTGTATCAATCCTTCATTTTTTTTTGCGAGTCTTTCTACCTTTAAAGTTCTTTTTTCTTCTTTAGTTATTACCTTATATTCTGTGTTAGATTCTTCAGGCATTTCCGCTTCCGAATCACTTACAATTCCAGTATTGATCGTAATATTAGCCTTTAAGTAATAAGATTTATAAAAATTATCTTCTCTGTCTCCAAGTTCTATACAATCACCAGGTTCTAGCCACAAAACACCCAAATCTGATGCTTCAAAAGCATAATATTCTAATCCTTTTATTTGATTAAACATTTCTTTTATTACTTTTTCACGCTGAAATTCAATAAATTCATTTTCATCAAACCTAATTTCACATCTGCCATTTTGTTCTATACTCTTTTGGTCTGTTTCCTCAATATTGTCTTCTATGTCACCACGTCCGAGTACAAGGGCATTCAGCGGACCAAACTTTTCTTTTATTACTAAATCGGTTACATATGACTTATCAAGTCTTTCTAGAACTTCATTTGTTACTGATTTTATATATAATTTATTTTCTTTTATAAAAATAGTTGAAAGCGTTACTTGAGCAATTTTATCTAATATATCTCTATATGTTAAATCTTGTTTTGAAAAAAAATCTTCTGAAACCTCTAAATCTGAATTAAAAAAATCTGTGTTGTACAATTCTACATCACAGATTTCTCCAATTCTTTGCGTTAGCTTTCCAAGTCTGCAGGGGTAAGACAAGCCTATTTCCGATTGCTTAAATATCTTCATAAATCTTATCATTCTGTCGTACCCTGTTACTAGCATTTCATTTTTCTTTTTACTATCTTCTATATCTTTTATAAAATAATTTCCTAGATTTACGTATTCATACTTATTTTTAATAAATAAACCATACTTAAAATTAACATCTTTTTCTTTAATATCACCAGCATTTTTTATGTTGATTTCTATTTGTTTCATTATTGTTTTAAATAGTTGTCCATCAAAACTATATCTCAATTCTTTTGCTATTATTTGTCTTCTTGCTCTTAGTTTCCAAACTGGTAAAGCATTAAAAATATGTACTGGCATCATATGTATTTCTTTAACTGTTAATTCACCATCACATATTTCAAGCTTTATATCCTGATTTTTTACTTTCTTTGTTTGTGTTTTAAATTCTGTTGATACATCTATCATACCAATTGTGGCCTCCTATCTATAGCAGTTAAAACAACTGAAAACTCTCCCCAGTGTCCATGGCCGTCGGGTATGGATTTTATTGCTTGTCCATTATAAAAGTTTTCAGCATACAAATCGCCTTGCTTAAGACTCCCCATATCTTTCTCCAAAGAAAATTGAACATCTTCCAAAAATGGATGCTCTAGCAATTTTTTTATCAAATTAAATTCTTCGTCTGACACTATTCCAAATTTTATTTCTAATGTTGTAAAATATCCTGTGAATGTACCACTAAAATGTCCATCTAAAGCCTCTCTCCCTGTACCTTCTCCGAATAATGGTTCTGGACCAGGAGTTAGTTCTACTATTCCTGGTACTCGAGTATTATTTACAATTACTTTTGGTTCATACATATTCTAGCCTCCATTTGTTGCAAATTCTTTCTTTTTTCTTATTTTTTCTAACCTTTTGTTCACTTCATAGCCGTCCAAGTATATTTTAGGATCCAAATCTAAAGATTGTAGTATTGAAATTATTATTTTTAACAATTTTACCAGTTCTGCATTATCTCCAAGGCCTCTTTTATTAAGAACGTTTTCCACGGCATCCTCGATTTTTCCGACCGGTGACACTATTTCAGATTGAGTTTTATTGTCACCAACAATTGCAAGAGTTGGTTGGTTTGCTTTAAAATACCCGCCTTCCGCTAATCTTGGTAAATTAAGTTTTCTTATTTTTCCAACATTTACGCCCGGTATTAAGTTTATTACACCAATTGCATTATTTATCAGATTAATAGCCTTGTTTATAGTTCTTTCTATCAGTGATATAACCCCGTTTATTCCTGATTTTACGGCATTTGAAATCGCATCACCTATACTTGTTCCTAATCTACTAAATGTATTTTTTATATTGTCCCAAACATTAGAAAAGAAAGTTCCTATATTAGCAAACATACTTGTTATTTGATTGTATACAACTTGAAAAGCATTTACGATCCACATTTTCATATTACTTATAGTTGTCTTAATTGCATTCCAACTTGATATTAAAAATCTGCTAATATCGTCCCATGTGTTCTCCCAGCAAAGCTTTATTGCACTTAACACTGCTGAAATTTGTGCTTTTACTATGTTTATATAAGTTTCTACGATTCCCTTTATTGTACTCCAGGTTATTTCAAAGAAACCTGTTACAGCTTCCCATATTCCAGTAAATATAGATTTTATTCCATTCCAAGCCTTATTCCAATCTCCTGTAAAAATTCCAACTATAAAATCTATGAGTCCCTTAAGTGTTTGTATTATTCCACCTATTGTATCAACAATAGCACCAAATATATTTGAAATCGTGTTCCATATACTTTCAAAAATAGGAACTAGAACAGGAATTATATTTTGAACAATCCAATCTACAAAAGGTTTAAGCCATTTTTCCCATAATGTCTTTATTGCATCAATAATACTTCCTATTAGACCTGTTACATTATCCATAAATGGTTTTAAGTGAGAATTCCACAAATTATTAAAATTATTTGCAATATTTTGTAAAAAAGGCACTACATAAGTATTATATACGTCTAAAAATTTTCCAAAAGTATCACTTAATCCCACTTTAATGCTTTCCATTAATGGAGATATGTGCTGATCATAAACTTCATTCCACTTATCTCCGACATAAGTAAAAGCTTCTGCCAAAGTTCCAGTTATAGTTTGAATTGGGGTTAGCAAATTACTAAATGTTTCTTTTAATTTATTGGCATTATCTACAATTGGCTGAAACAATATTGCTTTTATATCTTTCGCAAATTTAAAGCATATTTCAGTAATACTCATAAATGGATTTGCAAACATTGCAACAATATTTGCACCTACCTGTTTTGCTTGGTCTCCTTTAAATATATCTGATACTGCTCCTAGTACTTGTCCCAACTTTCCTATTAAAGACATATCTTCACTGGAAATATCAAACATATTACATATATATGCCTTTACTCTATCTGCATATTGCTCTAGATATATGTCTATGCTTCCTACAAAAAATTCTGCAATGTTAGTTCCCACTCGTGCAACTGCACCTGTCATTTGACCTAGCGAATACAAACAAGTATCAACCCATTGTTGTGCTGAATATATTACATCTTTATCGGTCCATATATCAATTATGGCATTTTTTATATTTAATAAATGATCTAATATTCCATCAAAATTTATATTTCCAGTATTAAAACCTTCTTTAAATATATCTATTAATTTACTAGACTTATCTAAGAGACTATCCATTTGCGAATTCGCTTGATTCAAAATTGAATTATCCACTAAAGTAGCATTGCTAAGTCCGCTACTTACCGAGCCCGTACCTGATGAATTATTATCTGAATTATTTGATAACACCTGAGCAGTATCAAAAGATGCTAAGCTTTTTAAGTCTTTCGCAGACTTTTTAGCACTAGCTCCTATCCCACTTACTGCGTCGCTAGCTTTTTGTGCATCAGTTGTTAAATCTTGTACTGAGCTAGAATTATTGTCTCCACCAGCATTCCCAAAGATCATCTCTGTAAATGCTTTAAAAGCATCTGCTAGTACCTGTAATTTTGCTAAAAGGCCATTTATAACCTTTATTACAGGAGTGAATATATTAATTAATCCTTGTCCAATTGTGGCCTTAAATTCGTTAAATCTTAAAGTTAAAACTCTAGTTTGATTGGCCCAACTATCTTGTGTTCTAACAAAATCTCCGCTAGCAACATTAAGTTGTTCTGTAACAAATTTGTATCGTAATGCAACTTTTTCCTGTTCAGACATTTTTGATGTTGTTTTTCCAAAACCATTGGCAAGAGCGTATTGATCTAGCGCAGTCTGTGTCATTACAACACCTAAATCTTTTAATGTTTCTGTTTCACCCGTAAATACTGACTTTATTTTTGTATATGCCTCATCACTTGATAAATTATAAAATGATGCTACATCTCCAGCAAGACCAGTTAAGGTTTTACTCATTTCAAATGCTTCATTTTCTGCAAATCCAAACGACTTTGACATAGCTCCAAACGTTCCCATATATTTTTTTGTTACTGTTTGTCCAAGTCCAAATTGTTCAATAGCATTCTCAGCAAATTTATTAACACTATCACTCATTGTTGCAAATGATACATCTACAACATTTTGTACTTCTGCTAAGTCAGACCCTAAATTAATACACTCTTTTCCAAAATCAAATATTTTTTTGGCTGAAAAAGCTGCCACAGCTACTTTTCCAATTTTCGAAAGCGAATTTGATACTAAGTCACTTGTTGATTTTGATATGTTTGTTATATTTTTTAATTGTTTATTATATTTATTGCTATTCAATAATAGCTCTAAATCAATACTTCCTACATTTGTTGACAATATATCACCTACTTTTTTATAAAAAAAAGCAGGCTATTTGGCTAACTACTCACCCTTGGTGTGTGCTACACTTGCTCTGTCTTTTCGCTCATCTATTTTTACTATCTTCTTACATCTAGGACATTTTATTTCTCCTATACAAAAACTAGCCCTTAGTAAAAGCTGATTACAAGCATCGCATCTAATGTCTTTCATCTTTACCTCCTGCTATACTTATTAATGACTTTTTCATGCCCTCTAATATTTGTTTCATTTCGTCTTCACTAATCTTTCCAGCTTGTTCATTTCTCCACTGTCTTCTAATTTCTTTTTGAGCTGGAGTCATTTGCTTTATAACTTCTTTGTCCGTTTCAGATCTAATCCCTACAATATTTCCAAGCGGAGTATCTTGCATTATTCCTGATATATAAGAACTAAGCTCTCCCCATTTCATATCCTTTATTTCTTTTCTAATTCGTATCTGATATTGTTTTGCGAGTGAGCTCTCAATTAGCCCCCAGTCATTTAATAAGTCATAATATGAATCATTATTTTGAGATGTTTCGAAATCGTTCTTCCATTTCCTCGTAGCTTAATTCATTTGCCTGTGCCATTATTGCTATAACGATTATATTAAGTTTCTTTATGGTTAAATTCTTTTCTTTTATTATTTTGGTTGCTTCTTCTCCCAAAAATAACTTTATAATTTCAAAATAATCATTTAGACTTTTTGCTCCTCTAAACTTTTGTTCTGCTACAAGCATTGTTTCAGCACCGCAATCAACATTAAATTCATGTTCTGCATCTATTTTTATTTTTGATTCCTCGTCAGTATTTAATTTTTGACTAATATCTATTAATGACATACTTATTTACCTCTTTCTAAAAAAAATTAGAGGACTACTATATAGCCCTCATTTAAACTCCAGTTGCTTGTGTAATTTCTGGTTTTCCATTTGATAGCGCTTCAAATTCAAGTGGTCCAACATTAACTGTTTCACCCGCTCCAATATTTGACACACTAAAAACTGATGGTTGTATGTATTTAGTTCCGTCTGGAAATGTCCATTGTAGAATTCCATTTGCATCTGTGCCATTTACAAATGCCAATCCTGCTATATAATCATTTCCAGCATCTCCGACATTTCTTTTTCCAGACACTGTTATTGTGACTGATTTTCCAGTTAATAATCTTTTTGTCCACCCTTCTGCATCGTATGGTTTCCATTCTTGAATTTCATTATCAATAGATATACTGAAATTTTCCATATCAGCTATATTGTGTAAATCTTCTTTACTTTTTCCTACCTGAAATTGATTTTCATAGCATGGAAATACACCTTGTTTTTTACTTGCCATATCTACTTTTCTTCCTTTCTTTCATAATAAAAAGTTGCTTCGATTACCCTCTCATAAATATTAGAATCATCAGTTCCAACATCAACTGGTTCGGGAGTAAGCAACTTTATATAATTAACTTTTGTTTTATTTATGTAAAAATTTCTCATATTAAATAGTCTATTATATAGTTCAATAGATTTACTTTCTGTTTCTCTTGCATTTCTGTTCCAATGCACTAAAATACTTAACGAAGTTTCCATTGTTTTTGTACATTCTAACCCACCTAGTGCGATTTTTGGCAATGAATCTTTTTTTAATTGATATAAACCTATTGACTTTTCCTTTTTACTATCTAATTTTCCTATATAAAAATGGTCGGCAACTATATAACCATCTTTAAACAACCTCTTGACTGGTAAAGTATTTACCTCATTTACAGGCATATTATTAAGCTCTGCAACTGTTATCACATCTAGTTTTATCAACCAGTCTCTTATCTCTGCTAAAGTAAGCATTATAGTCCTGCCCCCTTTTTATATAATTTTGTGAATGTTTTACTACAGAAATCTTTTTTGTAACCAGATATATAATCTTCCCACCATTTTCCTTTGGCATTCTTATGCTCGTTTCTATTAAAATTATATTCCGGATGAAAATATAATCTTCTAGAATATACTTCTGGTGATATCAATTTGTCCTTTCCTTTCTGTGCTTCTGTGTGCTCCGGATAAATATTACTACTTAAATTGCCACTTTTGTATGGCACCACTTGATCAATATTCACTTCTGTATTAAGTGCTGTTGTAGTTTGTTCTAAAGCTATTGTTGCTGCTTTTGATAATTGATTAATTTTTGGAATATTAAGTTTTATTTTTGAATTTACAAATTTGCTCATTGCAAATCAATTCTAGTATAGTTTACTGTTCCATCTGGATTTCTTGCCTTTTCTCCTTGATATATATTTCTTTTTTCTCCAAAAACTTCAACATAGCCACCAGATATTGTTGCTAATTCTGGTGCTATGTCTCCATTAAATAGAACTTGTCCAGCCAACTGAATAAGTTGTTTTTGAGCTGTTAATACTTGTCTGGCTTTATCTTGATAATTGCACTTAGTATTCAGATCTAATACAACTACTTGCTCGCCATCCTCGTTTATATCTTCGCTATATACGACAACTCTTATATCAGTTTTACACTTTGACTCAGGCACTAAACTAGGATATTTCACCAGCGAAAATTTCTACAAGTTAATCCAGTCTGTTCTAATAAACTATACAAATTTTTAGGTATTACAACCTCTCCAATAATCTTAACATTCCAACTTTTTTCAAAATTCATAGTGACACCATTTATGGAATAGGAGCTTAAAAAATTATCCAATAGTTCTTTATTTAAAAACTTAAATTCAGCCAATCTACAAATAACATCTTTTATTGTATTTTGTTGAAAATCAGTAAGATTATCAAACTCTACATCTCTTATTCGATTAAATGTCAGTGCATCTATATCATTGCTTGCTAGCTTTAAATACTTTTCAACAATACCATCATCTAGCTCGGTTCCATAGTATTGATTTCTATAATATTCTTTATTTGCATAAGGCATTATGAACACCTCATTTCTATTTATTTTCTGTTTTTTCATTCTTTTTGTTAGCTTCCATTATTTTTTCTAATTCTTTTAGTTTTTTTGTTAATTCTTCTTTTTCTTTACTTAATTCTTGCACTTGATTTGTTAATTCTTCTTTTTCTTTACTTAATTCTTGCACTTGATCTGTTAATTTTTCATTTTCATTTACTTTTTTCATATATTCTGCATATGCTATTAACTTTTTGGGAGAATACTCTATCAATTTATCATTTTCATCATAAATATCATATCCCTCACTTAAGTATGCTTTTTTTCTTGTTTCGTCGATTGTATAAACTTTATTTTCTTTTTTGGCTTTCATAGTTTTCCTCCTATTCTGCTGCATGTATTATACAGCCCTTTGATAATAAATCATCTATTGCAAAAGTTCCATTGAATCTTCTGTTTTGGTATAAGTATTTATCTGCTGTTCTACTATCACTGCCAGGTTCGTATACATTTATGTATGAATATTTAACTCTTGAAACTTGAGACTCTGGGTCTATTAGTATGTAATCCATTAATTTTCCAGATACGTCTTGAGCATATCCATCCGTAAAGTTATATAATGTGTGGAATCTTTCTTTTGGCACTACAATTATTTTTCCTACGTCATCTATTGAATGTACTCTTCTATCAATTCCAAGTCCTTTTGAAGCGTCTAAATACCTTTGTACACCCTCTGCATTTTTCAACAATTTCTTGTAATCTGTTGTACAATACAATATACATCTTGATAACGGTACACCTGAATCTTCCATCTCAGCTAAGTTTTCGTCAAAATCAGCTAAAACATTTGCTGGTGTTAGTGGTGTTGTTTTTATTTTTGCATTTATTCTTTTTGCTTCTGTGTATAGTTTTGAAAATGTATAACAATCTAATTCTGGAATTGCTTGTGTTTTTTCAAATCTTGCTTGAACATTTGCAATTGAAACAACACGATTTGTTTCATCAACATCCATTGGATCTATTCCAAATTCGATATCTCTATCGTGATCTAGAGTTTTATCCTCATAATCATTTGAATATGCTCCCGTATTAAATGTCATTGATTGTCTATTATGATCCTTGTATCCTCCTACAGAAAGCTTTGGTATTCTTAAAGTTTTACCATTTATAATATTAATTTCTTTTTGTGAATCGAATAAATCCACTGATTTTAATTCATGACCATATAATTCTAATATTCTAGGCCAAAATATATCTACGTATTTTAAACTCATAAAAAAATCCTCCTATTAACTAAATATTTCTTTTAATCTATCCTGTATGTCTGGAGTTTTGTTATTGTTTTCTCCACCAATCTTTTGAAATCCTGTATTGTCTTGTTGAGAACTTCCTTTTAATTGTGGTAATGCCTCCAGCACAGAATTAAATGCTGTTTTTACAGCTTCTTCTGATATTTTCCCATCCTGACCGACAGCACCTGTTAAATCTGCCATTCTTATTAGGTATGGTATTGTTTTGGGGTCAACCCCAATCTCAAGAGCACACTTATTAGCAACTTCATTTACTTTCATTTGTTGTATTTGTGCTCTTAGTGTCGCATTTTCATTTTGTATTTTTTGTTCATTCAAACTAGCTTGTTGTGCTTTTTGAGCTTTTGTTGTTTTAAAATCTTCTATTGCTGTTTTCATCTCATCTGCACTTAAACCTTGTTGTTGAAAATAGCTCTTTAATATGCTATCTTCTGTTTTGGCATTTCTGCCCTCTACAATTGCTTGTATTTTTTCATAATCAATAGCATTATTGTTTGCTATTTGATTTGCATTGTTTTGCCCAGCAGCGTTTTGGGCATTGTTATTTTCGTTTCCTTCCATAACTTCGCTACCTCCAATAAAAAAAATTACTTTTTATAGTCTTGAATTGACTATGCACAAGCTTTTCAAGTCTTCAGTGATTGGACATTAACGTTGTTTATTATCCTTTTATTATCTTTGCAACTTTTGCATTTATTAACTCTTTAGCCCTGGTATCACTTATTTCCTGTGGTACTTTGTATGTAACTCCAAAATTTGTTGCGATGCGTCCCTTTTTTTTATCAATGTATGTATCTATTATTCTTATTTCATATTGCTTTTCTTCTTTTTTATCTTCCAAGTTTCTTCACCACCTAATTTTCGATAAAATAAAAGAGCCATATTTCTATGACTCCATGTATTATTTAATTTTATTCTTATAAGCTTCTTTAGCTTCATTTAGGCTCATTTCGTTAGCCCCGCCTTTGTAGTCTGGATTTTCTTCTTGTACAGCATCACTCTGCCAGCCACAAATTTCACAAATACCAAATAGTTCATCACTATCAATAGTTAAGTTTCCACAGCATTTACATTCTTTTTTAATCCCCATATTTTTTCACCTGGTCCTTCCAATAATTTATTCCTCTGCTTGGTTTAAAACAAGTTTCTATTATACCATTAGGCTTAGCAACTGCAAATATATTTTCCTTTGTATTATATTTGAAAACATGTCCATCTTTACTTCTAAAACCTACAACATTCTTATTTTCTTTTTTGTTAATAATATCTTTTGCAAATTTCTCATACTCTTTTTCTGTTTTTATTCCTAATTCACTGGCATGCTTTTCAAAGTGGTCATTTAATCTCTTAGGATTAAATCCAACAGCAGTCCAATCTATGTTTGCTAAATTGCTTCTATAAATATCAAATTTAAAATCATTAGGAATCTCTTTCTTGCGGTACAAATTTGTATATTCTTTTATTTGCATATATTCTTCTGAATTATTATACACCATTTTACGGAATTTATCAAATGTCTCAATATTTTTTGAGCCCACGATTTCTTTTAATTGTCTATATTCCTCTATTTCTTTATATGATGTTTCATTATCCTGCTTAAACCTCTTTTTATACTCCTGCCAAGCAACTCTTTTATTATGATATTTTTCAACATTTTCGTCGTCAATGCTTCCTAGCTCAAGCCTTTTATATTTTTCTATATTTCTATCTATATAATTAATTTTTTGTTCCCTATTGTAATTTTGTACTTTTTCTGCAATTTCACTTTTACTAGGTACATCTGACTCAGAATTAACACCTGGAAAATATGTAACAACTGTATCTTTGCAATTAGGATGTAATAAACCTCCTGAAATCGCTGTACTTAATAGAGGATAATCAGACTCATTACTTTCTTTTTCTGAACCGCTACTATAAACATCATCTATAAAAACTTTTCCTTGATATTTACAACAAAATGGACATCCTCCACCACGATTAGGAACTAAAACTGTGTGAATGCCCCATTCGTCTCTTTTACTTCCTTCTCCTTGTATATATGCTCTTCTAGTAGCCGTCTTTATAGCCATTGCCGCATAACTTGCTATGTTGACCCTAGCTCCATTTGAATATTGTATTGAATTTATACCAGCTGCTAAAAAGTCTTTTGTCGCCATGTCAATTGCTTTTTCTGGTGTTCCCGCTCCTGTATTTGCATACACCTGCGCATTAAATATAATTTTTCTATACTGATCATCTGTATATCTTAGTATTGATGAGCTTGCTTTTTTCGTTCCATTTTGTGCTTCCTCTATAAGTGATTTCAGTTTCTGTTGATTTATTCCGAAGAAATTAGAATTATTTTTATTAACTATACCATCAATCCTTTTCTGGGCCTTTTTTCTAATTCTTTTACTTTTAGATGTCTTATAGATATGAATTAATTTATTGATATTTTTATTCTTTCCAGTATAATTGCTATTTCTAATACTTTCGAGTATTGTTGCTTCTTGTGTTGTTTGACCATTCTCAAAAGCTTTTTGTATTACTTCCTTAATGTCTTTATTTGTTGTAGAAAAATATTTCTTAAAAAGTTCTGGATTTTGTTGTCTGAATGCTTTAAGTGATTTCAATTTTTCAGCTTGCCACATCGTCCAGTTAAAACCTTCTTCTTTTTCTTCTTTTATGTGTCTTGACAAATTTCTTTTCATAGATAATATTAGCTCTTCTTCTATTTTCTGAAACGCATTTACTATATCGTATTCAGTGGCCATACTAATCCTCCTCAGATGGTACTATGTTATCAACTAGATTATTTTCAACATCTACATCTTTTAACTCATTACCTCCAACAGACGCTTCTACTAATTCGACAATCCCTTGTTCTGCTTTAAGTCTCGCTACTTCTTGCATTTTCCATTCATTACTTTGACTATCTCCGTATAGTTCTTCTACACTCGCCTCTATTGACATTATTCCGTCCTGTTTTACCTTTCGCAACAGTCTCTACTTGTGCCTCAAAACTTGGGTTCGCATATTCTCCAAATTTAATTGTTACTAATACATCTCTTAATTGTTTTTCTTTCTTTTGTGTATCTATAGCTTTAAATGTAATATTTACCAACTTTGGTAAAGTTTTTTGAATCGCCTTTACTATTTTTCCTCTTGTATATAGTGTTGTTTTTTCTTTCTCTCTTTGTGCTGCTGAATTAGGATCTGTTATTTTCTTTGTATCTATTCCAAGTGTTGATGGACTTATAATTCCTTGTAATACCTGGTCTAGTGCGGTTATATATGTATTCATATATGAATCAGTTGGAATTGCTGGTTGTTCAACATGTATTCTATTCTTGCCATCTTCTTCTGCTTCATCATTTATTTCTATAAACTTATTATCGAAAACATTTATGCCCTTCATAAGAGCCCCTGTCTTTTTGTTTCTAGGAATTAAAGATTGTGGGATATATGTTTTTGGTCTTCCTGCTCTTACAGCTTCCATCCATTGAGACCAGGCCTCATCAAAAGCATCTAATGCTCCTGTTTTTTTATCATAGATTGCGTCTTCTTCTATCTTAAATGGACAAGCAATCATAAAACTTCCATTCTTTATTATATTTCCATCATCATCTACCTCGGCTCCTGCAAATTTGAGATTTTCAAGACCTGTGGTTTCTTTTATCGAGTTTAATGGAACTTCTTTGTTGTTAGAATCTATCAATTTATATATTACATAACCATATCCATAAGTCTCTCTAAGAGTATAGTTTTTTCCATTTTCTTTAATATCTGTTTTGAATATAATTTCGCGTATTCGGCCTCTTTTTTCTACAAATTCAACTCTATCTTTTGGGAAATATTCTATTATTGGATATCGGCTTATAGCAGGATCAAATGAAACTTTAAATGCACCTTTTCCCTTATACAAACCTTGCTTTATTGCATCTTTCAATAACTCGCAAAAGTCATTATCGTTTGCTATTTCTTCCCATTCCGCTTCAATTTCTTTTGTAGATTTTGTAAAATCTATGCCGTTATAGTCATCAATTACAATATCTGTTAAAACATCTACTATCAATGATGGTAGACCTGTGTGGATTTTTCTTAGTTTCAATTCTGCAGATTGTACAGAACCCCAAAATGTATCAGAACTATAAGGCAATTGTGCATATAGCTCTCCAAGTTCGTGCGGATCTCCTCTATACCAAATAATGTTCTTTATAACTCTTGATTCTGCATCAAGTCCTTCTGAAATATGTATTTGTAGTGCTTGTGATCTATCCAATTGTAAAAAGCTTTTCATTTTGTTTCTTATGCCCTCCCTTATGTTATCTATCAGTTTCATGTTTGCCTCCTTTAGTCTTCTGCATCTTTTATTAGGTCCTTTATAATATCCCAATTCCCTATGCGTTTCTTGTATGGAATCCATGCGTATTGACAACCTTGTATGCTATGATCGTTTCCATCTTCTAGATCTCCATCTTCTGTATAACTATACATATCGCATTCTTCCAAATAATCTACGCATGTATCAACAATTAAAAAGTCGCCAGTTTTTAGCCAACTTTGCTTTAATTGAACTCTTGTAACATTTTTAGTTTTCTTCCAAGCAGGTATAAAATTATATATACAACCAATTTCTCTTTTATACTTTCTAGCTTCTTCAATAGTTCCGCTGTCTGCTGAATCTATATAGATATTTAATGCAAATCCCCATTTTATCTTGCATTTTTCTGCAAAAGCAATAATTTTGGGAATTACATCAGATGGTGCAAATGTTATAGTGGCATCCTTATTGTTGTAAGTTTCTTCTTCAAGCAAAATACATTTTCTATCTGCTGTTATTCCTACGAATTCCAGCGTTAACTTATCATGTGTTTTTCTTGAATACGATGTATCAACACCTATGGAGTATGCTATAAAATCATATTGTTTTGCCTCAACTTCATTTATAATGTCCTTAGGTTTAATATCGAATACCAAACCAGTTGCTTTTCCTCTTAGTCCCTGAATCTTGTTTTTATATAATTTCGTTCCTGGTGGTGCTATACTCTTTTTCTTTTCAATGTCTTCTGGTGTCAATCCTGCGTTATCATAGAAAGTAAAAAACCAGTACCTCGCATTTTTTAGCGGTACTGCTTTTAATAACTCTTGCATTATCTCATTTGGTACATCTTTAGCATATTTCTTATATGGCCTAGCTCTATTAATCAGTTCACTATAAATCGGTAGTTTTGGATCATCGGGATTAAGAGTAGCACATAAATAATCATTTCTTGTAAGAATCTCTCTTACAAACTCTATATCAGCTGTATTAATCTCATCTATATATACACACCCATATTGGCCACCTAACGCATTTTCCCATTTATCCTTGGTATCATATCCTAGAACATATATTATTTTACCTTCAAACTTAAGGTGCGGAAATTTATTTTCTTTATCACCATTTCCGTTATATTTAGCACCGGGTTGTAAAGCTAATACTCCATTTTCTGAGTTTATAATATTTTTCTCTGCTGTTCCTGTGGTTCTACTTGCTATTATGTGTTGCTTTTTACTGGATGCTGAAACCATTCGCATAAATTTAATTCCTGCAGCAATTGTTGTTTTTCCGGAGGCTGTCGTTCCTTCTAAAACATCAACATCAACATCTTCTGTTGAGTTACAAAAATCAATATACTTTGGTGATAATATAAACTCTATTTCGTCATTCACGCAATCCCTCACCACCAAGCTGGCTACATATATCTGCAAACTTTTTAGATGGCTCTATTTCGATTTTTGACTTATCAATAAATATTCCTAAGTGTTTTCCAAGCATTTCAAGTGCTCTTGTTTTATCTGCTAGTTTTACTTCTCTTTCTATCCCATCACCATTTTGCGTTGGTATTTCTTTTATTTTTACAGATTGTATTACTGCCAGGTCATCATCTGCAGCATCGCCTCTTACTGTTGCCGTATCAAAATCAATTACATTTGCTGGATTGCAAAAAGCAATTTTGGCTAACTCTCTTACAACCCTATCAGCATTTACTCCTGTTCTCTTAGAACGCTCTGCCATTGCTTTGTCTATTTCACTTCTAACGTTGGGTTTTGCTAAGTTCTCACAACCAATATCTTTTGCTGTTTCTGTGCTATATCCTGCTCTTATTGCTGCCTGTGTTGCGTTTAAATCAACTAGGTATTCTTCAACAAATCTTTTTTGCTTATTAGTCAACTTTGCCATTTGTATCACCAACTTTCTTTTTTATCTGTCTTTAAAATATATTATCAAATCAAACGATAAGATAAGTAGTCCATTAACACGGCTTTTATCTAATTTTTCGTTTCTGGTATCAACCATTACTTTCTTACCATCTTTGTGAATTTCTTGAATTAATTCACCAAGTGGATCTTTTGACAATTTGTTTATTTTATATCCTTGAGAATCTAAAAAATTTATTACTTCGTTGTTTATTTTTTCTGTTCTTCTTCGGTCCAATTCTCTTAAACTTTTTATATTTTTTATTTTAATTCTCATATATCTTTCCTCATTTCATAAAATTTTTTGGATGCGCAGTGTCAGAATCGAACTGACTTTATTGTAGCTTATGAGACTACTAAGATTCCTTACCTACCACTCGCAATAAAAAAAGAGCCTATCTCATTGATAAACTCATTCAGAATATTTTGTGAAGATTTGTTCTATTTTTAATAAAAAGATTGGAGTTCGTGCGGAGAACTCCAATTCAGCAAAACGACAGAGATAAGGGCTTAGCGCTTATCTTATATACTATCGTCATTATATATATTATCACATTACAATGTAGCATTCAATGCTTTTTTGTAGCATCTTTATAAATCTGCATATTTTTTTAATGCCTCTGCGTTTGCTCTTCTTATATGGGCATAACTATAATTCAGCTCTTTTGATATCTCAAATAGATTTATGCCCCTTATATATTTCAAATACAAGATTGATTTGTAAGGTTGATCAAGTTTTTCAATTTTATCTTCAATCAAATATTTTTTTAATAGAAGCTCTTGTAACTTTTTACTACACTCATTTTCTAGAACTTTTATTCTGTCTAAGCTTTCTTCGAATGGTGTTTTATCCAAATTGTCTCCTTTGGCTTTTGGCATTCCATCTATTCTCTTTGTGGTTTTTTCTATTCTTGTTCTTAGTTCTTCAATATCGTTTTGTTTTTCGTCTATGTATTTTATATTATCTCTATATTCTCTTAATTCCTGCTTGGCTAATTTCAAGCGTTCGTCTTTCTGTTCTGTACATTCTTCCATTTCTTCTGTTCCTCCTTTTTTTATTGACTATCCCAGTCTTCAAAATTTTTCAAATAAGTTTCAAGTACTTTATAAAGTCTATCTCTTATTGCATTTGAAGGTTTTATCGTTTCTATATCTTGTGGCTCATCAAGTGCCTCAAATCTATAACCCCACTCATCAAGATATTTAATAATAGTTTTAAATATATTATCTTGCAGTTCATTGTTAAATCTAAGTTCTTGTAATAGTTTTTCTATTGTCTTGGCTGCTTGTTCAGATTTTATTTCGTCTGGATTTAGATCTTCTTTTTGATTAAACTCATTTTCTAATTCTCCATAACAATCGTCTAAATCATCTAATTGCTGTTTGACATCTTCTAGTTCGGCCTGTAAATCTTCGCATCTTTTTATGAGTTCACTCTTTTTCATTTTTTGTAATTCCATAATTATAATTTTCCTCCTTGATTTTCTTTATTCTTGCTTTCAAGCTCTCAAGTAAAGCTTCTTGGTTACTATTCTTATCTTCCAGGGCATTTAAAACATCTATATCTCTGCACCCATCAATAATCAGATTATGTATAAACACTGTATTCTTTTGGCCTTGTCTGTATAATCTGGCATTTGCTTGTTGATATAGTTCTAAGCTATAATTTAATCCAAACCATACTATATGACTTCCACCATCTTGTAAATTCAAGCCATATGCAGCTGATGCTGGGTGTGCTAAAAGTACATCTAATTCTCCCTTATTCCATCTTTCTATGTCTTTACTATCTTTCAGAATTCCTATTCTCATTTTTAGTTTTTTTAATTCTCTTTCTATTCTTTCAAGATCATGTTTAAAATTGTAAAATATCAAAAGAGATTGCCCCTGGGCTTCTTCAATTAACTCTAATAGTGCCTCAATTTTACAATCATGTACTTCCACATACTGATTTCTGTCTTCTTTGTAAACCGCTCCATTACAAAATTGTAGTAGCTTATTGGATAATGCTACTGCTGATGTAACGTCAATTTCTTCTTCATTGATTTGTAAAAACATCTCTTTCTCAAATTCTTTATATTGATTTTGAGCTTTTGAATCCAGTTTTATAAATCTATTGTCTATTACTTTTTCTGGCATCTTCAAATAATCTTTTGCTGATAAACTTATACAAATATCTGATATTTTATTTTTTATCAATTCAACTGCTCCATCTCTTGGTTTATATGAAAACACTCTTTGGCTATCTCTTTTATCTGGTAAGAAATAATTTTCTCTAAAATGGGTTATATATTTTCCAAGTCTTTCTCCTTGATCAAGAAGATATATCTGCGCCCAAATATCTATATATCCATTTGATGCTGGTGTTCCTGTTAGTCCAATTATTCTTTTTATCAGTGGTCTTATATTCTTTAAAGCTTTAAATCTTTTTGAATTTTGATTCTTAAAACTTGATAATTCGTCTATTACTACCATATCGAATGGCCAATCATTTTTATAATAATCAACTAACCACACGACATTTTCACGATTTATAACATAAACATCTGCAGGAGTATTTAAAGCTTTTATTCTTTTGGCTAATGAACCTAAAACTGGTATTACTCTTAGCATTTTTAGGTGCTCCCATTTTTGTTGTTCCCTGGTCCATGTATCTTCTGCTACTTTCTTTGGAGCTATTACCAAAACCTTAGAAATTTGAAATCTGTTATACTTTAAATCATTTATTGCCGTTAGTGTTATTGATGTTTTCCCGTAAACCGCATGTCTAGAATCAAACCAAGCTTTTCGTCTGTTATACATCTACTGATGCAGTATTTTTGATAATCATATGGTCTGTATATCTCTTTCAATTGTTTGTGTGCCTCCTTGTAATTTTTTTATAAATTTATCTATTTTTTCCTCATTGTCTATTACCCAAACCATGCACCCCAGACTTTTAAGAAATGCTATCTGTTTGTCTTGAAGTCTTCTTGTTTTCCCACCTGGTCTCTTTATTTCTGCAAATCCAATTTTATTACCAGGAAGTATTACTAGTCTATCAGGTATTCCTGCATGATTTGGGGATATAAACTTGAATGCTTGTCCTCCAATTTTTTTTACTTGATCTACTAATTTTTTCTCAATTTCATTTTCCAGCTGTCTCATTGTTGTCCTCCTCTGTATACTTTTATGATTTTTTTGATATTTTCTCTGCAAATTCTTCCCAACTTTTTGAATCTCTTAGGTCCTGATTAATTGATTCTAATATTTCTATTTGCCCCGCAAGTTTTCCAATTTGGTATATCAAAATTGCTCCAAAAATAATTCCTAATATTAAACTTAACATTTTTTAATTCCTCCATTTTTAACTCGGTTAGAAAGGTTAGATACATACGCGTATATATATAAATATAGGCGCATTAGGCGATATGATTTGCCTAATCTCTCAATTTTTATAATCTATATATTTTTTCTTCTAACTTCTCTAACCGCTTTTGTATTCCAGTTATATCAGCACTTTTACTGGTTAGACGTGTTCTAACCAGCTTTCTAACTTCTCTAACTTGGTTAGAAGAGTTAGAACGTTTTTTAGTAAGTTTTCTAACCTTATTCTAACCATTTTTTATCTGTAGGAGTTGTAGGATACACACGCGTATATATATATAAATATAGGCGCATTAGGCGATACGATTTGCCTAATCTCTCAATTTTTATAAAGTATATATATTTTTGTCCTACAAGTCCTACATTTTTCAAAATCGGCTCTACAACTGCACTGCAATTGTAGGAATAATTCCTACAATCACTCCTACAAGTCCTACAAATGTAGGAATTGTAGGAATGCGTTCTTAAGCTCTGTCCTACATGACTCAAACCCTTATAAATCCACTGGTTACGCCGTATGGTGCCCCAAATCTAATACTATTTTTGTAGGAGTAACTCCTACATTTTTTCAGAACATCTATAACCCTTTTTCTATCCGAACTTGTCTGTCTTTTAGGCTCTATATTAAGACAGATACTAAGTATTTCACCTGCACAAATTCTGTCGCGTTCTACAAGCTCCTGAGCTTCTTCACTATTAAACAACCAGTAATTTCTTTGATTTTCAATACTTCTATCAAACCAATCTTTTGGAATTGGTCTTTGCAAATATTCTGCTATTATTGATTCCCAAGGATCTATTATCAATCTTTCGCTTTGTTCTTTTTCTGCTGTTTTTAGAACATCTCCTTCTATAAAGAGTGGTTCTCCTATTTTAAATCTTATTACCGCTTCCGCCCAAATTTGATCTCTTTCAGAATCCAAATTTTCAAATACACTCTTTATGGCCTTATTCTTTCCAACTGCAATTGGCCAATATCTCCTGTTTCCTGTACTATCCCTCAAAAATTCGTCGTCATTGGTTGTACCAAAGAAAACACAATGCCTTGGGTGTTCTTCTTCTCTTCGTTCATATGGTGCCCTATATTTGTCTGTTCTTTGTCCTAAAAACTGCTTTAATCTATTACTATCGGCCTTATTAAACCCTTGTAATTCTGGCACCTCAACAATAATACAATTCTGTAATAATAAAAGTGTGTCTTTACTATTAAAGTCTACGATGTTGTCGGTGAACCAGTCTCCTGCTAATTTACTCAGTATTGTACTTTTTCCAATTCCTTGCTTACCAGTTAAAATAATCATGTTGTCAAATTTTATAGGTCTTTCAGTTATAGCTCTTGCAACTACTGCAGTTAAAGCTTTTCTTGTTACTTGTTTTGTGTATTCATTGTTTTCTGCTCCTAAGTAGTCGATAAAAAGTGTATCTAGTCTTGGTTGACCATCCCATTTTAAACTTTCGAAATAATTTCTTGCTACATTTATTGATTCTCTATTCTTTAAAATGGCCAATGCGTCATCTATTGCGCTCACACTTTTAAAACCACTATATGCACTTTCGAAATATCCTCTAAGTTCTGCATCATCACTATCGTTCCATAGTCTTGGATATATTTCTTCTTCTCTAGTCCATGGAATTTTAGCCATTATTAAAAATCTATTTGAAAATCTGTCAAATACCAACTTATCTTTAAAGGCTGGGTCATTTTGCAATACAATAAGTGCATTATTGATTGTTTTGTCTATAGTCCCCGTAGTCTTAGAAATAGTAAGTTTATCTATCCAATTCGAATCATCTTCTGTTGTAACTGATGAAAATTCTCCCTGTGCTTTAATAAGTTTTTCTTTTTTAAAAAGTTTACTAACCTCCTCATCTTCCAATGCAAATTGACACATTGCAATATAACTTGGCATTCTGTTAGTAGGTGTTCCTTCCTTAGCCTCGTCATCTAAATACCCGAATTTATGTATTCTAACTAAATCAAATGAATTACAAAGTGTTCTACTTGCAGGATCTGTCGCGTGAAAACTATATAACCATTTTCCATCACCGTAGACTGTTGCGCCATTGGCAACAGAACCATTTATGTAGGTATATTTATCCGGACCATTTCCCGCTTCATATACGTCTGGCAAAAATGTCGCAATTGAACGATAAATGTCATATGTTTTGCAAAAAGCTCCTACTATTCCCTCTTTCTCTAATGGATTCTTTTGTTTTGTTATTTCTCTTTTTATCACTTCTGGCTCATTTTGTATCTTAGGCCATTCGCTAATATCTTTCCAATTTTTATATAATGCTAATAATCCATTTTTACTTGCAAATGGCCTATCTGCATAAATAAATACATAGTTGCTATCTTTACTACAGCTTGGCCAATACATCAATCTACTTGCCTCAAAAGTACTAGGATCCATTATCTCCATACCTATAAAACTTGCTGTCTTTCTTGCTATTGGCTCATATTCTTCTGGTTTCATTACTTCATCTGTAGGTATAACTATTCTTAACCTTGGCTTTGCCTCAGAATGTTTTCTGGTCGAATAAATTACATACCCACATCCAAGTCCATCTACTAGATTTAAAATCTTCTGTGTTGAACCTGGTTCGATATTATCGGCATCTAATGTAATTAAGTACCTACTCATTACATTTTCAGCTTTTCTTCTGTTATTTTTTAATTCTCCAGCAACAAATCCTCCAACATCCTTTAAGTTATCTTGTTGCTGTTTATTCATTCTTATAAATTGTTCATAGGTCTCAGCAGTTCTAACAGGTGTGCTTAGTCTATTTATAAATTCAGACCACTTTATTTCTTCTGAAATCCAATTCATTGATTTCCTGTTTTGAGCTACTGAGATTTTTAGTCTTTTATCATTTTGCACATCAGATGTACCTCCTTTAAACCTCTTTCAGAGTCTTTCGCTAATCTTTAGATAATTTATATATCGCATATCCTATTCCAATAAGGACAGCTCCTATTCCTATGCCAACTCCTCCAACAAATATTGCTGCTGCTATTTCCATCTACTTTTCCTCCTTTGTTTTGTTTTCAATTATCTTCTTTGCCTTTTGTAATTGCTCTATTACCACATCTATACTTTTTGGGTTTTTAAATTCAAATATTACTGGAAATATATTGTCATCATTCTTTAAATTCACTCCAATCTCTTGTTGTTCTATATTTTGAAAGCCAATCATTCCATCACTTCTAACTCCTACAGCTATATCTCCACCATTAAATTCTATTATTGTTTGACTTGCTTGCAGTATCATTTTATTTTTCCTCACTTTCTAATAATTCATTTAAAACTTTTATTTGATGATAAGCGTAACAATAAACAAAATTACTTCCTCTGTATTCTGAAAAACATTTATTACAATTCTTATTTTCACACGCGATATATTTTAAATCATCTTTTAGTTTGTCTATCTTGTCTTTTACTTTTCTAATCCACTTTTGATTTATATCATTTTGTGCATTTTCTATTATCGTGTTGTATTGCTCGTTTGCCAAATGTATTGTGTATTTATTATTATTTTCTTTCAACTCTCCATTCTCTTTTTGCAACTTTTCTATTAAATTTGATATCAAAGCGCATTCTATATAACTTAGTTTATCTTCATTTGTTATTTTTTCGCCATTAAAATCCCTTAAATATAATCTTTCAAATTTTTCAACAATTTTTCTTTCTTCTTCACTCATAATTTACTCCTTAAAATTATATTGGTTAAATTCAGTGGAGATTTTTTCCATGAATTTATCCCATGTTTTTGAGGTCTTTATATACTTCCTCACTCTTTCCAAAGCTTCTTTTTCTCCTTGCATTTTACCTGCCAGATATACGCAAATACACAATGCAATTATTAATACTATTTTAAACATTGCTTTTACTCCTTCTTATAATAATCATTTGTAAAACCATCAGCATTAAGTGGTAATCCGTCAGCCCAAATAGGATTTTGACACATAACTTTTATTGCATTTTCAAGACTAAATCTCTCATCGTTCTTTGGTACTTCACAAATACATTCATCGTGTATATGAAAAAGTACTCTAAATCCATTTGAAACCAAATTTTTAATGCTATTTGCTAAACAATCTCTAGCAATTGCTTGCACAATATTCTCAGTAAGTTTTCCACCATATGTAGGTATTCTTTCCCACTTTTTTGTTGTCTGGTTCTGCCCCATATAGCTCATCGCTTCACTTCCGAAATTATTCAATATTACTTCGGGTTTTATATAAAATAATTGTCTCTTACTCGGTAAAGTAATAACTAAATTTCCATGTTCTAAGCTAAAGTAAATATTCTTTTGCATCGCTTGTGTTTGACCTGTTTTTAAACATTTTATTGCACAATTTTGAATTGTGTGCCACAAATCTACTATTCTCTTATTCGAATTTCTCCATCTTTGAACTATTTCTGGTAATTCGTCCTCTGTTAATCCTTTTTCTAGTGCTCCCATTTGTATTAAAGCTCCTGGTCCTCCCTGGTAACCTAGTGCTAGTTCTGCTACTTTTCCTTTTTGTCTTAGCTCATATTCTGGATTTCCCTTTTTTATTTTTTCAATTGGAACTCCAAACATCTGACTTGCACTAGCTTCATATATTTTTCCGTGTGTCTTAAATACATCTAAGCGCCATTGCTCTCCTGCTAACCAACTTATAACTCTTGCTTCTATAGCCGAGAAATCTGCAACCACAAAAGTATATCCATTTTCTGCTATAAATGCTGTTCTAATTAGCTGAGAAAGTGTATTTGGGATATTCCCGATAAATTACACTTATTGCATTTAAATTTTGATTTTTAACGCATTCTCGCGCAAATCCAAGCATCTGTAAATGATTTTGTGGTAAATTTTGTACTTGTACTAATCTTCCAGCCCATCTTCCTGTTCTATTTGCGCCATAAAATTGAAGTAATCCTCTTACACGATCATCTTTTCCTGCAGCTATTTCCATTGCATCATATTTCTTTGTGCTGGTCTTGGATAATTCTTGTCGTATTTCTAACATTCTCTTAACATGCTCTGAATCTGTACTTTTAATTAGTGCTGGAACATCTTTTTTATTAAGACTGGTTATTTCTGATCCAGTTTCATTTTCAAGCCACTCTTTTAGTTGTGATACTGAATTTGGATTATTTAGTCCAGATAGCTCTTGAGCCTCTTGAATTAATTGTTCTGTTCTTATAGATGCTATTTTTAGAGCTCCTTCTACTAATTTTCTATCAATTTTTACACCATAAGCATTCATAAGCATATCTATCTCCCACATTTTTTGTTCATCACTAGGAAAATTTATTACGTCTAATTTCTTTTTTATTTCCATTTCTGTAACGACATCCTGGGCGTTGTATTCTTTAAATAAATTCCATTTTTCAATATCATGTTTAGGATAGTTTCTTAATCTTCCACTATTTGCTTTTGTAGCCTTGCAGGGAATACAAAAATATCTAATTAAGGCTTTACCAACTAATAATTTTTTCTTATCTTCTGCCAATCCTATTGCGTCTCCAATAGCTTTTAGACCTGCAGGATATCCGCAATACAAACCTTTGACCATAGTACATCTCCACTGCTCGATTGGCGATTTCCAAAACTTATTTAGTGCGTACCACTCGAATGCAGCATTATATGCAGTTTTTATAATATTTTTATCAGAAAGAGCAGTTATCAACTCTTGTGGCAACTGCTCTCCTTGTGCTAAATCTATGACTTTTACAGGACCATAATCAAAAGAATATCCAAATAAAAGTATTTCAAAATCGTCGGATTGTACATATTTGTAGAGTCCTGCGCTACCAATATCAACAGAAGAAAAAGTTTCTATATCTATTGATAGTATTTTCATTTAGTTCACCCCGTATATACCATTTATTGGTTGTTGTTGCATAGGTTGTCCTGTTATTACATTAACGTTGTTTTGGGCTGGTATTGGATTCTGGTAAGCCACCTGTTGAACTGGTTGAGCTACTGGAGCTTGATATACTGGTTGGCTTTGTGGTGTAAAACTACCAAAGTCTTCACTAGCTGTTGTTCTTCCATCAAGGGGTTGTCCATCTTCTAGTTTTTGAACATTTCCAAGTCCACAGCCTATTCCTTTGTTTCCATTTTGATTGTAAGCATAAAATCTTAAGCTTACTCTTCCATAGCACCCACTATAACATTCATTTTTACTAATGATTGGTTGGCATGTTGCATCTACAATTTCTGGTGCATTATTTGATTTTGCAGACATAACCCAACAACCTTTGCATTCTACACCAAATGGTTCTCCAGAAGGTCTTAATCCATCTCCATCATAAAGTGGCAAACTTGGATTTGCTGGCATAACTCCTTTAAAAACATCTGAAACATGTTCTTGTAATGTCTTATTTATTTCTGCCATAATTCTTTGGTATGTGTCAACATCTGTTTTTGGTATTAATATTGTAATTGAATACTTTTCTTCTCCTCCATTTATAGCTCTTGGCTCAAATATATTTACATAGCTAAATCTTACTTTTCCTGTTACTAAACTCATAATTATTTATCCTCCTTTAAAATAAATTTAATTCCTGTTCTCATCTCATCCATAATTTCAACATCTGTGAATGCTGGTATACAACTTAAGTTAATTCCTAGAGGTGCTATAAATCCTCTTGTTATTGCAATTGCCTTTACTGCTTGATTAACTGCTCCCGCTCCTACTGCTTGTATAACAACACTCTTATTTTCCTTTATCATTGAAGCTATTGAACCAGCTACTTTATTTGGTTCTGCCTCATTTTTTACTTTAATTACTACTAAATTATCCATTTTATTTTTCCTCCATTTTTATATATTCTTAAATTCTTCTTGTGCACTTATTTTGAAACTTTCTCTTTTATCAGTTGATTTGACAAGTGTAGGTGCACCTTTTGGCTTTTCAATATAATCTCCTATTGCTTTTGCAACATTTGCCTTTCCTATTGTCTTTTCAAGTTGTGTTAGAGTTAAAGGTTTCTTTTCATATAGAATTTCACTTTTATAGCCATTTGCTTCCAATATTTCAAATGCCTTATCTATATCTACAAGTTTCTTATTACTCTTGCCTTCTACAGCTTTCCATCCAGGAACTTCTTTTCCTTTTAATATTTGTTGTAATGCGTATTCTTTTAAGTCTTGTAGCCATTGTTCTATTCCATCTGTCTTAGAAAGCATTTCTCCAACTTCTTTATCTGATATAATTCCATTGTACTTTTCCTGGATTTCTTCAACTATTTTCATGTTTTCTTTCGCTCTAAATTCACAAGCACCTTTAGCTCTACAAAATCTGCAATGATCTCCTTGTACAAAATCTCCTATTCCCATGAATGCTTTTTCTGCCTGTGGTTTTACAACATTTGCTCCCCATTCGATTAAAGCATCTTTGGGCATACTAAATTCTGAAATACTATCAAGCCTTGGTTGTACAATAGTCATCCTTATTTGCTTTATGTCATAAAGCATTCCATATTGAGATAACACTCCTAATGCGTATAATTTCATTTGAGGATTTTCGGTAGCATCTACCTTAACACCTTTTCCATATTTGAAGTCTATTATATGTAGATCATTTCCGCTTATCATTATGCAATCAGCTGTTCCAAAGCCCTCTGGGACATATTGGCTAAAATCTACTTTTTGTTCTAAAGCGATAAATGGTTTTGAAGATGTTTTTAGTGACTCGCCTTTTATATACTCCAGGTAAGTATCTGTATGTATTAACATTTCTTGTGAAAAATATTGTTTTTCTTTTAGCTTATTCAATCTTCTGGTATATGCTGATTTTGAAATTGCTTCTAAAAAATATGATCTTACTTTAAATTCTGCTATCTCATGTGCAAGTGTTCCTTCTTCCATATATTCACTTGTTTTATTAGGAAACTGCTCCTCTAATCTAGCTGATGGAGTACATACAAGCCATTTGTGACTACTACTCGCTGACAGTACTGCATGACTTTTTTCTTCTGGCATTACACTTTCACCCCAGCTTCCTGTAGCATAGTTGCTAATTTGTTATAATCTGCTGGATTTACTTGTGTTAGTGCTTGTACATTTAATTGTTGTAAAATGTTTTGAATTATTCCCATTTTTCCAGCACTGACTGCATTAGACATAGCTACAGCTAGTTGCTCTTGTGTAAAGCTTTGTTGAATATTTGATATTGGCATTGCTTGTGGCATTTGTTGAATAACAGGTGCTGCTTGTTGTATTGGTGGTTGGCTTATAGTTACTTGTTGAACAGGATCACATACTGGTTGATTTACTACTGGTCCTTTCACATTTACTGGTTCAACCTTAGCTATTATTTTTTCTGCGTCTAGATGACATTCACAACTTAATTTATTGTCACTTGCTCCTAATGAATTTGCTATTTTTTCTAAATTTGAATTTATTGATTTTAAAATATCTTCTAACATAAATTTTTTTCCTCCTAAAATTTGATTTTTTTTATTCTTTTTGGTATAATGGATACATAGAGGTATACTTATGTATCGCTAGGAACTACTTGTTTCGTGTTTTGGAAGTCGGAAACATTTAGTTCTTCTTTTTGTTTTTGTAATTGGCTCTCAAGGATATTCACTCTTTGTAATTGTTCTTCTGTAGTTGCATTCGCTTTTAAGAATTTTATAGAATCCTCTAATTCAAATATTCCTTGTATTGCTTTTGATTCTGTAATCTTATTTGTATCATTCTTTAGTTTTTCTAAACTCTCCTGGTATTTTTCTGACATTTCTATGCTCCTTTCTCTATTTGTTCTAATTGTTCTAATGCTTTTTTCAAATTTTTTTCTGTCAGTTTGGTACACAGATCAATTATATATGTAGCTTTTTCATTTGCTCTAAAACCATTTTTACAATAATCTATTGAAAATGTATTTGTATGTCCTGAAAAATTAAAGAAAAAATCATGCCTTGTATTCTTATTCAATTGATATACTTTTGTAATTACTTTTTGTAATAGATCTTCCATTCTTCTCATCTCCTTTCTATAAAACTATTGTTTCTACTAAAAGTCCCACTAATATTGGTAATCCTGTCCACATAAATACGAATGCCATTCCTACCATAATTGTTGCTATCTTTTGTTTCATCTTTTTCTCCCTTCTAACTAAATTTTCTGATTTGATAAATATTAGAATTTTTTCCATTTGAATTTTCACTTTCTTCAAGTGCCTTTTCTCTTTTTTGTTGATAATAATTGTCATAATCCTCAGCAAATACAAATATCCTTTTACCTCTAGTTTCATGAGGTAATTGATTTGCTATTTCGTAAGCTTTATCTTTTCCGCAACCTTCCAATTTCTTTATTTGCTGTACTGTGTAATATCTTGATTTTATTTCTTCCATCTTTTCATCTCCTTTCATTGTAAAATTTTGGTATTTGTTGTATAATTACCTCGAAAGCGAGGTGATTATTTTGAATAATGATATTTTTTCTAATTCTGTAGCTACCGGAAACTATGTTTGTCCTTTTTGCTCTGCAAATATTCCATTGTATAATGACACGCATAGAGAAGTTGAATGTTATTTTAATGTTAATGTTCCGCATTATGTTAATGATACTTTTACCAACCGAGCTATTATTAATATTCATATGTATTATTGTCCACAATGTCGTAAAGTTTCTTTTGTTGCAGTTGGTGATTGTGCGCTAGAAGATGTTATTGTTCCTATTTATCCTAATTCAAACGCAAAGCAATTTCCTGAATATGTTCCCGAGGCAATTCGTAAAGATTATGAAGAGGCATATTCAATAGTTAATTTAAGTCCTAAAGCTTCTGCAACTCTTTCTCGTAGATGTTTACAAGGAATGATTAGAGACTTTTGGAACATTCATAAGCATCGTTTAGTCGATGAAATTGATGAACTCCAAACATTAATCCCTACTGCTCAATGGAAAGCCATTACTGCACTTCGAAAAATTGGAAACATTGGAGCTCACATGGAACAAGATGTTAATACTATTATCAATGTCGACATAGGTGAAGCCGAAAAATTATTGAAACTCATCGAATTGCTTATTGATAAATGGTATATTGCCCGTCATGATGAAGAAAAATTATTGACAGAGATTTCTGATATTGCTGATACTAAAACAAAACTCTAACTTGTAGATTTTTCTGAGGTATCGTAACTAGCTAACAGCTTTCCTTTAAAATCCCAGTATTGATAAATAATTCGTACTGGGTCTTCTGGTATTCCTCTTCCAATTAATGACTCAGTTCTTATTACTTTCATCACTTTTGCCTTGTCTGTTCCTCTTGGTCTTGCTGTTTCTTTCATCTTTTCACTTCCTTTCTATTTTTCGTATCGGATTGTGGTTAATTTTTTTTATTAATTTGTATACTTTTCGTGTCATTATCTGGTAAAAAATCTCTGTCGTCTGAGGTTCCTAAAATTTTCTTCAGTTCAATTATATGTTTCAAATTAGGATTTCTATACCCTGTTTCATAATTAGCATATGTAGCTCTAGTTACTTTTAATAGCCTTGCCATTTGTTCTTGCGTAAATCCCTTTTCTTTTCTCAGTTTTATAAGTCTACTTCTTGGATTATATTTTCTAGCCATTTTCTCGCCTCCTTCTTGATACGTTTTGTATCACTGGCATTATATTATCACACGATACTTTACGTGTCAATAGTTTTTTTAAAATTTTTTTGTTTTTCTAATTGCTGTTTCTTCTAATCATTGGTATGTCTAAATTGTAATAATCAAAAAATTTTTTGACTCAGACACTTTTTGTGTATTTTATGTTAATTGTTTCTTTTCGTGTCTTTTTATGTTATAATAATATCATAAATGTTACTGGAGGTGTCGTTATGGAATTAAAAGATAGATTAGTTAAATTAAGAAAAGAACTTGGACTTACTCAAGAAGATTTTGCTCAAAGAATCGGCTATACAAGAACTGCCGTATCAGCATGGGAAATTGGAAGAAATGAGCCATCAAATTCCGATACTATAAAAATTGCAAACTTTTTTGGTGTTTCAACAGATTATCTATTAGGAAAATCTGATGTAAGGAACCCTGAAAAAAAAGATAATGATTTGTTGGATTTAGCAAGTATGGGATTTAATGCTGATAGTTACACCCCACCAACTTCTACTCAAAAAGAACAAATTAAAGGATTGCTTGAGGTAGTTTTAAAAGATAACAAGAAAAATAAATAAGTGTAGAAAATGTTATAGGAGATTAAAAATGGATCTAAACAATTTATATAATCTAGCCGAAAAAGAAAATATCAAAATATATGATTGGTATATAGAAAATGCTTATGGTATATTTTTAAATATAGATAAAATAAATGCTATTGCACTAAACTATTCCAAATTAGACACAAGTATCGACGAAAAATGTGTTCTATCTGAAGAACTTGGTCATTATTATATGGAAGCTACCTATCCAGTAAATACAGATAATCAAGTTTTAATAGATAAACAGGAATATCGAGCAAAGAAATGGAGTTACTATGCTCTTATTCCCTTCGAAAAACTAAAATCAGCTGTTAAAAGACGGAATTAATACAATTTATGCTCTTGCAGAATATTTTGAAGTTACAGAAGAATATATGAATAATGCAATTGAATTTTACACAGAAAAATATGGTTATTGTTATTGACAAAACTTTTGTTTTGTTTTAATATAAAAAAATAAGGAAAATAGATGTAATCTAATTCACCACAATCCGATACATTTATTTTCCTCCCACACTATTGAAGTGCTAGTATTATGATATCAGAAAATACTTTCATTTTCAATAGTTTATTAAAAGATTTTATTGAAAAATGGAGGTATTTTTTATTATGAAAGTGAGCATTAGAATTAATAAATTAAAAAAAGGAAAAAGTTATACAGTCTTTATTGATTATGGAATTGTAAATGGAAGTAGAAAAAGAGAACCACTCGAAACTTTTGAAAAAAAATTAGATGCAGAAAACTATAAAGCAAAGGTTCAAACAGAAATAAATAATAATACATTTATTAATATCCCAGATATAACTTTCTCACAAGCAATTGATGAATGGATGGAAAACTATGTTGCAAATAATTGTGAACCCAATACCGCTTCTGGGTATAAATTAATAAACGAAAAGTATTTAAAACCTTGTTTAGGACATATACCGTTAAAAATTATCAGTAGTGCGAAAGGCATTGATATTATTAATGATTACTACAAATATTTAAGATTTGATCTATCGAATGAATTTGAGTTAACAAAATCAGGAATAAAAAAAGAAAAGAAAAATTTATCTTATTCTTCTGTAGAACATCATAAAGCCCAAATTTCTGGAATATTTACATATTTTATGAATAATAAAAAAATCTCAAGAAATATTTGCTTAAATACCACAATTCCTAAAACAGAAGAAGAAAAAATGCAAGACACAATAATTGATAATATTGAAGATTTTGAAGATACTGAATTATATGAAGATGAAGAATTTATTACACCAGAACAAGCAGTACAAGTTTTAAACTTATTTATGAATACTCCTATGATGCTTCCTGTTTGTCTTGCAACATTTATGTCTTTAAGAAGAAGTGAAATTGCTGGGATTTTAAAAAATAAAGTTGACAAAGAACATATGAAACTAACTATAAATGCCTCTCGTGTAAGATGTGGAAATAAAACTATTTATAAAAAAAGAAACAAAAATAAAACTTCAACTCGAAATTTATATATTCCTAAAATAATGTTAAATATACTAGAAGCTGATGAAAAAAGACAAGAAAAAAATAGAGAAATATTCGGAAGTAACTATATTGAATCTAAATTTCTATGTGTAATGGACGACGGCAAACCTATTAGAGTTGATTATATTACAATAAAATTTAAGCAAGTATTTGATAAATTCATTGCAGAAGAAACTGAAAAAGCAAGTAAAAATGGAAAAGTATTTAAATTTCCCTATATTACTTTGCATAAGCTAAGACATTTAAACATAAGTGCATTATTGGCCAATGGCGCATATCTTACTGATGTTCGTGATAGTGCAGGACACTCTGACATTGAAACAACTATGCACTATACACACAATTATACAGAAGGAAAAAAAGAAATTGCTAATAAAGTTGACGAAATATATTCCCCTCTTTTAAATTTTAAGATAAGTTAAAAGCTTATCTTTTTTCTATTTTATGCTATTTTCCCCTCATTATTTGGACAAGTTTTGGACTAGTTGCTATTTTTAAGGCAAAAATAAAAGACCTTCATTTCAATGAAAGCCTTGATATTACTGGCTGGGGCACTGTGATTCGAACACAGGAATGTCGGAGTCAGAGTCCGATGCCTTACCACTTGGCGATGCCCCAATATGAATTAATTCATACTTATATTAGCACAATTAATTTTAATTTGCAATAACTAATAGACATTTTTTATACAATTATCAATGTTCTAAAAAGTGGATATAATTTTAAAATTTATATCCACTTAATTCACTTTCAATTTTTATGTAATTTTCGAATTTTTCTTCCATTATATCATTAAAACTTTTACAATGTGTTTTATATTTTAAATGACAAAATTCGTGTGCTATCACATATTCAATTGTTTCTCTTTTGAATTGTATAATTTCAGGTGAAATTATGATTTCTTTTTTTGATGTACATTTTGCAATTTCACCATCTAATTGTTCTATAAAATAATCTTCTGGTGCAATTCCTAGCATTAATCTTATTTTTTCCATTATATTGTCTATTTCTTTTTTAACTATTTGTTCATACATTTTATTTATTGACATTTTTAAAATTTGTTTGTTTCCTATTTTTCTATATTTATTTGGTAATATTATTTTTATCTCATAATTTTCTTCTATATTTAATTCTGGAGTATCAATATTTGAATATACAACTTTTAAATCATAATTTTTTCCAAATATTTTTACAGATTGCATATTTGAACTTTGTTGTTGATATTCATTTATTTTACTTAAAATCCAATTTTTCTTTTCTTCAACTACTGCTTGAATTTTATTTTGCGTAAAATACCAAGGTGCATTTACAATAACTTCACCATTTTGAATTGTTATATACATATCTCTATTTGTTGCCTTATTTACTGTGTATGTTATTACATTGTTTCTTTTTCCAAATATACTCATCTTAAATTCCTCCTTATTTGAACTTCTGTTCGTTTTCTTGTTGATGCTATTTTATATCTTATTTGACAAATTGTCAATACTATTTTAAAAATTTTCGAACATTTTTTCGTAGTAACTAAATTAATCATTTTTTCAGCATTTCTGTAGTTCCTTAATCATAATATTTTTATAAAAGAATATTTTTGTACTAAAAGTTGGAGGTCTCTATTATGTATAAATTCAAAATAGTAAAATTAAAAAATTTTATTCCCCCCTGCACCGTCTCACTCCACTTTCTGAACGGTCAGGGCAAAGAAAAGGAGGATAACCGTCAGACTTGCGGTGCGGCAGTGTGGAGACCTGTCGTAATGTGGCGCGGAAGAAATCGCCGGTCACGAGATGATACATTGCGGAGGCAGTATCATTAAAGTCTTAATTTATGTCAGAGGTAATTTTAAAGCACATTAAAAAAGTTTACCCGAACACAGAGAAAAAAAGAAAGAAAGGTTCATCTGAAAAGAAGAGTAATCTTTTAGTAACTGATGAAGGCGTAGTAGCTGTTCAGGATTTTAATCTGGATATTAAGGACAAAGAGTTCATCGTTCTTGTTGGCCCTTCCGGATGTGGTAAATCAACAACACTGCGTATGGTGGCAGGACTGGAAGAAATCTCAGATGGAGAACTCTTAATTGATGGCAAGAAAATGAATGATGTGGAACCAAGAGACAGAGATATCGCAATGGTATTTCAAAGTTATGCACTTTATCAACATATGACAGTTAG
>ERZ773252.662-NODE-662-length-38685-cov-8.978695_pt1 | contig 38685 bp, 36 predicted proteins | sample MGYA00580517_ERZ773252 | MGnify/ENA primary metagenome ERZ773252 (study PRJEB29015, sample SAMEA2737766) | human gut metagenome | biome: human gut; feature: human-associated habitat; material: faeces | place: China | collected 2012 ...
CGACAGCTTGTTTATTCTATCACATCGTTTTCAGTTTGTCAAGACTTTTTTAAAAATTTTTTGAAAAAGTTTTTAACTTCTTCTCAACCCGAACACTTCTCTTCCCGTGTTCTTTAGCCCTCTCAACTGACGACTTGATTATTATACACTCTATTACCCCTTTTGTCAACACTTTTTTTCAACTTTTTTCATCTTTTTTTATTTTTCTTTTTGCTACACTATATATTGTGGATTACTTTCTATCATATATACTATTTCCGCTGCAAAAGCAAAAAAATATGCCGACTTTCGCCGGCATATTCAATCAAAGATATACAACACTCGTAAAAATACACCATACTATAATCATAATTTTAATCGAGTTGCTTACATATTTATGTCTATCGCACATATACGAAAGCGCATACGCAATAAACACTCCACCCATAACAGTGGCTAACGGAATGTATCTGTAATTAGCAGTACAAAGAGCAGGATATGCCACATTAAACTGCACAAAGCTGCCAAAAATAATCAGCCAAATAACAAACACACCGAATACAGCTTTTGACTTCACCTTTTTATTTTTAATCAACACATAAATCATTGCCGCTAAAGAAACAACGACCAATAATAAATTAACGATATTCGCTATTGATGCAGCAAAATTACGTCCGCAAAATTCAGCTTCACCGTAAAGAGCCGTCCTAAGCATAGTCATTATAACGCTGTTATCCTCAGACAAATTTACAAAAGGCTGTTTTGCCAAATCCACAGACGAGAATGAGAACAATCTTTCCGTCCAAGAAACATTGCCTCTGTAAACAAAATTATTTTCCTCTATTCTCGGAACATAATTGAACGGTTGATCAAATAGTATATAATTCCTTACCGGATACCACAACGCCAACGGCACACATACCGCCGCAAAAACAACAAACTGAATTATAATTTGTTTGGCATTCTTATTTTTAAATTCCTCATATAGCACTACAAGCATAACCATACCTGTGAACAAAGCCATTATTCCGCAAGAAATTTTCGACATCATTCCCAGACCAAAACACAACGCAATATATACAACTGTTTTCATATCACGTTTTCTGTACCATCTGTATGTATTAACTATACAAAGGAACATAAAAAATGTAACCGCCATATCGTTATTCAATCTTCCGCCCATTTGATAGAATGTAGGAAAGAAAGCAACTATCGCCATTGCCCATGGTGCATACTTTTTATCAACATATATTTCGTTCAAAAAATTTCTGAGCATCGGCAACATTATACAAGCCAATGTACAATTTATAATTTGTATAAATTCAAACTTTGACTGCATATCGCCGGAATGTATAAATATCCCTGCTATCTGTACTGCTATCGCCGATAAAATATGATACAGCGGAGGGTGATATAATTGATATGAGTTTCCATCCGGCAATTTTCCGTTTTCGACAATATAATAAATGTACCCCAAATGTCCACAGCCATTTTCATGTATATTAGTTGAGAACTCGCCCAAATCATTGCCTCTTACAAACATATGCGTATATATCGTATAGCCTACCCTCATAATAATTCCTGCAAAAATAATAAGCTGTATTATTTTTGTGGTTGTAAGTTGTTTTTTCATACCCAAATAGCATGCATCGCACATTAACCCAAACAATGACGCAATCATTAAAATTTGAGTTTTGTCATTGTCATTTTTAATCCCCAAGGCTTTACACAATATAAAGACAATCGTTATAGCTAAAAAAATTATTACATACTCAGCTATATTTCTTTTCTTAGTGTTTGATTGAATACTATTCAAAAAATCACTCTTCTTTGTATTTCTTGTCATAATTTCACCTCTTACATATATACAGATAGAACGCACACTACAAATGCAAGCATAATAATTTTAAGTGTATTTTTGACTTTTACATTATTCGTACAATACATCGCCTCATTCATAAACAAAGCACCCAACAGAGCAGTTATTGTAATGTATCTGTAATCGGCTGTGCATAAATACGGATATTGTATATTGAACTGTATAAAAGAAACTACAATTATAAGCCACACAATAAACGCACCGAAACGTATTTTATTATCACATACTTTTCCTTTTATCACAACATAAAAAGTCGAAACAATCGATGTTATAATTGTTATCAAATTTACAATCACGAATATCGACGATGCAAACACATTGTCATTATATTTACTCTCGGCAAAAGCCGATGTTTTTACAACCTGTATAGGTATACTGTGTCCTTCAGGGCATAGCGAAAACGGATGTTTAATAAGTTCGATTATATTAAAATCAAAAAATCTTTTATACCACTCAACATTTCCTGTATATATAGGATCATTTATCGGTAACACTTGAACATATCCGAAAGGCTGGTCAAACAAAATGAAGTTTCTTACCGAATACCACATTCCGAGCGGTAAACATATTACTGCAAACACCGCAAGCTGACAGATAATCTCTTTATACTTCTTCTGTTTGAAATCTTTTACAACACAATAAATCATCACACCGCCGGTAAATAATGCTATTGTACCCACTGAAATTTTTGTCATCATTCCCAAACCAAACGAAAATGCTAACATAACAATCGTTTTCATATCACGTTTTACATACCATCTGTATGTATTGATTAAACATAATACAATAAAGAACATAGCCAGCATATCATTATTGCCTCTGAGCCCCATAAGCATAACAGCCGGTTGGAATGCCACTATCAGCATAAACCAAAAATATTTCTTTTCCGCTTTTAGTTCTATTATAAAATTTTTAACCGCAATCAGTAAAAAGCAATATGCACTGCAATTAACTATTTGCGTAAATTGTATTGCATCTTCATTGTTGCCGTTTGTACATACTTGTCCCAACCTTACAAAGATTGACGCAAGGAAATGAAAAAGCGGCGGTTGGTAATGCTGTTCGGCATAATCTTGCGGCAAATGACCCTCTGTCAAACTTAAAATATACCCAAAATGTCCTTTTGCGTCAGATCTGACAAATCCTTGGTCATAACCTTTTTCAAAAATATGCGTTCCAAGCATATTTCCTATGCCTATAATCATTCCGGCAATCATTATTATTTCTAATATCTTCTTACTGTCAAGTTCATCTTTTTTCTTTAGATATACAGTATAAATAAGCAAGATCATTTCCGAGATTATCATAAATGACCTCATTGTACTCATATTATTCTTAATTTTAAAAAGCCAAGAAAGCATAAATGATGCAAACACCGCCGCAAAGGCTATAACATATTCCGTCAGCTTATATTCGCATATTTTACTTTTCTTCATGATATTCTTCCTCTGTATTTACATTCCAGATTGGAGATTTATCGCCGGTATTATTCACTATCGCATTTACTGTTTCAAATGCAGTAACCATAGAATGGTCCATATTGTTGTATCTGTGCTGACCGTTTCTTCCGACGCAGTACAAGTTTTCAAAACCGTTCAAATATGAAATAAGTTCATCAATTCTGTTATATGTATCAAAATATGCAGGATATGCCTTTTTAACTCTTTCTCTGTGTGAATCGACAACGTCATTTTTATCAATAACTCCGATTTTTTCAAGCTCACCTTTCGCAAACTCAATAAAATCTTCATCACTCATATTCCAATACTTGTCGCCCTCATCACAGAAATATTCAAGACCAATCCATACATACTTTTCAAAATCTTTAACCATATAAGGCGACCAGTTGTTGAAAATCTGTATTCTTCCGAGTTTTACAGATGTATCCTGAACATAAATCCAACAATCAGGTACAATATTATTAACGGTTTTGATATTAGTTTTGTTTTGAATTTTCAATTTATCAACAAGCAAACCGACAGTGATAAAATCTCTGTACGGAAGTCCGTCGGCAATTTCTTTCATTTCCTTATCAGGATTATTGAATGAATCAAGCAAATCTTTTACCGGCATCGATGAAATGAATATATCACCACTAAGCGTCTTTCTTTCGCCGTTTTCCATATAGTCGACGCTTTCGATTTTTCCGCTGACTTCGTTAATCTTTACAACAGGGCAATTCATTTTAACTTCTCCACCCATTTCAACAATCTTGTCACGAACCTTTTCATAAAGTTGTCCCGGGCCGAGTTTCGGATAAATATATTCTTCAATAAGAGAAGTTTCCACTTTTCTGTTACCGCCGAAAATCTTGCCGAACATATCTGCAATAACCGCTCTTATAGAAAGTCCCTTTACTCTCTGACTTCCCCAATCTGCTGAAATGTATTTCGGATGTCTGCCCCACAGCTTTTCCGTATATCCCTCAAAGAACATTGAGTACAAAACTTTACCGAAACGATTTTTATAGAAATTTTCAAGTGAATCTTCCGGCTGTTTGCGCATAACGGCACCCAAATACGAGAAACCTGCTTTCATCGTTGTAACAAAGCCCATATTTTTGATAGTTTCCCACTTTAGCGAAACAGGATAATCGAAGAATTTACCGTTATAATAAATTCTTGAAACTCTGTTTCTCTTAAGCATTACGTCATTGGTCTTTTCAGGGTCAACCCCGTTTTTGTCATATTCCTTGCTTGTACCGAGAATAAGTTCGTCTTTTGACGGTGCACCTTGCGGAGGAAGTATGTCATACCACCAATTCATAACTCTTTCATCTTTAGAGAAAAATCTGTGACCGCCTATATCCATTCTGTTTCCGTTATATCTGACAGTTTGAGATATTCCGCCAATTCTGTCACTCGCCTCTAAAACAGTAACGTTATATCCACCTTTCTTTAAAAGTTCATATGCCGCCGTTAAACCTGCCGGTCCGGCGCCTATAATCACTACGTTTTCCATTTGTAAAATTACCCCCATTACTTATTATATAAAACAACTTTTCTTGCCGCGAAGTTCCATACAAGAACTATCGCCGCCGCAATAATTTTTGAAATTAAGAAATATAAACCGAATACGTCAGTAAATAAGTACATAATACCTTCCGTTATTAAAAGACCTATCAGACCTATAATTCCGTACACAACAAATTCTTTAACTTTGTTTTTCACCTTCGAGCTTTCGCTGAAAACAAACCAAATCGAAAGTGAATAATTTACCGCAAGACCGACAACAAACGCAATCGCCGCGGCAATCATATAATTCATCCATTTTTCGCATAACCACAAAGTAAATGCGTCTGCCAAAAATGCAAAACCACCGACAAATATGTATCTGAAAAATTGTATAAATATATTTGTCGTTTTCTCACGAAATAGGCGATTCAGATTAAAATCTAAAATCGCCTTAAAAAATTCTTTCATAAAAAATCCCCATTCAAAACATTAATTAACCCCTGCAAACATACTGATAATACCTATACAAATAGGTACAACCATAGCTATTGCGGTAACAAGACAAATAATTCTGATTGTTTTTTTGCTAAACATTTCTTACACCTCTATTCCGTTTTATCAAGTAATCTGCTTATAATAGACGCAGCCTGCGCACGAGTTGCGGTTTGCTGCGGTCTGAACGTATCATCGTCCATACCCGATATTAAGCCGTTTGTATACGCATATCTGACACCGTCCAATGCCCATTGCGATATTTGGCTTACATCATCAAACTGTAAATCGACAGGAGTAAGTATATTATAAGACTCCTCCTCATCACAACTGTATTGATACAGCATATAAACCATATATGCCATTTCTTCACGTTTTATCGGCTTGTCGCCGTCAAAAAAGCCACTGTAAATAACCTTGCCGTCAGTTATCTTTGCTGCATAGTTGCCAATCATATTTTCAGGTATCAAACCTTTGTCGAGCGCACTTTGCACACAACCGCCGTACCAATCGGACGCGGTAACATCAAGACATTCACCGCTCCTGTACGGCACATCGGCAATACCGACTGTACCCAAAGCCATCTTCAAAAACTCTGCACGCGTTACAGTTCCGTCCGGATTAAACTCCGTGTCAGAAACACCGTGTATAATATCCTTGTCGGCAAGTTCATTTATAACATCTTCCGCCCAATGACCTTTGATATCGTTAAATTCCGCCGCACTTGCCGATACCGCCGTCATTGACGACAATATTAATGCCACTGCGACTACTTTCTTTATATTCATTCCTATTTCTCCTATTTTAAATTATTCATTACAACCGCCGCCTGTGCACGCGTCAAATTCTCTTTCGGTGCAAAGCGACCGTCCTCCATACCGTCTATATAGTTCAGATTATAAGCTTTTACTACATCACTTATATATTTTTCGTCAATTTCATCACTGTCCTTAAACGAAAAAACAGGAATACGTCTTTCATTGTCCCAGTCTGTCAATCTTCTCATTTTATAATTTTTGCAACGAACCGCAATCGCAGCCATTTCTTCACGAGTAATAGGCTTATCACCGTAAAACTTACCCGTATAAATGTTTACATCTGTCGTAACCGCCTCTTTGTCGTCCGTTGCCTCTGCCAAAGTTTTTGTAACATTTGTAACAGTGCAATCCTCAATCATTCCTTTAGGAATAATATCCTTATCCAACGCACCTTGCAAATAGTAGCAATACCAATCATCATTTGTTGCGTCAAGGCATTCACCGTCACGATATGCGTGACCGACTATACCAAACGAATCCATCGCCATTTTCAAAAATTCCGCACGCGTTACAGTTCCGTCAGGGTTAAACTTGCCGTCACCGACTCCCGATACTTTGTCATTCTCTGCAAGTGTTTTTATAACATCTTCCGCCCAATGACCTTGTATATCCGTAAATGTTTCGTCACCCTTTAAATACTTTGCCAGTTCAGGCACATTTTCAGGAATTGCATCTGCAATAAGCTTTGCAACTTTCTTTGCGCCTTTGGCTTTCATATGAGTGGTATCGTTCGTACCTGACGGATAAGCCTTGCTTTCAAGCGGTTCACATACAAAATAACCGGACAAAACATCGTCCTTATCCATGCTGTTCCACGCATCTGTCACAATTTTATTTTCATCAATAAATTTGCAACCTGTTTCTTCTGCGATTTCACGCGTAGGGTCTGCGTAATCTTTTCGCGACTCCATAAAACAGTTGTTTTCTTCGCCCCACCAAGCAGCCGCATTTGCAGTCATAAGCACCGGTGTTCCGCCGCGTTTTTCAACTTCACCGATATACTTGTCTGTAATTAACTTTTTGTAGTCCTCAACGCTTATGTATCTTTCCGGTTTATTTTCAGCACCGTCATTTATACCGAACTGAATAAACACATAGTCACCCGGGTGCATTTCCGTAAGTATTCTGTCAAGTCTGCCGTCATTGTCATAGCTCTTTGAACTTCTTCCGCCCATTGCACGATTTTCAATAATTATATCGTCATTAAAATAATCGGCAAAAACTTGTCCCCAACCCGTTTGAGGGTATACCTTTGTATAGTTGTAAGTTTGTGCCGTTGAATCACCTGCAATATATATAGTAGGTTTTTCGGCTTTTTCCCGTGTCGGTAACTGTTCAATATCTATTTCCGTCACGTTAGGGTTGTCACCCTTAACCTGTACGGTGATTTTTCCGTTTTTCGGCACAACAGGCTGTTCATTTTCCTGTGTTTCGCCTGCCTCAAGCGTGTACGCTCTTACACGTTCACCGCCGTTTATATAAATATTCGCATTTGTTTCTGTTTTTCCGCCGGTTGTTACCGTTACAGTGTAGTCTCCGTCAGGCACTTCCACTTCTTTCGTAACACCGTCCGTCTTGTCTGCTTTTACTTTCGTCATATCAAATTTTTCCGAATACAATCCGTCCGCTTTTGCAATAGGTATCATGCAAGCCGACATAACAGACATAGTAAGTATAGCTGATATAATTTTTCTTAATTTCATTAAAAATCACCCCTTAAAATTTATTATATTACATCTGTAAATAAATTGCAATATAAAAAACAGTCTATTTCTTTTTTCTTAACTCTCTAAAAAATTCAGTCAATATGCTTGCACATTTATCTTCCGTTATACCGCCTGTCACATTGACATTGTGATTGAACATACCGCTTTCAAATAAATTGATAACCGAGCCGGCACAGCCCGATTTTTTGTCATACGCACCGAAATACACCTTTTCAATGCGTGAATTAATAATCGCTCCTGCACACATCGGACAAGGCTCAAGCGTCACATACATTTCACATCGCGGTAATCTCCAACCGCCGAGTTTTTTGCAAGCCTTGTTTATCGCTATTATTTCTGCGTGAAGTAATGCGTTTTTCTTGGTTTCACGCTTGTTGTATCCTCTTGCGATAATCTCACCGTCACGCACTATAACCGCACCGATTGGAGTTTCACCGATTGACGCGGCTTTTTTTGCTTGCTTCAGTGCCTCTTTCATAAATTTTTCTTCCATATAATTCTCCATTCAATAGATATACCATATAGACAAAACCATAATGGTTTTGTCTACTTTATTTTTGGGAGTTTGAGGTGCAACCTCATCGAAAATCATTTCTGGCGACATGCGCGGCAGAAATGGCTTAAAATCTAAAGTTTCGACTTCGGAGGAACTTTATGATTTTTTCTCTGAAAATACTCAAAAATTACATCGTAAGATGTGATTTTTGGAGCTGTCGGCATTTTGTCGACAGACTCATTTTATCACACCTCTTGACATATGTCAAAAATAGTAGTAAAATGTGATAAACAACCGCGTTGGTTGTTGCTTGCCGATATACAATCGTCGGCAAGATGTAGTATGGTAGAAAAGGAGATATGAAAAATGATTGTAATTCTAAAACAAAACGCAGAACAAAACGAGGTAAACGCACTTTTAAAACAGCTGGAGGACATGGGCTTTGACCATCATTACAGTAAGGGCGAAAATTCCACAATAGTTGGTATTATCGGTGATACTTCAACTCTTGACACAGACGATTTAAAGACTATTGACGTAGTCGCAGACGTTAAGAGAGTTTCCGAGCCGTTCAAGCTTGCAAACCGCAAGTTCCACCCGGATAGCAGTATTTTCAACATTGCCGGCAGAACAGTAGGTGAAGGTCATTTCAGCGTAATTGCAGGTCCTTGTTCGGTAGAAACAATTCCGCAAATGACAGAAACAGCCGAAGCAGTTAAAAAGAGCGGTGCTTCATTTTTAAGAGGCGGTGCATTCAAGCCGAGAACATCACCTTATTCATTCCAAGGACTTCATGACGAAGGTCTTAAAATTCTTCTTGAAGCAAAGAAAGCAACAGGACTTCCGATAGTTACAGAAATTATGAATCAGGCACATCTTGATTTGTTTGAAGATGTTGATATAATTCAAGTCGGTGCAAGAAATATGCAGAACTTTGAACTTTTAAAGGAACTTGGTAAATGCAATAAGCCTATACTTTTAAAGCGTGGTCTTTCAAGCACAATCGAAGAATGGGTTATGAGTGCGGAATACATTATGGCAGGCGGTAACGAACAGGTTATTTTCTGTGAAAGAGGTATCAGAACTTACGAAACATTCACAAGAAATACTCTTGACCTTTCGGCAATACCGGCATTAAAGTCAATTTCACACTTGCCTGTAATCGTTGACCCAAGTCACGCAACAGGTTTGCCGTGGATGGTTGAACCGCTTACAAAAGCGGCTATCGCAGTAGGTGCAGACGGTATTATGATTGAAGTTCATAATAATCCAAAGAAAGCATTGTGCGACGGTGCTCAATCACTTACTCCGCAGCAGTTTGACAATGTTATGCAGACAGTTAAGAAACGTGTTGAGTTTGAAGGTAAAATTTTAGGTTAATTTAAAGGCAGTCGATTGACTGCCTTTTTGTTTGCAATTTTGTATGTAGCCATATTTTATTTTTGATTTTGCAAGTAGCCCCCCTCCGTCACTCGTTCCTCGTGCCACCTCCCCTCAATGGGAGGCTTTTTATTCTCCGCAAAATCCCGTAAGGCTCCCCTTGAGGGGAGCTGTCGACACTGTCGACTGAGGGATGGCTCTCTATTGAATTTCAATCACACAAACAGGCGACCAATGGTCGCCCCTACACACGTTCCACTCAAACAACAGCGAACTCCAATCACGCAAACAGGCGACCAATGGTCGCCACTACACACGTTCCACCCAAACAACAGCGAACTCCAATCATGCAAGCGGGCGACCACCGGTCGCCACTCCGAAATTCTCATAAACGATAGCAAACTTAATCACACAAAAAGGGCGACCAACTGTCGCCCATACTACACAACTATTCATCTTTATGAAAATGTCTGTAAATCGCATAAACCAACACACCCACCAACAAAACAGCTATGTATATCGCAAAAACAACAAACACAATACTACCTGCTTTTGTGGGCGGTGTATATATATATCTACGATAACTTATCACATCTTTATTCACTGCCAAAGTTACCGTTGCAAAGACAATCGTAACCAAAGTCAGCAGCCCGCCTATATAATACTTTTTCATAAAATCCCCTTATCTTACCAACAAATACACCGTATATGCCACATACATAAAAATCATAACCACACCGCAAGGACGATTAATCTTTTTATTAGCAAGTGCAAAAATATAAGTAAACAAGCATATTCCAATCAACACACAACCGTCAATTACCACATTAAAGTCAGTACCTATTGTACCGATTGTCGCCGATATTCCGAGAATGAACAACAAATTAAATATATTCGAGCCGATTACGTTACCTACCGCAATATCATTTTGTTGTTTTCTTGCGGCAACAATCGAAGTCACAAGTTCAGGAAGTGATGTACCTATTGCCACAACGGTAAGACCGACAACTCTTTCACTCATTCCCGCCATAAGTGCAAGTTCCTTTGCGCCTTTAACAGTAAGCTGACCGCCGACCACAACACCGACAAAGCCGATTATTATAAACAAGAGGCATTTCCACATTGGCAAATCTGCCTTTTCGCTATCCTCCGCACTTTCAATCAATTTACTTTCTTTCTTACCCATCACAACAGAGCCGACCATAAACACCGCAAACAATGCAAGAAGTATAATACCGTCCAATCTTGTCAATGCAATATCACCATGATTTAATGTCATTAAAAGCACAATCATTACAGCGATTATACCGATACAGAATGGGAAATCACGTTTTAGGATAGTTCCTTTTACAGCAACAGGTGCGAACAAAGCACTTGCACCAAGTACGACAAGTGTATTAAATATATTTGATCCGATTATATTACCGATTGCAATTTCATTACTGCCTTGCAGTGACGCAGTTATGCTAACCGCCGCCTCGGGCAAACTTGTTCCGAACGCCACTACCGTAAGTCCGACTATATATGCCGGAATTCTCAACTTTGCCGACAAATCATACGCACCGTCAACAAACAAATCCGCACCTTTAACCAAAAGCACAAACCCTATCACCAAAAATAAAATCATCAAAACCATTAAATATAAGCTCCTTTTCCTCTGTAATTCCTCATAAAAGCAAAGTAGACAAAACCCATATGGGTTTTGTCTACAATTAAATTGTCTAATCGGATTAGTGAACGATAGCCATTTCTGTATCCTTATCAAAGATATGAATTTTGTTTGTTTCAAATGCAACCTTGATTGTATCACCAATCTTAGCTGTTGAACGTTGATTAACTCTTGCTGTGAACTGTTCACCTGCAAGTTCAAGATACAAATATGTTTCAGCACCCATCATTTCAGTAACTTCAACGTATGCATTACATACAGCCTCAGGTCTGCTTGAAATGAATGCCTCGTCATCGTGAATATCTTCAGGTCTGATACCAACGATTACTTCCTTACCGATATAACCTTCAAGTTCAGGTGTAACCTTACCGTTAGGAATCATAATCTTGTTATCGCCAAATGATGCGTATACGCTACCGTTTTCCTTTGATAGTGTAGCAGTAACGAAGTTCATTTGCGGTGAACCGATAAATCCTGCAACGAATACGTTATCAGGCTTTGTATAAAGGTTAGCAGGTGTATCAACTTGTTGAATAACACCATCCTTCATAACAACGATACGAGTACCCATTGTCATAGCCTCTGTCTGGTCATGAGTAACGTACATAAATGTTGTTTGAAGTTTGTTATGTAACTTCTTAATTTCAGTTCTCATTGCAACTCTTAGCTTTGCATCAAGGTTTGATAGAGGTTCGTCCATAAGGAATACCTTAGGATTACGAACGATTGCACGTCCCATAGCAACACGCTGTCTTTGACCGCCTGAAAGAGCCTTCGGCTTTCTGTCAAGAAGATGCTCAATGTCAAGAATCTTTGCAGCTTCTGTAACACGCTTCTTGATTTCGTCCTTTGGAGTTTTTCTAAGCTTTAGACCAAATGCCATATTTTCAAATACTGTCATATGAGGATATAGAGCGTAGTTTTGGAAAACCATTGCAATATCTCTGTCTTTAGGAGCAACGTCGTTTACAAGACGTCCGCCGATATAAAGTTCACCTTCTGAAATTTCTTCAAGACCGGCAACCATTCTTAGAGTTGTTGACTTACCACAACCTGAAGGACCTACAAGAATGATGAATTCCTTATCGTCAATGTCAAGTGTAAAGTCACTTACAGCAGTAACGCCGCCTGCATATCTTTTGTAAATGTGTTTTAATTGTAAATCTGCCATAATTAATTGTTCCCCTCTCGTCCAAGAAAAATTTTTATACAAAATAAACCAGATTTCATTTATTCTGCTTGTTTAAGTGTATTGTTATCTTTATAATACATCTTTTTGATATATATATGATAACATATTTAAATACAAATTGTTAGTCGTATAATTCACAAAAATACTTTTTATTCTTTAGTAAAATTAACTAAACATATTTTAATCATATGACAAAAAGGAGTATTTTGCTTGATTACTCTTTATTTTTTGAGCTTTGTATAACTTTTTCGGCAACATTTGACGGAGCTTGCTCGTAACGGGTAAACTCAAACGAGAACATACCTCTGCCCTGACTCATAGAACGCAAGTCGGTCGCATAACGGAACATTTCGGACATAGGCACTTCAGCCTCAACCATATTAAGTCCCTCTTTATCGCTTTCGCCCATACCCATAATCTGGCCGCGGCGTTTATTAATATCACCGATAATATCGCCCATAATATTTTCAGGAATATATACTTTCAAGTAGCCTATAGGCTCAAGCAAGACAGGGTTAGCCTGTTTTAAACCCTCTTTGTACGCGATAGCCGCCGCCGTCTTAAATGCCATTTCCGACGAATCTACAGGGTGATACGAGCCGTCAAGTAATGTGGCTTTCAAGTTCACAACGGGATAACCTGCAAGCACGCCTTTCTGGCACGAATCACGCAAGCCTTTTTCAACGGCAGGGAAATAATTTTTAGGCACAGAACCGCCGAATACTTTTTCTTCAAAAATCATATCTTCCGACACACCCGGCTCAAATTCAATCTTAACGTGACCGTACTGACCGTGACCGCCCGATTGTTTCTTGTGTTTGCCTTCAACGGTAGCCTTGCCCTTGATTGTTTCGCGATACGGAACAATAGGGTCTTCCAAAACTGCGCCGACACCGTATTTTGATTTTAATTTGCTTATAATAACATCAATATGCTGTTCGCCCTGACCGTTTATAAGAGTCTGTTTTGTTTCGGTATTGTTTGTAATCGTGAATGTCGGGTCTTCTTCCATAAGCTTGTTAAGACCGCTTATAATCTTTTCTTCATCGCCCTTTGTCTGCGGTTTAATCGCCATAGACAAAACAGGCTGCGGAAATTCAATACCGGTAAGTATGATATTTTTACCCTTTTCACATAATGTATCACCTGTTTTTGTGCTTTCAAGTTTTGCAACCGCACCGATGTCACCGGCTTTTATCGACTTTGCGTCAAGCTGTTTTTTACCGCAAAGATTAAATACCTTGCCAATCTTTTCGTTTACGTCCTTGTTCGGATTGTACAGCGTGCTGTCACCCTTTACCTCACCGGAATAAACTCTGAACAACGACATCTTACCAACATAAGGGTCTGCGATTGTTTTAAATACAACCGCCGCCGTTGTTTCCGTTTCACTCTGTACAAGCTCAACAGGCTCACCTGTGTCGGCAACTCTCGCGATTTCCTCAATTTCCGACGGAGCAGGCAAATACTTACCCATACCGTCCATAAGCGAACGCACACCGATATTATCCTGACCGCTGCCACAGTATACAGGATAAATAACACCGTCCTTAACACCTTTTCTTATAGCTTGCTTAATTTCGTCAAAAGTAAATTCTTCACCGTTGAAATACTTAACCATAAGTGCCTCATCGGTTTCGGCAACAGCCTCCATAATCATTTCTCTAAGCGGTGCGACAATTTCCGCCATACCGTCGGGTACAGGAATATCCACTCTGTCCTGTCCTTCGTATCTTCTTGCCGTCATATCGACAATATCGACAAAGCCTTTGAATTCATCCCCCTCTCTTATCGGATAAACGAACGGAGTTACTGATTTTCCGGACTTTTCTTTCATTTCCTCAAGAGTTTTTTGATAATCCGCTCTGTCATCATCAATTTTGTTGACAAAGAACATAATCGGCACACCTCTTTGTTTTGCGTATCTGAACACATTCTCCGTACCGACGCTTACACCGCTTCTTCCGCTCAATACAATAAGTGCCGAATCCGCCGCACGGATACCCTCTTTAACGTCACCGACAAAATCAAAAAAGCCCGGTGTGTCTATCATATTATATTTCATATCTTTCCACTCTACCGTTGCAAGAGCGGTTGAAATACTGAATTGTCTTTTGATTTCTTCACCGTCATAGTCCGTTACAGTGTTGCCGTCAGCGACTTTGCCCATTCTGTCAGTCATTTTCGCATTAAACAGCATTGCCTCTGTAAGCGTTGTCTTACCGCATTTACCGTGTCCCATAACGGCGATGTTCCGAATTGCGTCCATTGAATACGTTTTCATTTGATTGACCCTCCTAATATAATATTTTTCGTTCATTTTATTTGGCTACTAATCAATTTGTATGTCCTTTGCTATAGCCTCGTATATTACATATATACCACATTATCATATAAAGATAACAAAAAAAGTACCGTCAGATTATAAAAATCAAACGATACTTTTTTGTACATATTCACTAACTTTTATTTTGTTATTTCAACAGTTCTTGTGTCACCGTTCCAATCAACAGTAACATTAAATGCTTCCATGACAAATCTAAGCGGAACCATTGTTCTGTTGTTCATAAGCGTTGCGGGTGCATCAAGCGTTATCGGTGTATCATTTATGTACGCAACATCACTGTCAAGATACATAACGACTTTGTCGCCACCCTTTTTAACCGTAATCTCCTGCTTGTCACCGTTCCAGTCCACTTTTGCATTAAGAGCCTCTGATATACCTCTTACAGGTATCATTGTATACGTTTCACCGTCAATGGTTTCAAGCAACGGATACTGGTCGTCAAACGCAAGCAATTTACCGTCTATTCTTACCTTTGCACCTATGTAATCAATATCATTATGATAATATCTCATAACGTGTTCTATGTACTGTGCGTCACCGTAAGTATTGTACGGCCAATTTGTCGCATACTGCGCGGCATTGATGCGTTCCGAAAGCCAATCGTCACCCTTCGCCGCAATTATTCTGTCAAGCACGGTTTGTCCGAAGTTATAAGACTGAATCATTTTCATATAGTCGCAGTCATATCTGATAAGCGACTGTGAAATTAAATATGCCGCAAACGGCACTGCCTTAGTCGGATCAAGTCTGTCTTGAAGCGTCCATTTTTCTCCCGTAGTGTCTTCACCGAACTTGGCGAATGATTTTTCCAAAGTATTTTCAATCTGCATAATACCCCATGCCGGATATTCACTTCCGTCATCACGGTAACTCAAATTTCTTCCCGACGATTCCTGCATACATATTGCCGCAAGCAAGTTTGGGTCTACACCGTATTGGTCACCTGCCTGCTCGAATAAATCATAATAACTTTTTACCGCCGAATTAAGCTGAGCCGTACCGATTTCAATACCGTCCATACTTGTGCCTTGATGGTCGGGTATAGCCCCTGCCGCAAGTGCCGTAAATGACGATGCCGAAATCACCGCTGCAAGTGCCATTCCTATAAATTTCTTCATAATCAACTCTCCTTTTGTGATAACTTGATATGTACACCCCCATTATACACTTATCATATTAATCCGTCAATGGCTGTTATTTCCTACGAATTTCATATTATATATGTTCGTTTTGAATAATACAGTGATTATTTGGTAATACTCTATTATGAATTAAATCAAAGGAGGATATATCTATGAAACAGTACATTGAAATAGTCGATATTTTCGGACGTGAAGTTATGGATTCACGCGGCAATCCGACAGTCGAAGTTGAGGTGCATACAGAATGTGCGTCGGGCAGAGCAATCGTTCCGTCAGGTGCGTCAACAGGTGTTTTTGAGGCTGTGGAACTTAGGGATAATGACAAAAAGCGTTACGGCGGTAAAGGTGTAAAAAATGCTGTGGCGAATGTAAATGAAAAAATTGCAGATGTGTTAATCGGTATGAATGTACTTGACCAACGCTCGATAGATATGAAAATGTGCGAGCTTGACGGTACAGACAATAAATCAAATCTCGGTGCAAACGCAATACTCGGTGTATCGTTAGCCGTTGCAAGAGCGGCTGCGGCAAGCCTTGAAATACCGCTTTTTCAATATATAGGCGGTATAAATTCTTATGTACTTCCGGTACCTATGATGAACATATTAAACGGCGGTGCACACGCAAATAACAACGTCGATATACAGGAATTTATGATAATGCCGTACGGCGCAAAGTCATTTAAACAAGGCTTGCGTTGGTGCAGTGAAGTATTTCACGAATTGAAAAAGGTACTTTCAGAAATGGGTAATACCACCGCAGTCGGTGACGAAGGCGGTTTTGCACCGAATCTTGAAACAGACGAAAAAGCACTTGAAATTATAATGAGTGCAATCGGACGTGCAGGCTACAAGGCAGGTGAAGATTTTAAAATTGCCATAGATGCCGCGTCTTCGGAATGGGTACAAGATGACGGAACATATTTGTTGCCGAAATCGGGTATAAAAAAGACTGCTTCGGAACTTGTTGAATACTGGCAGACCCTATGCGAAAAATATCCGATTTTCTCTATTGAGGACGCACTCGGAGAAGATGATTGGGACGGTTGGAAAATCCTTACCGATAAGCTCGGCGATAAAATTCAGCTTGTCGGCGATGACTTGTTCGTCACAAATCCAAAACGACTTGAAAAGGGTATTTTATCAGATGTCGCAAACTCAATTCTTATCAAGGTTAATCAAATCGGTACACTTTCCGAAACACTTGACGCTGTTGAAATGGCACATAAAAACGGCTATACCGCCGTTATATCACACCGCAGCGGTGAAACGGAAGATACCACAATTGCCGATATTGCCGTTGCTGTAAACGCAGGACAAATAAAAACAGGCGCACCGAGCCGAACAGACAGAGTTGCAAAATACAATCAGCTTTTGAGAATAGAAGAAGAACTCTGCGGTATCGCGCAATACGGAAAATTTTAATCATAAAAAACAGCAGACTATTTTAGGATAGTCTGCTGTTTTTTTATGATTGATGAGCCTCCATATTTTTCGGCAGCACCAAATTCAAAATTATCGAAACCAAGAACACAACCGCAACGCAGTTTTCAGCGAACACGTTTTGAATGATTTGCGGAAAGATTGAGAAAATTTCGGGAACTTGTGTAAAGCCAAGTCCGATACTCAATGACAATGCGGCGATAATAATATTTCTCTGTGAAAAACCGCATTTTGCAATCATCTGCAAACCGCTTATAACAATATTACCGAACATCATAAGCGTACAGCCTCCAAGCACAGCCTCAGGCAATGTTGCAAGTAATGTTCCGAACATAGGGAACAATCCTGCCAAAACCATAATAACGCAGCCTGTGAAAATCGTAAATCTGTTTACGACTTTTGTCATTGAAACAAGTCCCACGTTTTGGCTGAACGACGTAATCGGCAAACAACCAAAAAGTCCCGACAATGCACTGACAAAACCGTCTGCGGCGATTGAGCCTGTAAGCTCCTTCTTTGAAACCTCACGATTTAATCCCGATGACGCAAGTGCCGATGTATCTCCTATTGTTTCCGTTGCGGACACAAGGAAAATCACAAGCACGGAAATAATCGCGCCTATATTGAATGTCGGTTTAATCGGAAGTATCTGCGGAAGTGATACGATTTGTGCCGTACTCAATCCCGAAAAATCAACCATACCCATACACACCGCAACAATGTAACCTACGATAAGTCCGAACAATACGGACAACTGTTTCCAATATGATTTAGCGAAAATATTAAATCCGATACAACAAACCAACGTAATTGTTCCGAGAATTAAATTTTTAGCCGAGCCGAAGTTCTCCGCACCCGAACCGCCGCCGAACGATGTTGCGCCGACCGACAAAAGCGAAAAGCCGATAGCCGTTACAACCGAAGCCGCCACAATCGGCGAAATCAGTTTAACCCAATACTTTGCAAAAAGTCCGAGTATGCCTTCAATAATTCCGCCTATAATAACCGCTCCGACAATGGCTCCGTATCCGTATGTAGGACCGACAAAACAGAACACAGATACAAACGTAAAACTTATTCCCATTACAATCGGCAATCCCGAACCGACTTTCCATATAGGATACAACTGAATTACAGAACCTATTCCCGCAACAATCATAGCCGTCTGAATAAGTCTTGCGGTTTCGGTTGTGTCTAAACCGCAAGCACTTGAAACAATAATAATCGGTGCGATATTCGCAACGAACATAGCCAAAATATGTTGCAGACCAAACGGAATAGCTTTTGAAACAGGCACTTTTCCGTCTAACTTATAAATGTTATTAATATCACTGTTTTTCATTTGACTGTTCCTCTCTGAATTTAATCATACCTGTTTTGCTGTCCATATCGTCAACTATTGCCAAAGATTCTAATTGAAAACCTAAGTTGCGAATAATTCTTCCGCCTGCTTGGAAGCCTTTTTCAACAGCTATTCCTATTCCCTCAACCGTTGCACCGGCTGACTTGACTATCTGAATTAATCCCTGCAGCGCACAACCGTTTGCCAAGAAATCATCGATAATCAATACACGGTCGTTTTCATTCAAAAACTTTTTCGCAACAATAACCTGATTTTTGCATTTGTGCGTGAATGACTCAACCTCCGCAACGTACATTTCACCCTCAAGATTTACGCTCTTTGATTTTTTCGCAAAAACAACAGGCACACCGAAATGTTGTGCGGCGATACAGGCAATACCTATACCCGATGCCTCGATAGTCAAAATTTTATTTATATTCGCACCCTCAAAGCGTTTTTTCCATTCCTTGCCCATCTCATTAAACAAATCAATGTCCATTTGATGATTTAAAAAGCTGTCCACTTTAAGCACGTTACCCTCTTTAACTATTCCGTCCTTTAAAATTCTTTCCTCTAAACAGTTCATCTTTACTCTCCTCAAATAATAAAATATATACGATTATACCACACCTACACCCATAATACAATTAATATCGACATCAAATTGCAAAAAAAATATGAGGACTTTTTAAGTCCCCATATTTGTATTGCTTTCATTTTTCAAATCACTGTGAACACGATGATATTCAGGGCTTTCCATCATCATTACCTGATGAACTCCGATACCTTTCAGAAGCGGTAATTTAAGTCTGTACTTAACCCAAATGAATGCGTATATAAACAATGCCGCAAACAGAACAAAGCACAAAATATATATATTTCTTCTTTGTACAGGGTCAGTTGATATATTGAACATCATATACACCTGAAGTGCTATACCCACGATTTGCAAAAGCGGGAAAAGCGGTGTTTTAAAGTTACGCGGAACATTTTTCATTTTACGTCTTAGCATAATTACATTGACGTGTGATGTAATATATGAAAGCATCCAGAAAAGCGAGCAAGTAAGAGTTAAAAATGCCACCTGTTCACCTGTCGAAATGCCCGATGCCTCGATAATGCAAGTAAGCACACCAAAAATTATAATAACCCAATAAGGTGCTCCGTTTTTGTTTTTCTTTTGAAAAAACGCCGGAAGAAGATTCATCTTTGCCATTCCGCAGCATATTTCCGAAACCGAACAAATAATAGAGTTTTGCGTACTTACCGCCGCAAATATAGCGACAATAATCATCCAATATCTGCCCCACTTACCGAGCATATTCACCGCATAAAGAACGTGCGGTGACGCTGCACTTCCAAGATCGGACCACAATGTATAATTCTTAAATCCGAATACAAGCAATATTTGAATAATTCCCATTATGCCGAGCGAAAGCACCATACTGAGCGGTACTTTTTTAGGACTTTTCATATCTTTACCCAAAGGTACAATAAACTCCGCACCGATAAAGAACCAAAATGCCGTTGCGGTAAGCGGAAGAATGTCCTTTAAATCCGACGAAATAACCGCATCTTGTGCCCCCTGTTCACCCGAACCCAAACCGAGTGCGCCGATAATACCGAGTGCAAGCAATGACACTACCATAAATGCCGCAACGATTTCCTGCAAAAGCGTTGACATATTCACGCCTTTTAGATTAATGAATATAAGAACAATCGTTATTCCCACACTGAACACCGCAGGCGGTATCGCCTCACCCATCATTTCCGTCATTACATTTGCAAACATCGCACCTTCGGCAGGTGCGGCGAAAACATTGCTTATTAAATAACCGCCGACCATCGTTACAATAGTCAACAACGGACCGAGTCCGGCAAGAGTGTATTGAGCGATACCGCCGGTAAGGTTAGGCATTATCGCATTTAATTCGGCTATCGACAAAACTGCAAGCATATTTGCTATACACGCTATGACGATAGCAATAACGAACGGTGTACCGACCGCACTTGAGCCGCTTGCCGACGAAACGAAACAGCTCGTTGCGATAAGCATACCCACACCGGTTGATACTGCACCAAAAAGACTGATTTTTTTCATATGAGTAACCTCCGATTTAATCTATCTTTGATTTCTGCAAAGCGTCAATTCCGTCTTCGCCCGTTCTGATACGAATAATATTACGAACGTCCGACACGAATATTTTTCCGTCACCGATGTGTCCCGTATAAAATTCTTTTTTCAAAAATTCTATAACTTCTTTAACTTTAGACGTTTCACATATCATAATCATAGTACTTTTCGGAAGAAGTCTTAAAGGCTGTTCCGTAAAATCAAGCATATACTCCGAACTTCCGCTCTGCACACCGCAACCCATAGCATTGTAAACGGTTATGCCCGATATTCCGAGCTTATGTATTTCCTTGATGTGTTTTGAGCTAAGCATTTCGATAAATGCCGAAACCTTAGACATACTTCCTATAATCTCTATTCTTGAAAATTCAGCTTCCATTATTTTTACCTCCGTTTTGTTAAAACAGGCGTATAGAACACATATGTTCTATACGCCGTTGTATATTAAAAACTTTTTTTACTTGTTATATCTTCCGCATCTTTTACGGCGTATTCTTCGCAAAGAAAACCTTTCACCCGCCTGCCGTCGATAAGCTCGACATTTCCTATCGAAAGCGGTGTGCTTACGTTACTCATAAAACTTCCGAGCTTTGAAACGGGTATTTTGAATATATCAATATTTATATTTTCACCGTTTTCCGCTCTCACAAGTCCGGGCTTAATCGGATTTGTATTGAGTTTGTACAGCTTGTACTCCTTTGCAGTCGCTGTACTTTCGATATACTCCGCTCCCAATTCGGTGAGCTGACTTTCAAGGGCATATCCCTTTTTGTGAAGTCCGCATACCGCAAAATCAATACTTTCGGTTTTAAGAAAACTTTCCGCTGTTTGAAGTACAAGATTTGTACTGTCCGCAAGTCCGAAAATCGTAATTCCGAACGGTAAATTTTTATCTTGCGTATTTTCCGGTACTGCCACTGCCATAAGGTCAAGCAAGTTGCAGTGATTTGTATAAAGTCCCATTAAGCTGTTCGTCTTTACGGGATCTTCCCTTACTTGTTCTCTTGTGAATGTGCCTCCTGCCGTCGGCATTACCATAACGGCATTTTTTAATATTTCCTTTGCCTTGTGTCTGTAATATTGCAACATATGCAAATCTTCAAACAGTCTTGCGGCGGTCTTTTCTTCCGTACCGCCCGACTGAAGAATTTTCTTGGTAACAGGAAAAACTTTATCCTCGTTTTCACTGACAAATTCTTTTAAGTCAGCCCATCTTTCCGCAACATACGCACCGTCATAAAGAATTAACGCGGCATCATAAAACATTTTATAATCAATATATTCAACCTTAACTCCGAGTTTTTTTATACGTTCCGTTGCCGAATACCATTTAGCCTTATGAACATCTGCATTATCACCGAAAAATGCAGGTTCTTCCAAAGGAAGATATATTTTTTCGGGAAGTTTTTTACCTTTATCCTCATATTCTTTCGACCAAACACATTCCGTATCATAGCCTTTGGCATATTGATTGACTGTTTCGGTATCTTCAAGACTGTTTGCAAATACCGTCACACAGTCAAGGCTTGCACAAGCCGGTACTACTCCGGATGTGGACCACGCGCCCAATGACGGTTTAAAACCCACAAGTGTATTTAGCATTGCTGGTACTCTTCCGGAGCCTGCCGTATCGGTACCGAGCGAAAACGCCGCCATACCCAAAGCAACCGACACCGCAGAACCCGAACTTGAGCCGCCGCTAATCATTTTATCGTCATACGCATTATGCACTTCACCGTACGGACTTCTTGTACCGACAAGTCCCGTTGCAAATTGGTCAAGATTGGTCTTTCCGACAGGGAACGCACCTGCGTCAATTAACTTCTGTACCACAAACGCACTTTTTTTCGGCATATACGAATATTCGGAGCAAGCCGCCGTTGTCGGAACACCCTCAAGATCGATATTATCCTTTATCGCGAACGGTATTCCCCACAGCGGTTTATCCTCACTTCTCGGCGGAAGTTTTGAGATATACTTTTCCATAAGCTCTCTTGACGGAGCAACTATCCAAATATTCTTGTCCTTATTTTCTTCGGCTCTTTTCAAAATTTCATCGACAAGCTCGTAAGGTGTAAGTTCGTTATTGTCATACGCTTGATTTATCCATTTCAATGATAATTTCTTAGGAAAAAACTTCATTACTTATTCCTCCGTTTTTACAGCCGCAATCATCTGACCTGCGTCAACCTGTTGACTTGTCTTTATAAATACCTTTTCAATTACTCCGCTGTATTCACTCTCAATAGGGAATTCCATCTTCATACTTTCCAAAACGGCAACCGTATCGCCTTTCTTAACTTCCTGACCTTCTTCAATCAGGACTTTCCATACACTGCCCGGAATAGTTGCGTTAATCGGCTCACAGCCGTCAGGCAAAACGTCATCTGCGTGAGTATCTTCCGTTTCCGTATCCGATTCAAAATGGTCAAGTCCGTTTTCAATCCATCTCTGTCTTTCTGCTTGGAATGATGCCTCTTGATGTGCCTTGAATTTTTGAGCGGACTCTTTGATACTTTCAAGATATTCCTTGTACTTACCTAAATTAAATGTAGTTTCCTCAATATCAATGTGGAATTTACCTCTAAGAAAATCATCTCTGTACTGTAAAATCTCATCGGCACTGCACGGATAAAATTTAAGTCTGTCAAAGAAATTCAAAAGCCACGGCTTACCTTTTTTGAAATACTCCGTTTCTCTTAACGGATTCCACATCTGAATTGTACGTCCGACAAACTGATAACCGCCGGGGCCCTCCATACCGTATACGCAAAGGTATGCTCCGCCGATACCGACAGCGTTTTCAGGCGTCCAAGGTCTTGCCGGATTATACTTTGTCGTTACCATTCTGTGACGCGGGTCAACCGGTGTCGCAACGGGTGCGCCAAGATAAACGTCACCCAAACCAAGTACAAGATAATCTGCGTCAAACACAATATTCTGAACGTCCCCGATACTGTCAAGACCGTTAATTCTTCTGATAAATTCAGGGTTAGACGGACACCAAGGTGCATTCGGTCTTACCGTCTGCTGATAACGCTTTGCGGCAAGCTGTGTTTGCGGATCGTCCCATGAAAGCGGAAGTTTGATAATTCTTGACGGTACTGTTATATCGTCAAGTGATGAAAGATTTGCATTTATTTCTTTTACTTTTTCACAAACTTCTCTCGCTGAAATTTTATTTACATCAAAATGTACTTGCAATGAACGAATACCGGGTGTCATATCAATTACAGGTAAATCCGATTTTTCGATTTCGTTCATAAGGATATGTACTCTGAAACGCAGTTCAATATCAAGCACCATATCGCCGTATTCAACAAGAATATTTTCTTCACCCTGCAATCTGATTTTGTAATCGGTATTGTCGTGTGTTCCCTCTGCCATAATCGAATATGACGCGTCAAGCTGAGCAGGCTTCGGAAGAACAACGTCCGTATAATCAAGATTGATATTTTTATCTTGATTTTTTCTTATAGTTTCGGCTTGTTCAAGGGTTAGAAGTTGAAAGTGAACTTTATCGCCCGGATGTAATTGACCGAGTTTCCACATTTCACCTTTTGCCGTTGTAACCGGGCAAACAAATCCGCCAAGCGACGGACCGTCAGGACCTAATAAAATCGACTGGTCGCCTGTAAGGTCAAGCGTACCGATTGCGTATGCGTTATCGTGTATATTTGACGGATGAAGTCCCGCTTCACCGCCGTCCTCTCTCACCCACTGCGGAACAGGTCCGTTAAGTCTGATACCCGTTCTTGCACTGTTAAAGTTTACGGTATATTCCGAACTTGTAAGTGTGTCAAGATATTCAGGTTTTAAATATTCATAAGTAGGCTGCGGACCAGGCAAAACGCCGATAGTCCATGTATTATCAATCTTAGGAATATACTTACCGTCAAATGAATTAAAGTTATCTGCCTGACAATTCTCTGCAAGATGAAGTACATCACCTGTTCTCAATGCACGTCCGTTATGACCGCCGAATTTACCGTCACAGAATGTTGATGATGAACCCATAATCTTAGGTACGTCTATACCGCCCTTGACAAGAAGATATGTTCTCATACCTTTTGCGGCGGTTTTAAATTTAAGCTCTTGCATAGGTGACGCACTTATAACCGTGTACATCGGCACACTTTCACCGTCAAGCGTTGCCTGCATATCCGCACCTGTTATACAAAAACTTGCGGTCGTTCTGAATCTGTATGTGCCGCCGCGCATTGTAAGCTCAATACCTGCCGCGTTAAGGTCGTTACCAAGCAATTTATTACCTATTTTAAAGCTGTACGCGTCCATAGCACCGCAAGGCGGTACACCGACAGTCCAGTACCCAATCATACCGTCAGCATCTTGTACTGTTGACTGAACACCGCCGTCAAGCACTTCAAGTGCATTTTCTTCAGGTAAAAATCCCTCAAGCATTTTTGTAAACAGCTTTCCATCTTTATAATCGCCTGTAAGGATAAGACTCTTTAAATATTCTAAGTTTGTCGTTATGCCGTAAATCTTTGATTCGGTCAAAACGTCAAGCATTTTTTCAACCGCTTTTTCTCTGTTTTCCGCATGAACAATAAGTTTTGCAAGCATAGGGTCATACAATGCGGAAATTTCGATATTCTTTCTTATCCAAGTTTCAACTCTCGCTTTGTCGCTGAATGTAACATCGTCAATCTTACCGCTGCACGGTCTGAAATTATTTATACAATCCTCCGCATATACTCTGACTTCGATTGAATGTCCGTGCGGCACTGCCTTAAATTCTTCAATACCTTTAAGCTCGCCTGCCGCCTCTTTAATCATCCACTCAACAAGGTCAACACCGTAAACTTCTTCCGTTATACCGTGTTCAACCTGTAATCTTGTATTGACTTCAAGAAAATAGAACTTTTCGTCAGACTCGTCATAAAGAAATTCAACAGTACCGGCACTTCTGTAACCGCTTGTCTTTGCAAGACTCTTTGCGGCTGTGTACATTTGTTCACGAACCGTATCCGACAAATTCGGTGCCGGAGATTCCTCGACAACCTTTTGGTTTCTTCTCTGAACCGAGCAATCACGTTCACCGAGCGTTGCAACTTCGCCGTATTCATTACCGAAAATCTGTACTTCAACGTGTCTTGCTTTTCTGATATATTTTTCAAGAAATACGCCTGCGTCATTGAAATTGCTTTCCGCAAGGTGACAAACATTGTCGTATGACGCAACAAGCTCGTCCTTGTTTTCACAAATTCTTATACCGATACCACCGCCGCCGGCTGTACTCTTTATCATTACCGGATAACCGATTTTTTCAGCCTCGGCAATCGCCTCGTCAACACCTTTCAAAAGTCCCGTACCGGACAAAAGCGGTACGTTTGCTTTTTGTGCAATTTCTCTTGCGGAGTGTTTCAAACCGAAAAGCTTAATTTGACTTGAATCAGGTCCTACAAACTTGATATTGTTTTCTTCACACTTTGCGGCGAAAACAGTGTTTTCACTTAAAAATCCGTAACCGGGATGTATTGCTTCCGCACCTGTATCAAGTGCCGCTTTGATTATTTTATCAACGTCAAGGTATGTATCTTTTGCCGTACCCTCGCCAAGATATACCGCCTCATCGGCATTTTCAACGTGCAAGCTGTCCCTGTCTGCCTTTGAGTAAACAGCCACACTCTTTACCCCCATCTTAGCAAGCGTTCTTTCAATTCTTACGGCGATTGCACCTCTGTTTGCTATTAAAACTTTACTGAACATATTAATCTTCCTTTGCCAATTTATTAATCCCAGATAAGAAGTCTTACGGGTGTAGGGTTGTATGCGTTACACGGATTGTTTAGCTGCGGACAGTTGCTTATAAGAATCATAACATCTGCCAATGCTTTCATCTCAACATACTTGCCCGGTGCCGATACACCGTCATCAAATTTATATCCGCCCTCTTTTGTGATAGGCACATTCATAAAGAAGTTGATATTCGGTGCAAGGTCACGTTTTTTAATGTCTGCCGTAGTGTCAGCAAGCTGTAACATAAAGCTGTCACGGCAGTTGTGCATATATCTCTTTTCTCTCGCATATCTGACTGTATTGCTTTGCGATGAACAAGCACCGCCCAAAGTATCGTGTCTGCCTGTCTTGTCTGCTGTGATTTCAAGTAACGGTTTGCCCGACTCGGCTCTTAAAATACTTCCCGTTGTCAAATAAATATTTTTCTGTGCCACGATTGTCTGTACCGCACCGTAGTGATCCTCAGGGTTTTCCAAATCATAAAATGTCGTATCAACGGCTTGGTTACCCTCAATATCAAGTATTCTGAATGTCTGACCTTTTTTCAATTCGTGCATCCAGCCAAGTCCTGCATTAAGCACCTCGTCATATACTGCGTCCTCTATTTTCAAATCACTGTCTTTTTCAATAAATCCATACATAATCTTTTCCTCCTCTGATTATTCGCCAAGTAAGTTGTAGTAATCCCATGTGTTTTCAAATGCTCTGTAATTTTCATCGCGTGAATTTACACATTCGTCCATAAGGTCTGTCTTTGGAGCGTCATAAACCTCCATTGTAACGGGAACAGACGGATATTCCGTTGACGGATCAAGCGGATTAGGTGTGTTTGAAACAACAAAGATAATATCCATTTCTGTTCTTAGCGTTACCGTAGCACCCTTTTTACAGTGATCCGAAACATAGTTCATACTTCCGTCCTCATCAACATACACCTTTGAGAAAAGATTTACGCATGGTACAATATCTCTTTTACCCATATTGTTGCGGACAAGTTCAATCTTGAAGTTTTCTTCGCCGCATCTGTAAAAATCGTTGCCTTGTTCCTGATATGATGTCTTGCCGTATTTTTCATCGGTCATCTTTCTTGTTGTGTGACCGCAGATTGAATCATGCCAACCTAAGCTGTCCTCCGTGATACTCGCCATCACCCTGCCGTTGTCGCTCATAAGCACATTGCCCTTTGTAAGATGTGCTGTGTATTGTGCTTTTAGAGTATCAGGCATATTGTATCTTTCAGATGTATCTCTCATATTGTAAAGAAGAATTGATACATTGGCATTATCTCCAAGTGCTTTAAAGTGAATATATTTGTTCTTTCCGATAAGTCCCGACCATTTTTCACCCGGTCTGAATTCCTTTGTAAAAAGTTTCTGCATAATGTTTCTCTCCTTTTTCTAATCAAATAAAAAAACGGGACTTAACCGATTTAAAATCAGTTAAGCCCCTTTGCTTGTACTGTGATACTAAAAAAGGCTTTAAGATATTTGTTTCAATACCTTAAAGCCTCTTTGCTTTCATCTTGTGTTTATTATACAACCGCAAAAGAATTTTTTCAATTATCCGAAAGTTTGATTTTTCTACTACTTTAGTTCTACTCATTCAAGAAATAACGAAATAAGCTGACCTCTGCTTGAAACTCCAGTTTTGTTGTATATGTTGTAAATATGCTTTTTCACCGTTGAAACGGATATGACAACTTTATCCGAAATTTCTTGATTTGACAAACCTTTGTTGATAAGACTTAAGATTTCCGATTCTCTTGACGTTAAACCATAAGTTTTCGCAAAGTTGTTAAGACTTTTGTTTACCGTAATGCTTGCTCTGTAAAGACGCATAACATTATGGAGCATATTTGCAATGTGATTTTTAAGTAAGTTCAAAACGTACAACTCTTTTTCATTAAAGTCACCGCTCTTTTCATTTCTGAAAAGATTGAACATTCCTATAATTCTTGAATTTTTTATCAGAATGATACCGCACCCGAATATAATGTCCTCGGGCTTTAAAAATTTTATGTAAAAATCCGTTTTTTCACGAACATCACTTTCAAGAATACTCGTGTCCTTGTAAACACTCGTTTCCGAAACAAAGTCGTACAGATATTGAATATAATCCTCATTGTAAAAAACATCTGTGTACTTATCCTTTACGTCCGTGTCAAAGCCGATAAAATACGATTGCTCTTTTCTGATTTTGCGGTCATCGTCTAAAATGATAAACCAGCCCTTCGTGTACGGAATAAGCATTCGTATCATTTTCATTATTTTGCTCGTAAATACATCAAGTTCATCAATCGTGTATAGCTCAAGCAGCATATTATTAATAGTATTCCATTCATTTTCCGTAAGCATAATTTCTCCTCCGATTTCCAGCGAAAATAAACAGTTTTACGATAATTTTTAAGCTTTTTCTATTATAACATACTTATAACAAAAAACAAGAATACAATACATTTTTCGCATAAAATTAGATATGAATTTTGATTATCTTTTTAGAAGTTCTTATATGCCGGTATAGCCCGTATTTACAGGCTTTTCCGGCATTTTTCGTATCGGAAGAAACTCACATATATTTTTATATCCGCTTAGGTTTTTGCTTTCAAAAGTAGTAAAGAAGTAGTAAAACCTTGATTTACTACTAAGCTGCTATCCGCAGCATTTCAGCTTTTGCGCTGTCGAAAGTAGCGTGTGCGTAATAGTTCAGCGTCATAGTAATGTTGGAATGTCCCATAATGTACTGTAATGCTTTCGGGTTCATTCCGGCATTTGCCATGTTGGTACAGAACGTATGACGTAAGGTGTGCGGTGTCATTACTTTCGGTAGAGCTTCCTCATGGTACTTGTTGTACTTCTTTGCAAGCCCCCTAAACATACCGTCATAATTGGTAGCTGTTTTCGGGTAGCCGTCCCGGTTGAGGAAAAGGAAGTTGCTGTAACCGTCAATAGTAACAGCTTTTGCACCCCTGCGCCGTTTCAGCACTCGGTTAAATGCTTCATATACTTTTTCGCTCATTGGAATTTGACGAATACCGCTTTTCGTTTTTGGTGTTTCAATGTAATATCCTGTTTCCGCACTTCTTAAAAGTTGGTGGTCTACATTGATTATCCTATTCTCAAAGTTAATGTCAGTATCGGTCAGCCCGCAAAGTTCAGAGATACGAAGCCCTGTCCCAAGCAAAATAATAAGCTCGTCATAATACTTCTGATAAACTTTGTCATTTTGAGCAAAGGACAAAAAACTTTCTTCCTGCGCTGGTGTTAGCGGAACCTTTGGTTCTGTATCATCTTCAATGACAGTGTTTAACTGGAAGTCAAAAGGATTTTTCCTTATGCAATCGTCCTGTATCGCTGTGTAAAAGGCAGCTTTCAAGGAACGCTTGTCATTACTGATAGTCTTATAGGAAATTCCTTTTTCTTTCATGCGGATTGCCCATTCTTTCGCGTCGGACAGCTTCACGCTGTCAATCGGGCAGCCCCCAAGTTTATCTTCTTCCAGTAGCTTCATCAGCCGCTTGCGTCCGTTTTTCGTATTGTACCTTACATTTCCCCGGTGGCGTATCTGCTTTGCATAAAGTTGGCAGACCGTCATTTTCTTGCCTATGGTGTCTATCCCGTCGTCAAGGTCTTTCTGTATCTCTTTTACCTTTTCTCGTAGGGATATATCCTCACGCTTTCCGGCAGGGGTCTTGTCCGTAGGTACTAACTTCCACGCATACACAAACTGCGGATTACCAAAGGTATCTATATATTTGTAGGCATATCTTCCGTCTTTTCTCTGGCTCTCTCCCGACCGCAAAACTCGATTTTTGCTGTCACGTCTTTTCTTTGACATTTTTCAATGCTCCTTTCCAAGACGGAAAGAGCCTTGATATGCTTATCCCATTATAGCACATTCAAGGCTCAATTTCACTATCAGATTGTGTCTATGGTATCAATCATTTTTTCAAACTGTTTGCGCTTGATTTGAATACGGTTGCCGTTCATAATAACCCACCCGGCGGCAGGATTTTCCTCGGCTAATTTACGCAGCTTGTTTTCTCCGATACGGAAGTATTTAGCTGCTTCATCTATCGTAAGCGTGTATTTTTCCCAAATAGGCACGTCGGCGTTACTCATAGTATCGTCCCCCTTTCAATATTAGGAAAAGTGAATAGTAAAAGGGGCTTTAATCGGACGGCTGTTAGCACAACCTCGCGGGAGTTCCACCCCTGCCCGTTAAGGCAGCTCTACCCAATGCCTGCGACGCTTTTAACGCTCGGACTATGGCTATAAAGGCTTGTCTACCCTTAGTGCGTGTCGTCGCCCACAAGCCGCTACACTTGTTCCCCGGCGTGGTGGTGGTCGCTCGACTTTCTCCAATAGAAGAAAAGCGTCATGGCGCACCTGCCGTATGGCTCAACGCAAAAAGGACGTATCCGATTTGCCCTATACTGCGTCGCCGTTATCTTGCGTCGCTTTCTTTGTCAAAGAGCAAGTAAGGTCAAGTCAACAGGCAGCGGAAAGGGGGACGCTGCTTGTGGTTATCTCAAACCTTGAATGAAAGGACAGCCCGCATAAGACGCGAACGCAAGCGGTCGCGTATATCCTCATCTATGCCCCAATAGATATTTCCGCGCTCATCACGCAGCTTTCGCATAGACAGGGACGCTATGTAGCTTTCGTAATGCTGTACGACAATGTTCATAGCTTCCGGGTCGCCCTTAGTAGCGGCTATGATTACCGGGTAAGGCAACAAGCCGCGTTCGTCCTGTTCTGATTTACTAATCTGTGCAGTCATAGGCTTTTTCCTCCAAATAGCGTTTTAACAGCTTCATTGAGCTTGTCCGGCGGGACTGTACCGTTGTCCTTGACAGATTACAAAACTTTGCAATCTCGCGTTCGCTCATGTCAAAGAAATAATACAGCAGTACGGTTTCCCGCTTTTCTTCCGGCAAACTGTGCAGGGCTTCGGCAAGCAGCTTCGCAGTAATTTCTTTGCCGCCGACAACGAAAGACTGTTCTGCTTCATCATCTGCAAAATACTCGTCGCAGACGTAGAGCTGTTTTTCTTCCAGTGGCGACAGGTCAGAAAAAGTAACCTCGCGTAATTGTCGCTGCTTTGTGTCCCTGTGGGCATTCATAGCTTCTCGCTTCAACGCCAGTTTGCAAAAGCCGTTAAAAGCACAACGGATTTGCCATTGGGTACGAATAGGCTCGTTCATGTTCTCACCTCCTTTCGCTGCCGCGAAAGCGGTGGAGTTTGAAATGTCCCCTTTCGTAAACCCTCAAACCAACGCACTTCAAAATGGACGTTGGTTTTAGAAATTTTTTGAAAAAGTTTTTTGATAAAATACAAAATGCGCCCGTCTGCAAATTGCAGACAGGCGCAAAGGAATTATCAAAAGTATATGTATGATTTGTGAGTTCATCTATGTAGCCAGAATAACCCGTTGGCGGGTAATGGCTTTTTTTGATAACAGTCTATTAGGGCATAGGAAAAAGGACATGACGATACCTCCTTGATACCGCCATGTCTTTATCTAGTAGGAGAGTTATCGTTAGAATTTAGATAGATAAAAAGAAACGGCGGCTCTGAAAATCAAAGCCGCCGAAATAGAATAGGCGCGTGAAAACCTGTCTGCGTTGCGACGGCTTTTTTTCTTTGCCGTCGTCCGGCAGATGTTCTATACTATGTCAATTTCAAAAATTTCTCATTATCCTTTATTACTTTTTTGTTTTGTCTTATGTAAAAGCAGGATAACCAAAACAGAAATAGCTATACTGCATAGAATATATGTCCAATTAAAATATGATAGATTTATTAAATTCTGTGCTGATTGATTTTTAATGAAGTTTGTATATGGTGCGTTACTCTTAATCGCTTCCATAACTCCTACAACATTTATCGGTCTTAAATTGTATAAGTACGCACCAAATAAATATATTGCTGCTTTTTCAACGACCGACGGTATTAAAATAGCCAATGCAGCAAGCCATAATTGACATTGCTTGTGGGATTTCTGTAAATATAACGCCCCAAAAAGATAGGGCAATATCGCAAGGCAACAGCCCAAGAGGACAATATTCTGATGAAGCCCAAAGAGGGCAAAGAATATGCGGATAAAAAGATACGTTCCAAATATAATTAACCAATCAATGAGCAAGCTTTTTATTGGCGTGTGCTTTTTTACTATTTCATTCTGTAACTGCATTTCACTACCTCCCAAATAGACGTTACACTTTTGGAAACGTCAAGGTTACGGTTGTTCCACCGTATGAATTGTTTTTAAGCTCCACCGTGATAAATAAGTCAGTTGCCATTTTCTGAACAAGGTATAAGCCCATACCTGTAGAACGACTAAGGTAACTGCCCGTATCTCCGGTAAACCCCTTGTCGAAAACAAAGGGTAAGTCAGACAATGGTATGCTTGTGCCGTTGTCTTTGATAGATAAAGAAATCTGTTCACTATTCATACTATCAGCTATGGAAAATATGAGCCGTGGGGCAAGGTTGTTTCCCACATATTTCACACTATTACTGATTATCTGTCCTAAAATGAACATCAGACCTTTTTTGTCAGAAATCACTTGATAATCGTTTTCGGTATATTCAATAGAAAATCCGGCTTCTTCAAGAAGCGTTAAATTATCTTCAACTGCTTCACGGCAAGTTCCAAGAATTGAAAGCGACTCAAAAGAGTAATCCTTATGTGTAGCCCCAAGCCTTGAAAAGTATAGAATTTGTTCTATATCCTGTCGGGTATGGTCGCGTACATAAAGCATACGAGTATGAACCAAAGGGGACATTTCATCTTTTCGATTATCCAGTAGCAAGGTCATAAGGGATAGTGGTTTTTTGATTTCATGCACCCAATTTTCAACATAGTGTTCATAGTCTGTAACTGTAATTTTCTGTTCGTTGATATATTCTTGCTGCGTCCTCAAATGTTTTCCCAATTCACAGATAAGAGGGCGTATTACAGCGGGAACAGCTTCACACAGTAAGTATTCGTTGGTATCGTCCGGCTCTAATAGAAAACGCCGAAAAATAGCGTCTGCCTTGTTACGTTTTCTGATTGATATAGCAAGAGGAATAGCAAGTGCGGCAAATGACACAAAAATTATCAATGCAGCATAATTTATAAAATAATCAGGGTTAGCCAACCAAGCAAGAAATATAAAGAACAAGTCCAAACAGGCAAGTGTAATAATCCATACCCGGTTAGAGGAAATATAGATTAAAAGTATTTTCAACTTATTCATAAGCGCACCTGCTCTTTCAAGCGGTAGCCTTGACCGCGCACTGTTTCTATACGTTCTTCAAGACCAAATTCACGAAGCGTTTTTCGCAGCCGAGTAAAATTTACTTGTAATGCATTTTCGTCTATAAATTCTTCTGTTCCCCATAGTCTAATGCATAATTCTTTTTTAGAAACAATCTTAGGGCTATTTTTCAAGAGAGCAAGTAATATTTTTCCTTCGTTCGGTGGCATAAGGTAAGAGCTATTCCCTACATAAATTGTAAAGGTATTCGGGTCAAGTAAAAAACCACCTCCATCAAGTAACCCTTGCTGTACCTGTTCTTCTTTACGTCGAAGAAGATTTTTAATTCGGGCAAGTAAACGTGACATATTACAAGGTTTTGTTAAATAGTCATCAGCCCCCAAGTCTAATGCGTGCAGTTCGTCCTGCAATTTATCTCTTGCAGTCAATACGAGTACCGTACCAATCTGTTTAGCTTTCAACTCTTTACATATTTCAAAACCCGAACGAAAGGGAAGATTGATGTCAAGCAAAATTAAGTCGGGAAAATATGCTGCTATTTCTGATACTGCGTTTTCAAAATCCGATAATCCAATCGTATCATATCCCGATTTTTCTAATAAGTTCAACAGTTCTTCTCGCATATAAACATCATCTTCAACCACAACTATCTTTGCCAATATGTCCGCCTCCTTTCCCATAATATTTATAAGCCTGTTAAGAATTGGGCTTGTAATTGAGCTTTCCTATTTCACGATTAGCTGTTCGAGCAACAGCCACACCGTAAATTACCATAACAAGAACAACAATAACAGCCATAGCAATTAAAAGAGGATAGGACTGTTCAAGGTGTGCCGCTCCTGAATATAAATATAGCTGCATGGCATATATCCCTACTGCTCCGCTGATACACGCTAATATAAGAGGAAGCAGGAAATACCATAATACTTGTTGGTTGATAGAACGCTTAATTTGTTCACGTCGTGCTCCTAAAATAGAGAGTGTTAGATACCTTGATTTTGTAGTTTGCATTTGCGTCAAGAATTGCAGGGCAAGTAATGCACACGCAATAATCAAAAACATAAATCCCATGTATAGTGTTGTATAACTTCCGGAAATAACATAAAATAATTGTCGCCCAAAATTATTAAGATAGCTTTCGTAATATAGACCAGATGGTTTTAACAAATCACGAGCTTCCATAATCGGTAACATTAAACCTTTTGTTTCAACAAGTTCATTAGGAATACAAAAGTTCCAATAAACCATACAAGTGTCTGAATTTACAAATTCTGAATATATCTCATCTGAAACAATCAATGCAGTTATAATCTTGATATTTTCATCTGCGGTCAACCCTTTCATCGGTACAGAGGGAACAAGATAAAATGGTCTTTCGTTGATAGAAAGCAACGCTTCATTATTCGCCTGTGCGTCTGCTGCAATTTGATTTAACAGTGTAACCGTTTCATCTTGAGCATTACCTAAAAAATCTGGGTTGAGATAATAGACAACTTCATTGTTCCCAAGGCTAATCTGTTTTTCTCCCGCGGCATCCAATAACCGATTATAGGAAGATACAGGAAGCAAATAAGGAGAAGAACTACCAGTATCAATAAGACCTAAAAGGTTTAAGGCAGCAGGTTGGTCGGAGCCAAAACTATACATACCATCTTCTTGTGTGGCAGGGTCTACTACATCTTGAGGTAAATGCTGCACGATTTGTTTCCTAAATTTCGACCAATCAACAGGAGAACTTATCCCATCCGAAGCAGTGGATTTTATATTTCCTATTTCCATACGGTTCAGATTTGATACATAAGGACGAATTTGTTCGTTGGAAAGATACTTCTCAACAATTTGGTCGTTGCCCATTACAGTAAAGTCATAAACAGAAGTACCTCGTGTCAATTCACTTCCATATGACATTATGCGCACTGAGCCGTCGGTAATTAACATAATAGTAAGCATCATCAGAATGGACGCTACGCTGATTGAAATATATTTATTAACGACATTTTCATGCAACTGCCGTAAAGTAAATACATAAAGTCCTCTTGTGGCTTTGTGTTTTATAGAAGCTGCCCATATACTCAAAATTCTTGCAAGTCCTCGAATAAATAGAATTGTTCCGATAATTCCAAGTAAAACGGCAATAAGCAGCATTGCCCCACTCGCAGCCATAAAATGCTCTACAACAATCCAGTACGCGACAAGCAAAATTACGGTGCCTATAGCAAACGATACGAAACTTACATATGGATTCCCTGTGCGTTGCTTTTTCGCCATCTCTCCATAAACAAGTTGATGTAGCTCTTTACGGAACAGCTTTCCGCATAGAACAAACAATGCTACAAACTGAATAATCAAGAAGCCTAACGATGTGAAAATAGCGGCACTTACAGAAAAACTTAATTGGTGTGTAATGATACCATGCCCTACTAAACGCGCGGTTGTAAGACTTATAGCTTCGGATAAAAAGCCACCGCATACAAGCCCTCCTAAAAGAGCTAAAAACGACGTGATTAGCCCCTCTGTCATTATTTGAATAAATAATTTAATCTTTGTCATTCCAAACATCAAATAAAGCCCCAGTTCTCGACTACGACATTCAAGTTGATATTTGTTTGCAAATACTACGAGAAAGAACACAAATAATAAAGCACAAAGATAAACCGTCGGTAAAAGATTAGTAAGCAACCGTTCTACTGCGTCGCTCTCAATTTCACTTAAAAAACGTATTACGTCCTGTTGTCCAAGAGAAAGCACTATATAAAACATTGCTACGGCTGTTATCATTGTCAGAAAATAAATTAGGTTTTCGCTACGGCTCCGTTTGGCGTTTCGCCATGTGAGATTAAAGAACATTTGCACTTCCTCCCCCCATTTGAGCCATCACTTGTAAAATACGTGCATAAAAATCTTCCTGTGTTTCATTTGGAATTTTACGACGTAACTCATGGAAAATAACACCGTCTTGAATGAACAAAATACGAGAACAGAAACTCGCGGCGTTAGGGTCATGCGTGACCATTAGGATTGTGCGTCCACGCCTAAGATTGATTTCCTGTAACTTCTCCATGAGTAAACGTGCTGATTTTGTATCTAATGCACCTGTAGGTTCATCAGCCAAAATAATATCGGGGTCAGAAATCAAACTACGTGCAGCAGCTACGCGTTGTTTTTGACCGCCCGACATTTGTGACGGAAATTTAGAAAGAACGTCTGTAATTCCAAGAAAATCTGCTATATCTTTTAGCTTTTTTTCCGCTGTAACAATGTCAATATTATGAATTGATAAAGGCAATATAATATTTTCTTTACCAGTTAGATTATCAAGTAAAGCAAAATCTTGAAATAGATAACCAATCTTGTTGCCACGATATTCAGCCAACTTCGTGCCATCAAAAGAGCTTATATTGGCACCTGAAAGTAAAATTTGTCCAGAGGTTGGTTTAATGACCGTAGCAATACAATTCAACAATGTTGTTTTTCCAGAACCGCTGGCTCCCATAATTCCCAAATATTCGCCATTCAGAACATCAAAGGTAATTCCGTTTAGTGCTTTTGTTGGAACCCCCTCTTTGGAATATGCTTTGTGCAAGTCGCGTACTTCTAATAGTTTTTTTGTATCATTCATATCTCACACCTCACATTTTTTGCTTACGCTTATCTTACGAATATAATTTTACTGCATAAGAAGCAACCACACCACTTACAGTTGTTGTAAGGTTTATTTGTTTGTTTATTGTATCTGCATTTTATGTTGTTTCTTTCTCATATCAAAAGGTTTTTCCGCGTTTTTTGGTATCAGCCACATATACCCCAGTTTTGAAACGCCCGGTATGCGATTTTCGCTACAAAGTATCTGTACTCGTCTTTCAGAAATTCCCCATTTCTTTGCCGCTTCGGGACAAGACATATATTCCATAATCAAAACGCCCTTTCCTCAAATTTTACCAGTATAATTATACTCGGATAGCCGAATAATATCAAGTATATGATATGCTCTATTTCAGTCAATAATGTGCTGTGTGTAATCATATCTCGAAAGGAAGATGAAATATACAATGTAGTTGGGTGAAATGACTATGAAGCAGAACAAAGAAAAATTTGATTTTAAGGCTTTCGGGCAAGCCATTAAAGCAGCAAGAAAAGCAAAGGGAATATCACGCAATCAGTTAGCCGATACGCTGAATATTGCGCCCCGATATATCGCGTCCATTGAGAACAGCGGGCAGCACCCAAGTTTACAGATTTTATATGAGCTTGTAACCCTGCTTGATGTATCAGTAGACCAGTTCTTTTTCCCGGAACGGGAACAGGAGAAATCCACGCGCCGCCGTCAGCTCGATACTATGCTTGACGGTATGAGCGAAAAAGATTTGAAAATCCTGTCTGCTACTGCAAAAGGAATAGAGGAAGCCAACAACGACGAAACGGGGGAATAAAGTTCTCTCGTTTTTGTTTATATAGAGTGATTGAAACGTCGCAGATTGCGGCGTTTTTCTTTTGGGAAAGTTCGTCAAATTTGCCGTTCCCGGTGTTGTAGGTAGTAAGGGATAAAGTTTCGTAGCAAGCATAGGAAAAGAGTACCCTTTTCCGTATTTTCGCCCTCCCGTCCTGCGGTGCGTCGGTTGAAAATTGCTTGTTGGGAAGTGTCCCAAACCCTCGGAATGGAAAGG
>ERZ773252.671-NODE-671-length-38420-cov-5.469907_pt1 | contig 38420 bp, 46 predicted proteins | sample MGYA00580517_ERZ773252 | MGnify/ENA primary metagenome ERZ773252 (study PRJEB29015, sample SAMEA2737766) | human gut metagenome | biome: human gut; feature: human-associated habitat; material: faeces | place: China | collected 2012 ...
AAATAAAAATTTTAAGCCCATGAATAAAGGCAGAAAGGAAGTAAAAATATGAAAATAGAAAATTTAAGAAGAAAGGAGTTTTCGTAAAACGAAGGCAAGAAAAATCGTTAAAAAATTATATTCTGCATGTTCATATATTATGTTTTTTTTAGTAGTTTATTCCTTGTTATTAAATTTAACTTGTTTCATTACTAAAATAATATTTGGTCATAGAATAATTGATTGGTGGGAATTATTATATATTCCTTTAATTATAATTTTTGAAGTTAGATATTATCAACCTTTAGATATATTTAAAAATAATTAATGAAAGGTAAAATATTATGATTTACATAACTGGTGATACACATCAAAATATAGATATTTCAAAGCTAAACACAAAGAATTTTCCAGAACAAAAAAAACTTACAAAATCAGATTATGTGATTATTTGTGGTGACTTTGGAATGGTATGGAATAATTCAAATGAGGAAATGTATTGGAGAAAGTGGCTAGAAAAGAAAAACTTCACTACCCTATTCATAGATGGTAATCATGAAAATTATGAACTATTAAATGAATTTCCTATCATTGAAAAGTTCGGTGGTAAAGTTCAAGAAATAGGAAAGAATATATTTCGTCTAATGAGAGGGGAAATATATACGCTAGACAGTAAAACCTTCTTTTGCATGGGTGGTGCTGAGTCAACTGACAAGATCCATAGAACAGAGCATATTTCTTGGTGGAAAGAAGAAATGCCAAATGTTAAAGAACTAGATAATGGTATTGGTAATCTAGATAAATATAATAATGAAGTTGATTATATCATAACTCATTCTGTACCATCTTCTCTACTTCATACATTCAATGCTGATTATACAAGTAATAATCTAACAGATTATTTTGATTATATAAAAGACAATGTTAAATACAAGCATTGGTTCTCTGGGCATTATCATCTAGATAAAGATATTTCAGAGAATATAACTCTAGTCTATAATAAAATAATTAAAATCTAAATTTCTGCTTTTAGTGCAATAATTCATAGATTTTAGTTCAAAATATGCAGTTAAAAACGGATAACTCGTTTTTAGGTGTAAATAATTAGTATGCTCTCAATGATATTGTTATTGGGAGCTTTTTATTTTTTAAAAAAATATATTGCAAATCACAACATTTTTGTTGTTGTTTGTGCTATAATTATATTAAAGAAAAAAGGAGTTGTTTTATACGAAAAATAATAATACATATAATCAATTAATTAATGATATTGATAATTCTATTATGCAATTTAAAAATGACAATAATGATATAAAATTTAGTGTGACACTACTAGTTGGTATTTGGAATTATAATGATTCTAGAACTTGGGAATTATTTGTAAATGTAATTGCATATATTGAAAATGAAAGTAAACCATTTATCAAAATGCCAGTTATCATTGATACCAAGAAAATCAATGAATGTAAAGTTGACGATAATTTCTTCGACAACATTATTGAACTTCAAAAAGAAGGTAAAAGATTAAATAAATACTTACATAAGCATTATAAAGGTACATATTGCGTTGAGGCTCATAATCTTATTACAAAAATTAAAAAAAGTAATGTAAAGAATTTTTAAAAGAAGAAGGTGAATATGATGGAAATTAATAAAATTAATACTAGAACGAGATGTAGCATTTGCAATAGATTATCTGATAATGTATATATTATAAATTTTGATAATAGATCAAGTAATATTTCAATGATTTTGTGTGAAGAATGTAAAAAAACATTATCAGAAAAATTAGAAAAAGAAATTGCCAAAAAATAATAATAAATAACTATAGAAAAAAGGACTTTGACGGAAAGAAAAATTCTGCAAAGCCCTTATTTTTTTTTAAAAATAATAAATATTTATTGCATATTACAACACTTTTGTTATTATGTGTGCTACAATAAAATTAGAGCTTGTAGAAATACAGGCTCTTTCATCATCACTTTTTGATGTATTTTGACTATTTACTTTTTTTATATATAAATCTACAATATATTATAAACAATACCCTTTTTATTTTATGTTTGAAGATTATAAGGAAATAGTTAATCTTAATAAGAAAGGAGAATTGAATTTTAACATCAATTAGTTGTGATTGTTAGTATATAAATTTATAAATATTTCAATTTTATAAGGAGAAAATTTATGACAACAATGATAACAAAAAAAGAATTAATAAAATTAGGATTTGGTCCTTCTCAATCTTCGGACATCATTCGTAAAGCAAAACATTTAATGGTCGATAAAGGATACAACTATTATTCTAACAGAAAATTAGGTTGTGTTCCTATTGAAGCCATTGAAGAAATACTTGGAACAAAATTAAAATTGGAGGTTTAATTTTATGCCAAAAGTTTCAAATGTTTATCAAGATAAAAAAAGTAAAAAGTGGTATTTTGTAGCCAATTTAGGTTATGACCATGAGGGTAAAAGAATTCGTCATTGGGAGCGAGGATTTGTTACTCAAAAAGAGGCAAAAATCGCTTATAGTAAATATATGAATGAATTTTCTGATAGTGCTGTTAAAATGAATAGTACTATGAGTTATAAGGAATTTTTGTATTCGTACTTTTTACCAGATATGAAAAAAGATGTGTGTGATAGTACTTATCGTGCACGACTTGGTTATATTAAAGTTCATTTTTGCTATTTTTTTAATGTAAAATTGAAAGATATAACTGCTCCTATGATTAAAAAATGGCAAAATTCTTTAAGTGAAAAGTATTCATCTGCATATGTTAATAAAATTTATGCTACTTTTAGAATTTCTTTAGATCTTGCAGTTCAATTAAATTTGTTAAAAGAAAATGTAGCAAGAAAAGTTAAGAATGTAAGAGAAATTAATAAAGAAGTTAATTTTTGGACTTTAGAGGAATTTAAAAAAGTAATATCTTGTATTGACACAAACAAATATCTAGGAAAATTTAGATTTTCAATAATTTGGACTTTATTTATGACAGGTATTCGTAGAGGTGAAATACAAGCTTTGACTTGGGATGACATTGATTTTGACAATAAAACATTAGTTATTAATAAATCAATGGTTTATTATAATAAAGACAATTTTTATGTGAAAAAGCCAAAGACAAAAGCAGGAATTAGAATACTAGCTCTTGATGATAAGACTATTAATGTTTTATTGGATTGGAAAAAAACTCAATCCCAAAATGTCAAAACTAATTATGTTTTTTCATTTTCTGGTTTACCTTTCAGTAAGGAATTAATATCGGAATGGCTAGGAAAATATTCTAAACTTGCAAATGTGCACAGAATTAAAGCTCATGCTTTGCGACATAGCCATGTAGCTTTATTAATGTCAATGGGAGAAAATATACTTGCAATAAAGGATAGGCTAGGACATAAAGATATAAAAACAACTTTAGGAATCTATGGGCATTTATATCCTAATGTTAATAAAGAAATTGCTAACAAGCTAAATTTATTAGCATTAGAATCACAAAATTAGTTATTACCTATATTGGTTGCAAATTGGTTGCAACCAATATAGAAAAGTGCTTAAAATTGCAGTAAATAAGCACTTTTCTAAAAATACCAACTACCTTGTCATGATTATGATATATAACCAAATGAATTAATATTGGCTTATTTACTGAGTTTTTAAAGGGTATTGTTATATGTAAATAAGCATGAATTAATATGAATTGGTTGCAAATTGGTTGCAAATTGGGTGTAAATCAGTTATACATAAAAATGTATTTTAGTAAAATGCAAGAAATGGTCTTTTCTCCTAGATCATCTCTTGCATTTTCTTTTTACTTTTCTATTTTATTTTATGCTATTGGAATTATACTGCCTATATCAATAATTTTATTTTCAGTTAAACTGAGTAATTCTGCATTATGATTTTGTGCAAATGATTTTATGCTTTCATAATCTGGATGTAGTTTTATATTTCCTGTAAATGCCAGTGTATTTCTATTGTATTTAAATGAGCTTCCACCAATAAATCCATAATCAGTTCCACTTAATTCTATGTAGCCTTGCCTTATTAATAATACATCCATTTCATTTCTACAAGACTTGTAAATAGATTTATCTGAAGTGATTATAGCATTTTCATTTACAATACAAGTTGAGCATTTTGTATAGCCTTGATTTACATTAATGATTTTTAGATTATCATTAGTAGCCATTTGTAGTACTTCATCTGCAATAGTTTTTGTATTACAAATTAGCTTATCGTTTAGTACAACACAATTTAGCATTACATTATTTGGATAATCTTTATCAATATTTTTGCTAATTTCAATCACATTAGGAAAATACTTTTTTAGATTTTCTTTTAGACTTGTACATTCTTTAAGTACAAATATTGTATCCTTATTGTAATGTAAAAATTGTAAATCTGTATGGTATTGTTCAAAGGGAAGAAGACAACTGAGAATTTCAGAAGTAATAATGTTAATGCCATATTTATTAAGAGCATGAATTAATTGTTTATTATAATTTGTTATTACAACTGTTTTAACATCTTCATTAGGCAAATTTGGTCTAAAATTATTCATCAAGCATTGCCTCATAGGCTTCTTTAATATTTTTAACTCCATAGATTGTAGCAGTATCAGAACTTACATTCTTTAAATTGTGATATGGAATAATGATTTTTGTAAAGCCTAATCTTGATGACTCGTTAATTCTAGCTTGAGCATTTGCTACTGAACGAATTTCACCACCAAGCCCAATTTCGCCAAATGCCAGTGTATTTTCTGGAATAGGAACATCTTTCAAACTACTGATTAATGCCATAGCAACTGACAAGTCAACAGCAGGTTCATCAAGTCGTAAACCACCAACTACATTAATATATGTGTCACTGTTAGAAAAATAGAAACTTGCTCTCTTTTCAAGGACTGCAATAATAAGTGATAGTCTGTTATAGTCATAGCCTGTTGACATTCTTCTAGGTGTGCCATAACCAGAAGTTGTAACAAGTGCCTGTATTTCTGCTAAGATTGGTCTTGTACCTTCCATAGTACAAGCAACACAAGTACCTGAAACATTATGAGGTCTTCCTGAAAGCAACATCATTGATGGATTTTCCACTTCTGAAAGTCCTTTATCTGTCATTTGAAATACACCGATTTCATTAGTAGAACCGTATCTGTTTTTAACTGCTCTTAAAATTCTGTATGACATTTGCTTGTCACCCTCAAAATAAAGAACTGCATCAACAATATGTTCCAAAACTTTAGGACCTGCAATAGAGCCTTCTTTATTTACATGGCCAACTACAATAGTAGGAATATCAAGGTCCTTTGCAGTGTGCATAAGTAGATTTGTACATTCTCTAACTTGAGTTACTGAGCCAGGGGAAGAATTTAATGTTGTCAAATTCATAGTTTGAATTGAGTCAATCATAACTAAATCTGGTTTTTCAATCTTAATTTGTTCTGCAACAATCTCAACATCAGTTTCGGTCATAATGTAAATATTTTCGTTATTTACACCTAGTCGTTGTGCTCTAAGTTTAAGTTGTCTTTTTGACTCTTCACCAGATACATAAAGTATCTTTAGTGAATCGCCAAGCTTTTCGCAAATTTGTAGTAATATTGTTGACTTACCAATACCAGGATCGCCACCAAGTAATACAAGGCTACCTTTAACAATGCCACCGCCAAGAACTCTATCCAGTTCTTCAGAACCTGTATTATATCTTTCTTCATCATTAGTATCAATAGTATTTATAGTTACAGGTTTTGAGTATGAGGACTTAGTAATACTTTTCTGAACTGCAGAGGCTTTTTTGTCAACTAATTCTTCGTTCATTGTGTTCCATTCACCACAGGAAGGGCATTTGCCATACCATTTAGGTGATTCATAGCCGCACTCTGAACATATATAAACACTTTTAATTTTTGCCATAGTTACATTCCTTTATAAAATATTAATATAATTATAATATGTGAGTATTCAAAAGTAAAGAAAAGCCCCACCAGAAAAGTGATGAGGCAAAACACATTATAATTTTCCAATAGGATTATTATTAATAGCGTCTTGTAATTTTTTATCATTAACATGTGTATAAATCTGAGTAGTAGATAACTGATTATGACCTAAAATATCTTTTAGTGCTCTAATATCAGTACCACTTTGATACATCATAGTTGCTGCTGTATGCCTCAATTTGTGGGGGGAATAGCCTTTACCAGACAATCCACACTCAGCCATAATATTAGATATAATATTTTCAATTTGTTTAGTAGAGGAAATCCTATTACCAGTCTTTTTAGATACAAATAGTGCATTTCTATCTACAGTGTGATTATCAGCAAATTTCTCTGCTATGCAGTTCTTTATAGCTTCAATACAAGCTTCATTCAGATAAATAGTTCGTTCTTTAGAGCCTTTACCCATAATTTTAATTGTAGTATCTTGTATATCACTAATGTTAATAGATATAAGTTCTGAAACTCTCATACCACAATTCATTAACAGAGTCACAATACAATAATCTCTAGCACAGCAGTTATCTCTAGTATATGTAATAACTTTCTTGCATTCTTCTAATGTAAGGAAGATAGGGAGCTTATTATCCAGTTTTGCACTTTCAATATCTCTAGCAATATCGAATATATCATATTTCTTACTACAATAGTTTGTAAATGACTTTATGGCTGATAGGTGATTATTTCTTGTAGCTGGTTGATAACCTTGTTGCTGTAAGTAATATAAATAATTTAGAACATCAAATTCTTCAAGAGATTTTATGTAATCTAAATTTACTGTTTCATAAATTTTCTTTGTGACTTCTTCAGAAGATAAATCTTCATTATTATCTGTAACCATAAATTTAAAAAAGCTCAAGAGTTTATAAACATAATTTCTTAAAGTATTATTGGATTGATTTTTAATAACCATAATATAATTAAAATATTTCTTTAAAATCTCTGGGCATTTATTGATTTTATTATTAATATTTTTTTGGTCAGAACTTGTAAATTTAGCCATAACTCAGTAACTCCTTCCCTTTATTTCGTAAAATAGACATTATACGAAATAAGATTTATTTTTCTGAACTGTTCTATACTTGCTCCCCTGTTGGGACTTTAGCCTTAATTTTTGGTACAAGTGTAACGACAACTTCGCCATCATTAGTTTCAATATTATCAGCTAAACTTGGTTTTGGCAATTTTTTACCTTCTAATTTTCTAGCATAGTAAGTTTGTGAAATTATATCATTAGCTTTGTCAATGCAATCTCCTAAGTTTTTTCCTTTGAACACCACATTTAAGTCTGGAATTCTAAAAGAATTATGTTTGTCTTCTTTATGTGTGTTCACTACAATAGGAAATGTTAGAGATTCAGTTAAAATTCGTTTAATGATATATGAAAACAAATCATATTCCCCACATTTAAATAATTTTTGATTAAATGGGTTGTATAAATATATTTTATCAGATGAGTCAACTAAAATATAATTTTTGTCACTGTTAATTTCAAAAACAATATATTTTCTATGTAATTTGAAATTTTTATATAAATGGGTTGTGTTTTTTAGCGAGATACCGTTGAATTGTAAATTATTATATTGTAAATTACTATATTTCATTAAGTAAAGTTTTAGTTCATCGCCAAATTTAATACCCAACATTTTTTCTGCTTTTAAGATAGCAGGATAATCAATAAACTTAGAAAATTTAATGTTATATTCCATTAATTGTTTTTCAAAAAATTCTTCTTTCAAAACTATTTCTCTCCTTCCCCATTGGAATTATTATTTAGATTTTTCTTGCAAACGAATTCTAAATTTGCTTCGCCTTGTGGATTAATTAAAATTGCTTTGTCCATAATGCAAAAACTATCAGAATTAATTTCATCAGTACGAATGAGATTGAAAGATAAGTTCTCAAATTTTACTACTTGTCCATTATCGAAAGCCAGTAAAAGAGAAACATCAACATTATATTCATCAATAGTAGTTGATTTAAACCCTAACTTTGCTATGTTGTTTCCTTGTTTCATATTAATATTGTATATATTACAATTAGCAATAGGTTCGCCTAAATCCTCTAAATATTCTTGAGAAGAAATAGCAATGTAAACGCAAGGAATAAAAAAAATAAAAGTAGGCATAAAATTTTCAATAAGATTTTTAGTATAAAATAAAATCATTAAGAGATTTAAAGCAATAAAAAGTAATACTTTAGCTACTTTTTCTTGTTTATTAATATTTCTATCAAGTTTTGAAATAATAGTGTTATAACACATTTCAATATTTTTTTCTTGAAATAATAATTTCATAGCACCCTCCTATTAATTTGAATCTACAGTAGTAGAAATTTTAATATTTATTATACAAATTTTTTTGCAGGGTCGAGTACATCTACACTAGTAGAAATTTTATTAGCATCAAACTAAGACAGATTTATAATCTACACCAGTAGAAATTTTTAATTTATATTATATTTCTTGCTTACTGCAACATACATAACCTATCTACTTTACAATAGTAGAAATTCAAAATAAGAAATAAAAAAACTATAACAAGTCATGTATATTTTTATCTCTTACAACATTATTATAGCACACTTTATATCGAAAGTGTTGTGATTTGCAAGTGATTTTTCGGAAAATCTAAATTATCTTAGAAGAAAAAAAGACTTTTAGCAAGAGAGTATTTTCCTTACTAAAAGTCTTTACTATTATATATTATTGAATGAAGTTAAACCATTCGTCTTTACTAATAGAAGTCTTAATATCTTTAACATCAGTAGCACTATTAATTCTCTGAATAAGCATTAGACCTTTACGAGCAATGTTATAAGAGCCATTAGAATCAATATCTTTTGGTAGTTCAGATACATTTTCATTGCCGCAATTATAATCTTTACTGCAATAGAATGAGCCATTGTTATTCTTAACAGGAGAAATAATATAATCTTCTTTGCTATTACTATTTCTAATCTGTAAAATCAATTTAAAGGTTTCCAAAAAGCCTTTTAAGATTGTTTTATCTGAAATGTTAAGTAATTGGTCCTTAATATCTCCAGTTAAATAATCAATACCAGAATTATTAAAGATGTTTTTTAACTCAGTAGTTACAGAAACAGTTTTATATTCCTGCTTATTGTTCTTATCTTTATTTCTAAAGAATTTAATTCTATTGCCATAAGAACAAACTGTCCATTTAGACTTAAAATTAAGTTTCTTATTTAAGAACTTTTCATAATCAATGCCAAATTCAAAATAATCTTCAATTTGATTGTATCTAATGCTATCAAACTTATCAATAAAACTATGAGCTTTATTAATATTTTCGTATGCTACATACAGCATATTTGCAAAGCCAGTAACAGGGTCAACATTAGTAATGTAATTAGGATTTACATAGAAAATAAAGCCAGATTGATTACCGATTTTTTCAAAGCTTTCAAATTTGTTAGTAAGCTGATAAGCATTATATAGTCCACCATAATCCTTAAAGGAAATGTTTTTATTAACATAGTAGTTAAGCTTATTAATTAGCATAGTTTCAAACTTTTGATAAACTTGCTTCTCAATTTTTGCTCTACTATTTTTGAAAGAACTATTAAGTTTTTCCATAACAATAATAGCATCATACTCAGTTACGAGGCTACAAATTTTATGAACAACTTGGCTAATATAACCTTCCTTTAAGTTTTTAATAGCTTCAATAGTATTCCAATTTTCTCTTGCTATTTTTCTATCCTTTTCTTTATTATCTAATTTATTTCTATAATCAGTATAATAAGTAGAACCCTTGTAATTTGAAGAAATAGCATTAAAATTTTCTTGTCTAAGGATTTTTCCCTCACTGTTAATTATAGTAACATAGATAAGGTTTCTTTCTCCTCTATTAATACCTATGATGTTTGTTTTACCACTCTTTTTAAGGAGTTCTCTAACATCATAGTTAATGTTATTAAAATCTGGGCATTGGCAGTTTAATGCAATTGAAAAATGTAGAGAGAACTGAGGCTTAGTAAATCTCTTGTTTTTAACAACCTCATAAGGAAGAATACTATAGCAGTCTTTTCTTTCTTCTTCAGTCAAGCTGTATTTGCCACCTTTTTGAATAACAAAGTCTTCTTTGCTTCTTTTAATAATCTCTTGATTAGCAGGGTGGATAACTCTATCAGCCATTTTAATACTAGCAGGTCTGTAGAACATTTCTGCTCCACCTTGTAGTTTATAAATAATATTAGATAAATTATCCTTATCAAATAAAGCTTTAAAGTACATTGTATGTAGGTTAGGCTTACCTTTACTGTTATTAGAAAAGTCCTTATTATAAATTTCAAATAAATATAGTTTACCTTCAGATACTAAATCAAATAATTGTTTCTTTGAAATTTCAGTATAACCAATTTGATAAGCTTGTCTATTAATATCAGCAATGAATTCAGCAAAGTTTTTATATTCGTTATATGGTTTAAAAACAAAACTGAATTGTGAATAATATTCCTTTGTTCTTTGGGCATAGTATTCAATAAAGGTTGTTAAATCTGCTTTATTGAATGTATCACTAGTAGTTTTAAAACTACCCTTTTTTCTAATTGCATTGATGTTGGCTGGAAGATATTTGTTTTTTAGTTCCTCTAGAACAGTATTAATGCCATCAGCATTTTTTCTACCATTCTTTTTAACAGTTTCACCATCAATAATCATCAGATTTTGAACTTGCTTACCAGGAGTAGGAATTTGGTTATAATTGATTTTTAAGAAAGTATCATTATTGTCAGTAGGTGTATTATAAGCTTTCTTAAACTCTTTCTTTGTAATTTTGTCCATTACACCTAGATAGTATAATCCATCCTTAGTAAAGAGCTGAGCTGAATAGTTAGTTTCACTACTTTGTTGCCAACCACCTAAAAAAGTAGAATTATCAAATGATAGTTTGATTTTTTCTAGTGAATATGGCTTTGCAGTAATGTAATTTCTAACCTTATCATATAGCTTATTAATAGTTTTTAGCTGATTAAACCAATTCAAATATTCTCCATAAAAGATTTGGTCCTTGCTATTTTCCTTACCTGTTCCGAACAAAGACTTTAATAAGTACTGAACTTCTTTGATACTGTCTAAGAATGACTTAATTTTAGCAATAGCAATATTATCAGTTTTAAGTCCCTTATTAGTAATTACATAGCTTGTTAAAGTACTTTTAACCACATTATAACTATCTTTTACAGCAGTAGTTAGTTTAATAAATTCTTTAATGTAATAAGAAGTTATATTTTTCTTATTTATATCTTCATTATTTGAAGTTGAAATAAGATTTTGAAGTTCAAAAATAGAAAAGCTCTTATTCTTTTGATAAGCTTTCTTTTTCTTATCTTCATATTTTTCAATATTCTTAGCTTTTTCTGGATGATTGTTTTTGTCATATTCATCATTCCAAAGGTTTTGAATAGTGGACCAATTACCTAGTAAGCCATTAGATAGATTTGTAATATTCTTATCATTCTTAATAAAAATGCCTTTAAGATTATACATACCTCTATCCATGTTCATAATAATATCTTTGAATTTATCAATAATATCTACATAAGAATAAATATTGAGTGTTTGATCTGTTGTGTTATAAAAATCATATACTGCCTTTAGTAATTCTTCATCACTTGTGAATTTGGCAGGAATAAAAGAGATAGAATCAGTAATGCTACCAATTTGCTTGTATAACTGCTTCATTAAAGGTAGCTTATCTTCCCTACTTGCCTTTTGGTTGTATAGATTAATGTATTCATTAAGTCCCTTAACTTTTTCTCCAGAAGGCTTTGAATATCCACCAATGACATTGTTGTATGTTTCAATACCAGATTGAGATAATACAAAATTAAAGTAATCAACTGTAAACATATCTTCAATTTTCGTATCGTAGATGCCTTTAAAATTGTTTTGAAGTTCTACTAGATTGTCTTTATCTAGATTATTCCTTACAATTTTAAAAATGCTAACATTATCTAAGAATTTAGGTAGATTATCATTAATGCTTCTTGATGGAATAGTTAATGCTTTATCTTCTGAACTATACATGTTTTTCTTTACTGTAATGAAATTAGTGAAATATGAAGTAAATAAAGATAGTTCATTGATGTCATCAAGTTTTGCGGTATCAGTAATAGATTGTGGAAGTGTTTTAGAAATAAATTCCTTTGGCTTATTCAACAGTTTCTCAACACTAGAAATTTGCTTTGCAATTTCTTTTCTTAGTGTTTCTTCCATTTTAGCCATTTTATCAAAATTTCTTTCTTCAGAAAAATATTCATTAGAATATTCTTTTAAGCAAGACAAAGAAATTGGCTTTGATAATGCTTCGTCATTTTTAACAGCTAAAAATTCATTGATATAGTCTTTAACATTCTTTGATTTTTTATTCAAATCCGTTTCAATTTGAAGTCTGTTTCTTAAATCAAAGTTTTTAAGTGTGTCGCCCATAGGCTTTAAAGCAAATTTTAATGACTTTTGTAGATTGTACTGCTTTGTAAAATAGTCAATCTTTTTGTTAATGTTTTTTCCATTATATAACATATAATAACTCCTTTTTTTAAAAACAAGTTTATTTCTTACAATGTTATTATAGCACACTTTATATCAAATATGTTGTGATTTGCAACACATTTTTTTAAAAAATAGTAAAAAAATAAAGCCCTTATAAAAAGGACTTTTAGCTTAATAATTTTAATTATGTTTTTTATACTTATTCACAATTTAACAATTTATATCTACAATAGTAGAAATTTATAGCATTTATTATACTAGAAAAGCTAATTTCAAAATTTTATGAATCTACAATAGTAGAAATTTTTAATTGTTATTATACTGTCTTAATTGCAATCAGTGTTATGTATCTACAGCAGTAGAAATTTATAGTATTTATTATGCCTCGTACTCATAAAACCTTTTTCTTTCGATCTACAATAGTAGAAATTTTTAATTGCTATTATACAAAAAATTAATTACTGTAATGCTGGAATATCTACAATAGTAGAAATTTATAGTATTTATTATATGAGTTTACTGATGTAAGGAAAGCCTGTGATCTACAATAGTAGAAATTTATAGTATTCATTATACAAATTAGAAACTGTAATCTTCTGGTGTTATCTACAATAGTAGAAATTAATTATTTCAAAAGAATTTAAAGCATGGATTTGCTTTCTTTTTTGTTGTTTTTTTCACTATTAATAATTTCTAATAAATCAGTGCAACAGTATTCTTGCAATTCTTCTATTGCTTCATTAATTATAATTCTGTCGTGTTCTTCAATATCGTCCTTGCTAATAATTTTATGATATATCCTCCAAGTTCCTTCATCAAATTCGTCATATTCAGTTTGAGTAGGAATCGAAACATTCCAACCTCTAAATTTTTCGTAAACCTCTTTAACTATGAAAAGACTTCCATGAGGAACAACAGGTTCAAAAAAGCACTTCTTATTTTTATCCTTAATAAGATAAAGCCAAAGGTTTAATTTAATATTAGAAATCGAATAGCCTTTTTCATTGCAATAATTAATAATATAACAAGCTATATCCATTACAGGGTAAATGTATCTAAAGGATCTAAAGGTTGACATATTTTTTTCCTTTCTTAGAAGATAATTAATATGGTTATTTTTTCTGTAACATTATTATAGCACACTTAATATTACTTTTGTTGTGATTTGCAATATATTTTTAGGCATACTTATGTTGATTCTAATATATAGACGATTTAGAATGCAAAAAAGTTCACTATTTTTTGAATTTTTTAATATTTTTTTGCAAAAAAATTAAAGCCCTATAAAAAGGCTTTTAATTAAATGTTTTTACTTATTATTATACTATACCATTTGACACCGACAAATTTATATTTACAACAGTACATATATAACACTATTTAAGTGTTAAAAAGGTTTCATATATTATAAAATTTTTTAAATATTCCATTATTCTCTTAAAGTAAAAAGAGTGCTAATTAAAGCACTCTTTTTGTTATTAATATTAAATTACTTATTTAATAATCGTATATTGTAGGTTATTTTTCTTTGCATATTTATGACCTACAGAATTCTTATAAACCTTTACCTTAAAAGGATTTACCATAGAGGTAATACAGTTATCATACCAATCAATATCTTCATAAACACCAATTGCATCCTTACCTATTTCTTTAACTGACTTAGGAATTGTTAAAGTGGATAACTTAGTGTCATCATGTAGTGCATAATCATTAATATAAAGTAGTCCTTCAGGTAATGTAACCTTTTTTAAATTTTCACACAAATCAATTGCACGAGTACCAAGAATTCTTGTACCCTTCTTTACAGTAACTTGTTTTAAGTTTTGTTTAACACTTATTAGTGCATTGCCACAATATAAGCAACCATTTTTCCAATTTGAGTCAGTATTATTAAATTTTGTATCATCAAAAACTTGCTCACCAATGTAAGTTAATCTTTGTGACAGAGTTACATTTTTCAATCTACAACACTGGTTGAATGCTTTATCTTCTATTATCTTAACTGAGTTTGTCATTTTGATAGTCCTTATAGAACTGTTTTCACCAAATGCACTTTCAGCAATTTTATAAACAGTCTTAGGAACATTATAAGCAGAATTTTTCTTACCAGATGGATAAATACCAAGAGTTTTCTTTGACTTAGTAAACAATATGCCATCAATTGAAGTGTAGGTTTTGTTGTTTTTGTTAACATTAATTTTTGTTAATTTGCTACATCTTAGAAATGGGTTAGTAAAAATTCTTCTAACCTTTTCAGGGATAGTGATTGTTGTTAGACTTTTACAATCTTCAAAAGCATTAGCTTCAATAGTTCTTAGGTTATTAGATAATTTAACAGTTTTTAATTTAGCACATCCAGAAAAAAGACTACTAGGAATTATTGTGATGCCTTTTCCTAAAGTTACTTTCTTTAAGTATTCACTTGTTTCAAGCCAACTAATATCAGTAATGCCGTCCTTAACAATAAGTTCTTTAGCTTTAAAAGTTACAGACTCAGGTATTTCTCTAGTCATCTTACCCTTACCGTAAATAGTAAGAACATTGTTCTTGTAAATCCATTTTACATTAGTACCACACTTACCACTTCTAGTAGAAGTAGCAGAAGAACTGACAACATTTGTTACCTTTGCATTTGCAGTAATTGGTACAACACTTGATGCACTAAACACTGTTGCTACTGAAAGTGCTATAGCAACTGCCTTGTTAAGTTTTTTCATTTTCATATTTTCTCCTTTTTATTGTAAAAAAACAGAAGTACCAACAGACCTATTTTTTTCAATAGATTCACTAGCACTTCTATTATATCGAAATATTGAATTTAAACTTTTAACACAACATTATTATATCACAAAATATTGTAAAATGCTATGTATTTGCAAAATTATATTATTTAATTTTTAATTTATAGTATATAGATTTATTATAATAATTTCTACTTTTTATAATTCTTGCAGTAATTTTTACTTTGCCTTTATGTTTAAAAGTAACTTTACCTTTTCTGTTAACTACAGCAATTTTTTTATTGCTACTTGAATAAACAATTTTTCCATCTGTTTTTTTCTTAAGTTTATTTACATATGTTTTCTTACTTTTCTTTATTGTAATAGATGATTTAGCAAATTTAAGAGTTGGTTTTGCTTTATTAATTTTGAAATGTAAAATTTTTGTTCCAACATAATTATTTATTCCACTAATAATGATTTTACCTTTACCTGCATTTCTGTTATTTGAATAAGAGATTTTGTAGTCTTTATTAGCAATTAATTTTTTATTTTCATATTTAACTTTAACAAAAGGTTTTTTAACTTTTCCATTATAGGTAACAGCTTTTAGTTTATTTGTTTTGCACTTATTAATGTTTTTTCTTACTATAACTGTTGTTTTTTTGATTACTTTATTCTTAGTAAGATTTTCTTTTGAAATTACATTATCAATATAGTTAGTTCCAACTACATTTTCTAAACTATCAGATGTAGTAGTTAATTTATTATTCTTTACAGTTGTAGTAGTGTTACCTTTTGCAGTACCCTTAACTTCAAGCATACCTGTTTCTTTTGTTGCTGAATTAACAATACTATCTGTTGAGCAAGTAGCATTAAAGTTGTATTTTTCGTTGCCATTACCACTACAAATAATTTTTTTATTATTTAATGATAAATCAGCAGATTTAATGTTATTACCTTCTAATGACATAAAGGTTTTATTATTACTAATTGACACATTACACTTTTTATCTAAATCAGATACCTTAAAGTTACTACCCTTAATATCAATAGAAATCATACTTTGATTACCAATTGTATAGGAATATAAGTTATTAATTTCGGTATTTGTATCAATTTTACCATCTTTAATTTGAATATATTTACCACTTTCATTTGTGATTTTCATATCCTTATTTAATGTCATTTTTATAGTAGAATCAGATCTGTTGTGGTCATTTACAGCATATAATTCTGGTTTATTGGCAGCTTTCTTAACTTCGTCTAAATCAAATAGTTGAATGTTGGTATAATTTTCATTATCAAATTTTATTCCACCACAATCATAAATAAAACTTTTATAGTCATCTGCAATTTTTAATGTACCATACATACCATTAGGGTATTTAGGAGTAACAGTATTTTCATCGAATATTGTTAATGTATATTCTTTATTATCTTTATTATATTCTATGTCAGTAATTAATACTGCATGACCATACCCTTCTTTAGTTGAAAAAGTAAACATATATGTTTTATGTTTTGAAGAAGTATTTTTAACTTTTTCAACTATTGTTTTTAAACAATTTTCTTCACTATCATCTTTAATCCAATCACTAAAATAGTTTAGGCCTCTTAAAACCCATCCCATACTATAAGAGCTGGTTACTGCAAGACTTCTGCTTCTGCTATAGCCAATATTTTGTATCATATAGTAATACTGAATATTATTTAAGAATTTTTTATCTTTATATGGCAAAGGTAATTGATAATAATTTTTGTTTGCAGAAGATGATATATCTTGACTTTTAATATTTTTGTTATATAACAAGCCCATTGTACTGGCTATGCCAAAGCAAGAACCATTCCAAGAATTTTTCATATTCTTTTGCAAGTATTTAATTTCTGAATTATTTCTGCCTTTTATCAGTTTATTATAATAAAATTTATCTAGGCTATAATCTTTGACACCTTTAAAGCCTGATTTTGAAAGGTTTTCATTTGAATGATAATAGCTATTACTGTTCTTTCCTAAAGTGAATTTTGCTTTTTGTGTTGGTTTATCTGAGGAAGAATTGTCTTTTTTTCCATAGTGGATAGTGACACTTTTATCTAAAACTATATCAAATTTTTTCTGTAACTTTTCCCATTGAGATTTTGTTCCTTCATAGTATATATCTTTTAAATTTGAACAACCACTAAAAGTACTATAGCCAATAGAAGTAACATTACTTGGGATCGTAATACTTTTAAGGCTTGAACAATCTTCAAAAGCTCCAATACAAATAGAAGTGACACTATTGGGAATTGTAATGTTTGTTAAACTTGAGCAATCGTAAAAAGCATATTCTTTTATTTCAGAAACAGAATTAGGAATTACAACATTTTTTAAATTTTTACAACATTTGAAAGTTGCAGAACTGATTTCTGTCATTAAATTTGGAAGAATAACACTTTCTAAATTATTACAATTATAAAATGCAAGACTATCAATGTAAAAAAATGAATCAGTAGTTGGTTCAAAAAATTTAATATTTATTAGATTATTACAATTATTAAAAGCATTTGTATTAACATATAAAACAGTATTAGGAGCAATAAAAGATTTATCTTTTTTTGCTGGTGGATATTTAATTAAAACTGTCTTATTTTTATCATATATAATACCATTTTCTGAACAATAATTTTCATTATCGACATCAACATTAATTGTTTCTAATTTATTACAATTTTTAAATGTATGAAATGAAAAGAAACTTCGATAAAACCCCATTTCAAGAGTTTTTACAGATTTCGAGATATAGATACTTTTTAAATTTGAATTGCTAAAAGCATAATCACTTATTTTATTAACACCATCAGGCACAGAAAAAGAGGTATCTGCATTTGCAGGTGAATAAAACAATAAGGTTGTTGTCTGCTTATCTTTATAATATAAAACTCCCTTTTTTGAATAGAAAAATTTATTTTCCTTATCGACATTAATTGTTTTTAAATTTGTACAAAGGTAGAAACAAGTTTCACCAATATAATTAACAGTACTTGGAATTGTAATACTTGCTAGGTTTGTGCAATCACAAAAAGCTTTTTTGCCAATTGAAGTAACGCCATTTAAAATTGTGACACTTGTTAGATTTGAACACTCTGCAAATGCCCCAGCACCAATAAAATTAACAGAATTAGGGATAGTAATATTTTTTAAAGAAATACAATTCAAAAAGGCATTTTCCTGAATTTTAGTAAGGGAATTAGAAAGTTTAACATTACTTAATGATTTACAATTACAGAATGCTTGTGTCTCAATTGAAACGACTGAATTAGGTATAACTATATTTTTTAAAGAACTACAGTCTTCAAAGGCAGCCTCTTTTATACTTTTAACAGAATTTGGGATGGTAACTTTTCTAATATTTCTAAAATATATAAATGCACCATAACCAATAGTTGTGATTCCTTTATTAATAATTACAGTTGTAACATCATTTTCATATTTACTCCATGGATTTTCATTTATATAATTACCTAACATTTCTCCAGTGCCAGAAATAGTTAAAGTCCCTGTTTTGCTATCAAAACTCCATTTTATATTTGAATTATCGGTAGCACTTACATTTAGTATTCCTGTACTTGTAATTAAACTTGCTAATATTATCACTGATAATACTATAGATATTATTTTCTTCATATTTTTCTCCTTATTGTGAACTTATATTTGTTACTCTTAGATCTACTATCATACTAGTGATTTGTATAGTAAAAAGTATTAAAGATATAACTGCTATTACAATACTTGATATAGCTAGTCCATTCTCTGGTTGTTTTTTTCTACACTTAAATGCACATATTAAACTAGGTATAGCTGTTAATGGTCCAGTACAACAACACAAAGATATTATAGCTAACACAAATGCTGCTGTTCCTAACTTGCTTTTATAATTTGTATTAATATAAATTGTATGTCTATTAGACTGGTTATTGCTAGGGTTGTTATTGTATTCATTGTAATTGTTAGAAGAATTGTTAGAATAATTGTTTGAATTAGTATTAGAATATTGAGAAGAATAGTTATTTGAACTATTGTTAATATATTTTTCCTCGTCTATTTTCTGTTGTTCTTCAGCTTCTTCCCAAGGTTCATAATAATCTTTTTTCTTCATCTTTATCACCTAATTAATTAATATTGCAAAAATGCAAAATAAAAATATTGTTATTACCATAAAAAATATTTGTGATTATTTTTTGTTTTGCATAAAAAAATACCAATAGACCTATAATTAACAAATAGATCCACTGGCATTTTTACATGATAAACAATATAATTATTTAATTGAACTTTTAACACAATATTATTATATCATAAAATTTTAATATTGTGTTGTATTTGTAAAAAAAGTTTAAATTATTTTTCACCATTTAGGCTAAACATCATTGATGAGCTATCACCTACAAACTTAGGCATTACACCATTCCACTTGCTAATATATTCTTCTTTCAAAATTTTATCAGTAATGGACTTTTCTTTTAGTTCGTTTGCTTTTTTCTCAGCTTGAGCTGAAATAAGTTTTGCATCAGCATCAGCTTGTGTTTTAGTTTTCTTAACTTTAGCATCAGCTTCGGCTTTAGCAATGTTTTTCTCATTTTGGATAGCTTGTTTTTCAGATTCAAGTTGAGCTTTCTGTTTGTCGGCAATAGCTTTGTTATAGTCATTTGAAAAGTTTGCACTTAAAACAACAACTTTATTTACTGCTACTACCCCACTGCCATATTTGCTATCCAAGGACTTTTGAATATATTCCATAACAATAGGTTCTAAGATAGAACGATTTGTTGCATCAGTATCATCAAGTGTTTTAGAAGATGACTTTACTGCTGAGCCAACAATATCTTCCGTTATTAAATTGTTTTCATAGTCACTAACATTAGCATATATCCAAGCAGATTTTTCTGGTACTATATGATATGTAACAGTAATATTATTGTAGTATATCTCTGTCCTTTTATTTGTTTCACTTGAAATTTTGTTTTCAAATTTAATATCTTGTAACTTATTGTTTACTGTTTCAATATTCTGAACAAAAGGTACTTTCCAATGAAAACCATTCTGAAGAATTTTACTATCTATTTGACCAAATGTAGTTTTTACACCAGAATTATTTGTTGGAATGATGACAAAACTTGAAGAAACAATCATTGCAATAAAACAACAAATTAGTGGAATGAATAATGATTTTTTGCTAGGCTTGTCGCTATCATATTCTAAAGATTTATATGTACGAACAGCAAATATAATTATTGTAGCAAGTAATCCAGTGATAATTAAAGCATATAAAATATAATTCATGTTTTGTTTGTGTGCTAATTATAAGCACATGCCTCCTTTTAATTATAAGTTTTTTAATATTTTTAATTGTTTGTTTTACATATTACACCTCCAATTTAATTATAGAAAAAAATATTATGTATTATTAAGTTCTTTAAGAACTGAATTAACATACTCTTTAGTTTCAATGCTTACCTCTTGATTGCATTCTCTATAAATCTGAGCACAAAAATAACTATTTTTTTGCCTTTCTTTTTAACTCAATAATTTTAATTATTAACCCAACTTCCAAATCTCTCTACTAAAGTTGTTTCATTAATATAAGGTCTAAGAAGTTCCATTTCGGCATGAGAAATCTTTACAATACAACTTTGTGTGTTATATTTTGTCTTAGTAGGAAAATCAAAAATATAACAAGTCCCACCCATTTTCTCTACCCATTCTTTCAAGTCATCAATTTCCCTCCTAAAAGTTTCAATATGTTGATTGAAAGTCTTTTTATAAATAACTAAAGTGTAGTTAATTTCAAAACCTACTCTACTAAGATTTTTGTTATATTTTGCACGATTCATTAGATTAACAATATTTTTTGGTACTGTCATAATTAAAGCCTCTTTCCTATTTTTAATTTACAAAGTTGCAACTAAGTTTCTATTGCTTTCTTTATAGTTCAGATATGTGACAATCCACACATTTTTCCCATCACATTCAATATATGTTTCTTGCACAATGTCATTAGCAATCTCGCATTTAACAATTTGCTTTCCAGAATAAGTTCGAGTGTATAAATTTGTTTTACCCAATTTAATTTCTTGTTTGCTCATAGTTTTTCTCCTTTTTAAACAAAATTAGATTGACTGTTTAATAGTATTTACTATTACTGCTTTTACATTATCGTTAGTATTTGAAAATTTGTAATTCTCCTTAAAAGAAGAAAACCCAAATGTTCTAATATATGTTCCAATTAATTCATCAGCAAAAGCATTATTGATGATTTCCACTTCAGAAAAATCTAATACTACTGGCTCAGAAAAATGTTGCAAAATAGTATTTCTAATTCCTCTAGCAAGTGTTCTTGTGCCTAAGTTTTTACCAAAATTACATAGTTTAATCGTTTGCATTTTCTATACCTCTTTCTTTTTCTTTCTATATTTATTATAGCACACCTAATAACAAGAATGTTGTGATTTGCAACTATTTTTTTATTTTTTTATAAATAAAAAAGCACCCTCAAATTGAGAGTGCATGATGAGTATATTATATATATGTCAGTATTTTTTCTAACATAACTTTTATCTACATTTGGAGTAATTGCGAAATGTGTGAACTACCTAACACCGTAAAGGTATTGGGCTTCTAAGAGCCTTATGGCTCTGTTTAAGAAGTTTGGTATTTAAGTTTCCACCTAAGTGCTTAGGCAACCCTTATTCTTATAGGCACATCCACTTTGCCTTTATAGTATAGAGCTTTTAGGCTCACAACCTTACTTTTCTTTAAAATGTTTAATGCTCCATTTACATCGGCATTAAGTATTGTTCCATTTGAAGTTTTGTACAAACCTCTAAATATTCTTTTCCCACTAAATTTATAATTGGTTGTATTTGTTTTACTATATACAGGAATATTATCATTATCCCAAAAGGAAGCTTTTGAAGTATAGCTTTCTTCTTGCTCTACAAATACAATATTATTTAGTTCACAAAGATATTTAAGTTTAAACAGTAATTGCCCAAATGGAATATTAACAAAAGTTTGGTTATTTCCTTTTCCTAGATTACTGTTTCTTTGAAAAGAATTATTATAACCAACAACTAAAGTACCAATATTATTTGAAATACAATAATTAATAATATAACGAGCAGTTTTGTTCATATAATCATTAATTTGATTGTTTCTTTTCTTTACTATAGCTACTTGTTGATTAGTTATTTTATAACCTAACTTTTGCTTATCTTTAATGCTTTGTAATTTAGCATTCCTTTTGTTGTACCACTGATTAATTGATTTTAACTTTCTACCATCTATTATGAAAGTTTTACCTTCAGTTGTTACAGCAGTTACAAGATTATTTATACCTAAATCTATTGCCAGTGCATTATTTTTGTTTAAATTTCTTTGTGTTACATTAGCTTCATATACATAATGTATTTCAAAGAACCTAGCATTTGCTTCAGGTATAATATGTATTTCTTTAATTGTTTTATCTGCTAAAACTTTAGGCACATTAAACTTTATACACTTATGTTTTTTCTTATATTTGTTTGAATAAGGTAACACGAACTTACCATTATTAATTTTAACCATATTAATAACCAAAGTTGTATATCCATCTTTAGGTAGATAGTGTGGTATCTTACAATTTTTAGAAGAATACTTACCCTGTTGAGCTAACTTTAATAATGCAAAGAATGATTTAAAACTACCATCAACTTTTCTCATAATTTGTTGTGACATATTTGAATTTAATGTTCTATAATTATCAGAAGTTTTTAGTAAATGATAGTTTTCGTTATAATTTAAATATTTTTTAGTTTTAAAGAAATGCTGTCTAATATTGTACAACGATTCATTAACTAAATTCTTTGCAGTATGGCAAAGTTCTTTAAGAATATTGTATTCTTCTTTTGATAAGTGTTTAACTTGTTGTTTAACAGTTAGTAACAAAATTTTTCCTCCTTTCTAAAATATTTTTAATACAAAATAGAACTAATGTTCTACATATATTATACATTAGTTCATAACACTTTTGTTGTGATTTGCATTAAATTTTTAGAAAAAATAGAAAAAGTACATGTCCTGTTTATCCCCACTCCATAAAGGAATGGGGTTTTACAGGACCAATCTTATAAACAAGATAGTTGCAAGTGTAATAACGGAAATTGCACTTGTTATGAAGATTATTGTACGAATAATTTTTGTTTTCAATTTCATAATTCTTAAACTCCTACTCAAACATCTTTGTATTAGGATGAAAAATCGAAAAGACCAGAGTATGAGTGTGAACCAAATAGCATTGATAATAAGCCTATAAATCCTAAACATACAAGTATAAAAATTTCTATCTTAATGAAGTTAATCCTTTCATCTCTTGTTTTTGCTGAACTGAGCATTATGTAGTTGAAATACAAAACATTAACCACAAGTAAGATTGAAAACGGTTTCATTATGTTTATGTTATTATGAATATTAGATATGGTGTAAATGCAAACACATAAATCAATCACACAAGTGACTGCACCTACAACAACATCTATTACTTTCTTTTTACTTATTTTTTTATCTTTCTTTTTATCGTTCATAGTAATTTTCCTTTCCTGCCTTGTAGGAAGTGAAAATATCACTTCCTACAATAACTCTCTTTACTTAGAGCTAAACACATATTCGTCTTTTTGTGTAGTCATAAATGTTAATGGACTAAAGTATGTATTGTGTTTAATTATCAGATGATTAATTTGGTTCTTTGATTGAGAAATAGAAATTGAATATACACTAGTATCCTTAGCAGATACTGTTTTCTTATCTTTAGAATTCTTGATAGTGTATGTATATGATACTTTAGCCTTATTGCCATCTGATGTAGTTTTTACTTCTTGATAATTATCAATGTTAAATTCTTCTTTACTAATCGTACCTTGGTTCATTAAAAAATTCGTATCACCTTTAATATAAGCTAACATAAATACATTAAAAAGTGTAATTCCTACAAGAATCGAAGCTAAACATATAGCTAATATACCAGTAGGCATACCACCGTATATTTGATAATGTTTGCCCACAAAATAAAAAACTATAATACTTATAATAGTAAATACTAAAAAAACAAAAATCATAAAAATTCTCCTTATCTTATATCAATAATTTATTTCAATTTTATTTTCTTTTAAATAATTTTTAGGAAAAACAAATACATATTTAAATTCATTGTCATCATCATTAAAATAATATTTTAAATACATTAACTTGCAAAATAGACTATCCCTCTTTCTTGTAATAGTGTAAGTTTCTAATTTAGGTGTATCTACATTATTAGATTCCTTGATTTTACACTTTTTATACAATTTCTTGTCATAATTCACATCACCATTTTTATCAATGTAAGAATATAAGTATTGTTTATTTAAAATTTTAAAGGAATTAATTTCAACTGTATTTGATAAATATTCTTGTGGTGAACTAATTTTGTCAATATAGATAGAATATGGAATACTAATAACAGATATTAAACAGAGAGGTATTAAAATGAAAGGTATTATATCAAAGAAATCCACTTCAGCAAATATAAAAACAAACATTATAATTACTGAAATAACAGTGATAATTAAAAGTAACATAAATTATCTCCTTATCTTAAAAATTGTGAAGTGTTAGTATTATTTACTTTGGTCATTCTATTTTTTTCCTTTAAATAATTTGGTGTGTTATTACAATTAATCTTCATTATTTTTTTCTCCTTTAATTAATTCATTTAGGCTTACCTCAAGAACTTCTGACATTTTCTCTAATGTTTTCATAGATGGTTCTCTATAGCCATTTTCATAGCAAGATAAAGTGCTTCTATTAATATTAATTTTATTTGCTAATTGTCCTTGATTTAGTCCTTTTACTTTTCTAAAATGTTTTAAATTATTTGCAAATGACATTATTTTAAATTATCTCCTTTTTGTTTTTTTCTTCTAAAATCTTTTTTTCTATGAATTGTGGATCATATAATTCATTTAATGCTTTATTTTTTGATATAACATTTTCTCTTATGAATGCCTCAGTTCTTTTTAGTTCAGCAACTGGTTTTTCATCGTCATTCCATAGTATTAAAACAAAACTATCTAACTTTTTGTATATCTGATTTTCAAATGTGTTACCAAATATTAAGTTTCCTTTATTGTTGAAATAATATTCTGGAATATTTACAAGATTTCTTTTCCATAAATTATTTAGTAGAGTTTTAATTTCTCTAACTGTTCCAACAAAGGCACAATGCCCTTCATCATAAAAACTAATATACTTTTTCACTATGGCTTCACCTATTCTTCTGTAATAGTTACATTAATATCCCAATTAAGTTTCTGACATATTTTGCAAATAGTCACAATATTGAAGTTATATCCCCCACTTTCCCATTTAGTTATAGTTTGTTTCGATGTCTCCATGAATTTTGCAAATTCTTCTTGGCTCATATTTCTCTTAATTCTTTCGTTTGCAATTTTTGCTGAAATATCTGAGATAATAATAGAAGTTTTTAATTCTGCATTATCCATATTTTTAGAAAGAGTTTCAAATACTTGACTAACTGGATTGTATTTTGATTTAGTAGAATTATTAGTTACTTTCTTATTCAATTTCTTATATACTGCTATGATATTTCGTAAAGGATCGGAAATTGTAGCCTTACAATTAGGACAAGTCAGTGTATCTGGAATACTAAATATAGAATTAAAAACTTTTCCTGTTTTTTCCCCACAGTGAGGACATACAATTTCTGTAGTATGAGCAATGCAATTTACTTCTACCACTTTTTCTAAATATTTATATGCCAACATTGTGCTAATTCCAAATTTTATACTGATTTGGTCAGTATAAATTATTGAATTTTCTTCGTAATTATTTTCTATGTAATTTAAAATTTCTTTAAATTGTTTTGAATTTGTTTTGTTCATAATTTTTCAAACCTCTTTCTTGCAAATATTTAATTACTTTTTCTCCATCATGATATTCCAAAATTTCTTTTAATGAAATTTCAGCTTTTCTATATTGATAAACCATAGTCATAGATAATTCTTCTTTATTTTCTTTAATAATTTTTCCAAAAAATTTATCAGAAGGATAGTAGATAAGCGTTCTACCTTTTCTATGATGATGAACTTTAATATCATGAGCATACAAAAACTTTTTCGGTACAGCAGTTTCTAAGTTTTTCCAAGATATTTTAATTTCCTCGTTTTTTGGGGAATTTTCAAGAAGAAATAATGAATTTTCTAACATATTTTCTAATCCATAATTATAGCTATATTTCAAAGAGTTTTTAGGAACTTCTTTACCATTAATTAATAGCTTTACACTTCTATAATAGAAATTTAGCATTTGTCTTTCCCCCTATTTGTGTTTCTTTTGATAATGAATATGTTTACAAACATATTTTACAAGGCTTTGTTTGCTTTGATTTAACTTAAGTTATTTTTTCTTCTACCTAAGTCTGCATCTACAATAGTAGAAATTTTTAATTGTTATTATACTGTCTTAATTGCAATCAGTGTTGTATATCTACAATAGTAGAAATTTTTAGTATTTATTATACGAACTATTTTAGTTCCTCAAGTGTTCATCTACACTAGTAGAAATTTTTTGTTCTTATTATACTTTGTTTGGTGCTATCATCATTCCACCATCTACAATAGTAGAAATTTAAATGAGAATGTGAAAAGTTATAATGGATTGCACAAACTTTTTTGCAGAATTTTTACTTTTCTTTCATAATAATATTATAGCACATACAACATTAGGAGTGTTGTGATTTGCAACAATTTTTTCAAAAAAATAGTAAAAAAATAAAGCCCTATAAAAAAGGCTTTTAATTAAATGTTTTTATTTATTATTATACAGATTGATGAATTAATGCAGAATATATCTACGATAGTAGAAATTTATAATTGCTATTATACTTAGAAATTCCTGTTGAGTCATACTGTGATCTACAATAGTAGAAATTTATAGCATTTATTATACAATGTGACCCTTGAACTACTTTTTGTTATCTACAATAGTAGAAATTTATAGTATTCATTATACACTCTTGACTACAACTTTTATCATAGATCTACAATAGTAGAAATTTTTAATTGTTATTATACTAACTATCTAATCCTTGAAAAACACTTATCTACAATAGTAGAAATTTATAATATTCATTATACCCTTACATTGGTATAACTTACAAATAATTGTTCATTTAATTATATTTCTTGTATAATAAGAATAAAAATATTATGTATAACAACAATAAAATATATTAATAGGAAAATTAAGACCGAGGTATGCAAACTTTTTTAGCATGATCTTATCTTCTTTTCTAATATTATTAGTATAACATCATTTACAAGAAAAATCAAGGTAAAAGGCAAAGACACTTCTCAGAATTTCTAAGAAATGCCTTTGTCTTTTGTATCATTTGTGCGAAAAAAGAAAAGTCAAAATTCTTTAGCAATTCTGACTTTTCCAAGCAAACATCCTAAAACATTTGCCCCATTTATTTTATTATACAATACTTTAAATGATTTTTCAAGTTTTTTTATCTTATTTAAATATTGATATTTTAATCTCAGTTACTTGTTACCGAGCAGTTTACTTGGTGTGCCTTTAATTCTTTTTGCTCTTACATAATACTTTTGTGTATTGCTTGAGCCGACACAAGTGAATAGGTTAATCATATTACCTTTCTTTCTGTAGTATCCAACTCTTACTTTTTTCTTTAACGACTTAAAACCATTAAAAATTCTTCCATTTATTGTATTTTTTTCTACTGCATAAGCTTTAGTTACTGTTGTTATTTCATATTCGTAATTAGCACCATAATTTGTTTCAATGATAATACGATCATGTTTTTTTGCATTCTTTAAATTTTTAAGTGCATTGTAGTTATGACCACAAATATATGTTTCATAACCTTGTCCAAAAGCTTTTCCATCATAATTCCATAGTATAATAGAATGACTGTTTACACCTATGTTTTTTACATAGTTATGGTGTTTATCTTCTACATTATTATGAGAATATATAGGATAATGTTTTAAGCCAATACTTTTGCAAGTAATATAAGCTATCTTTTTATCATTTTCCAATAAATTATTCATTTTCTTTATGTTTACATGCTTGTTTGAATAATTAATTTTCTTTGTTTTCGTAGATTTCTTAGTGGATAATTTGCTGATTGTTATTTTTGCATTGCTATTTGAATTATTTAGATTAGTAATAGGATTAATTCTATTAGCACTTAAATTATTTGCTGATTTAGAATTGTTAATACAATTAGTCTTATTACTACTATCTTCCCCATATGTGCTTCTTACTGCTATTGGTTTAGTCTTTACTTTTAGTACTCTTTTCTTGTTAGCACGAGGCAATGTTGCTGTTGTATATTCTGTTCTTTTCACTTCTGCTGTACTGGATACTGAAGTTGTTGTCTTGACTGAGAGATTATTCTCTTTTTTATTTTTATTAACTTGATAACAACTTACTGCATACAATGTTCCTAATACAGCTATTAATATTAATATGATTATTGACAATTTGCCTATGTTTAATTTCTCTTTCTTTTTAACTAGATTTTTATTATATTCCGTATTATCTTGGTTATTTATAATTTCTTCAGAATTATTTAAATTATTTTTTTCTTCCATATTCTTCTCCTTCTTTATTTGCAAAATTATTATTTATTTTTTCAGCACATTGTACATATATCATTTGAATTATTTGTGCAATATTACTTTATATGTAATTCATGATATTATCGTTTTGTGGATGATGTCTTTTTGCAATAACATAGAAATAGACTCCCAATTGTGAGAGCCTATTTTATATAGATTTTTATTAAGTACTAAATTTGCTTATATACTAATTTGCTGATTATTTTATAATTTTAATTTTTCCAATCAAAGGTAATTCTTTGACTTTTCCAGTTGCAGCATTGACAATTCCGATAATTTCAAATATGAGAATTGCAATAGATGCAAAAATGGCTAATATTGAACCGATTTTTGGGATACAGTTTACTACTACTGATAAAATTACATTTGATATAAGTAAAACAAGTCCTTGATTTAAGTGGAATCTTGCAAATTTATTTTTTCTACCTGCGAATATTGGAATAAAAATTAAACAGCCTAAATAAGAAAGAACTGCCATTACTTTGCCATCTGAAATTTCTTCTGGGCTAATTTCTTTAGCTTTTTCGTCTTGATTAAACTGTTCTGAGCCAATTTGATCTGCTGGGTTGGGTATTGTTGAGCTATTAGTACTTGCATATGAATTTTGCTGTTCTGTTTCTTGTGCTGCTCCACAATATGGGCAAACCATATTTTCTCCAATATCATTTCCACAATGTTTACATACCATTTTTATTTCTCCTTTTTATAATTTTGTTTGGCAGTTTATTTTTCTGCCTTTTCCATTTTGAAATTTCTGAGAAAAGACAAAAGAAAAAATGCTAATAACCTTATTTGTTTTAAAATAGGTCATTAGCATTTCTTGATTATATAGGAATATCTCTACTATTAGAGGATTAGATACTTAATTCAATATAATGTATTTGATTGAGCTTTTAACACATATGTATTATAGCATATCAATAATGATAAAATCAAGTATTTTAGGTTATTTCATTATTTTTAGTATTGAGGTAAGAATTTATTTTTCTCGTGCAGAAAAACATATATTGTATCTCCTGTATAATAAGCTTCATTAAGTTTATGCATTGTAGTTGTTATATATGTTGGAGCAGTTTTATAATTATAGGCAGGAGCATTTGGATTTGACGAACCATTTTTATCATAAATTATGAATGTAGTTGGAGTATTATAACCTTTCACATTTTCAGCAGTTGAAAAAGTTTTATTCTTAGACAAATATATTCTTCCTTTTTTAGATTTTACATAGAATGTATTTGGTTTTATTTCGTTAATGACTTTAAATCTTAATTTATAATTATTTCCATGTTTAGAATATTTAGTTACTTTAAGTGCTATACGATTATCATATACATAAACATTTATTGATGTTTTCAAAGTCTTTTTCTTGTATTTACAGCTAAAATTTATTTTAGTTTTGCCTGTTTTTTTAAATTCAAATCTTGGGTTACGACTATGTGGAGTAAAATAGAAATTGTTACTTGAAATTTTTAAATTTTTATTATTGCAAGTAATTTTCTTAATATGTTTAGCTTTCTTTATTGAAGTATTATCGGTTAAAGCCATCACAAACACTTCATTAGCATTGTAAAGTTTACCTAATGTAAAATAACTTGTAGCTGAATTACCATTGAAATTTCTTTTTTCAACATGAATACCTTTATAATTTATACTTTTTGCACCAGCACTTGTAGTTCCTACTACTGCAATAGATAAACACATAACTACTGCCATTACTAGCGATACTATCTTTTTCATTGTTTTATCTCCTTTTTGTTTTTAGATAGTTTAGGCTTCGTGAAGTTCTATTTTTCCAAGATTTTTAATAGCTAATAATTTATCTTTTTAAATACAAAAAGCCAATAACTTATTGCTTCTTTAATAGAATAGTAGGTCATTGGCTTATCTTTATATCTTTAATTATTTAAAAATATTATTTACTTTTAACACATCTATATTTTAGCATTATAACTTAAACAAATCAAGTATTTTAGCATATTTCCTTGCCTTTTTTGTCGTACACTTTAATTCTATCTACAGTTGCTTCTTTCTTTTTTTCTACTACTATGTATAGTCTTGTATTGTTACTAAGAATTTCTGCTAGAACTTTCACTTTTTCTATAATTTCTTCTTGAGTATCTGATTCTAGCAATAGTTCTTCCCTATTAGTTTCACTATTATATCCATAGCAAGAATATTTTTTCTTTATCAACATATATTCATCACCAACTAATTAAAATTTGCTTTAAGCAAAGATATATTGATTTCCATTCAGAGAATATCGAACTAAACCATAATACACCTGTTTTGTTAATACAACGAGTTAACAAACTCTGCGAAAGTACTATTTATGAATTCAATAGAAAGGCTTTCGTGATTAATAAAAACTATATGGTCATTATCCACATTAAAACATATTAAGTTACCAAAATTATCAATAGCAAATGGCACATACTTATCTGCAAGTTCATCTTTGCTCCATTCGTATAGCTTCCATACGGTTTCTCTATCATTCTTATTAAAAGACAAAAAGGACTTCAATGCTCTTTCTTTAGCTTTATCGGTATTAAAGCAACATAATTCAGGGCGTCCACCATTGTTTTCAATAACGCACTTTCTAAATTCCTCTGGAAAAACATACTTAACAAGGCACTCAAAATCATCAATATTTTTTATAGACTTTAAAGGCTTTACATATTTCCAATTCATAGTAATTGCTCCTTACCTATTATTTGTGCTGTCACCCCAAATTTATCTCCCCACTATCCTTGGCAGTCGTGATATTTTTGTTAGCTAAAGGTGCATTTTTAGTAGTAGATAGTCCAATAATTTCTTCAATGGCCCTAGGGGTATAATCCATATAGTCTAGCATACAGCCTATATTATATATATTAATAGGTTTTTTATAGTGTGCAGATAGTTCTTCTTTTACACCATCCATAACATCAGCTTCGTATGAATTATGTACATGCCCATGAAAGTGATACCAACCTCTATAGTTGTTTTTAAAACAAGGTATTGGGTAATGGCATAGTACTAATCCAGCATTTATCCCTGTCATTTTTCGTGTCTTACCGTTAATTTTAATGTTTGCTATTTCTATATAGTCTCTGATTTCTACAAAGAGCTTTCTAAATTCTCGTTCGTTGCAATATACATCGTGGTTGCCTTTAACTAAATGTAATTTACCATTAAGTTTTTTAATTACTCGAATAGTGCCCTTTAAATCATACCACGAAATATCTCCCAGTATGTAAACATCATCGTCATTTGTTACTCGACTATTCCAATTTTCTATGATAGTTCTTTCCATATCATCAATATTGAAGAATGGTCTTTTATCGAATTTAATAACATTTTTGTGACCAAAATGAAGGTCTGAAATATAATATTTCATTATTTTCTCCTTTTTAATTTATATGAACTTGTCCTGCTATTCCCAAAAATACTAAAGTTAGTACGAATGAGAGCAGTGCTATAAGTCCAATAATAATGCAAATTCTTCTCTGCACTGTAGAATATATTGGAAGTATTAAAAACAAAATAAAACAAATGATTGTAATAATTTCCAATCCTACTGATAAAATCAAATTAATATTCAATTATTTTTCTCCTTTTTTCTTTTGTTATATATGTTATATATACACATATATTTTTATTGGCAAAGGTTCTAAGTATTTTTCCATTACTGGTTTCACATCATGCCAACTTAGTCCACCATTTCCACAACCAAGTTTAGGGAATGCAATAGATTTGATATTAAGTCTTTCATAATTTTCGACAAATTTTTGAAGTCCTGCTTCAATCCAATGAAGTTCTGAAAGGTTAAGCCAATGTTTTTTTGTTGGAAACAATAGTATTTCCTTGTTTGAAGTATCTGTTGATTTCCAAAGATACAGTTTACCAATATCTAAAAGCTTTTTCTTGCACAATAATTGATATTTTTGAAACATCTCTGGATATTGTTCTTTGAATTGCAAAGCTATACCTGCTCCCATTATTCCAACAGTGTTTACTGTATTTACAAGCACTTGTGCAGAACTTTTTAGTAAGTCTCCTCTAACATATTCGATCATATTTTTTCTCCTTGAATTTAGAATTAGCCCACCTCTAAAAAAAGAGATAGGCTTTTTTAAAATTATTTACCGACAATTACTACAAGTACATTTAGTATTAGGCTGAGTTGTTGTAGGAACAGTATTTTTTTCTTTTAAGCAGTTACTACAAGTGCAAGGTTCTGTTGTAGTTTGTACATTATATGTAGTATTTGTTTCTCCTTCATTGTAATTATAATTATGGTTATAGTTATAATTATAATTCTCATTTATTTTTGGTTTTGTTTCTTCTTGCACTTGAGAGCATGGTGTACTTTGATTTGTACTATTATTTTCTATATAATCTAAATGATCTAAACACCCTAATAGTAAAAAGAAAAGGGCTATAAAAAAACTTATTAAAGATGATATACAAAAAGCAGAAAAACAATCCCATAAAAATTCGTCAGCAATTACAGCAAGTATGAAAAAAACAATTGCAATGCTGCCTAATACAATAGCTGTTATGAAAAGTCCATTCATTTTAAATTCCTTTCTGATTTATATTTTTAATTTTAAATGTAAAATTTATAAATTAATTATTTCTTAAACAATTACTACAAGTACAAGGTTCTGTTGTAGTTTGTACATTATATGTAGTATTTGTTTCTCCTTCATTGTAATTATAATTATGGTTATAGTTATAATTATAATTCTCATTTATTTTTGGTTTTGTTTCTTCTTGTACTTGGGAATATTGTGTGCCTTGCTTTGGATTAGAATCTAAATTATATGCAAGACATGTGAGCAAAGCAGATAGTATTATTAGTGGTATTAGAAAATATATACAAGGATTATAAGGATCATTAAGGAAAATGATAATTCCTACTATAACCAATATTAATGTGATAATGCTGCCCATAATAATCTCATTCATTTAAAATTCCTTCCTGCCTATCTCTAAAAAAAGAGATAGGCTTTTTGATTATTTATGAAATTTAATTTTTGTCAGTTTCTTTTTTGAGTTTTTCCATTGCTTCTTTTGTTGCACTAGAAAGTTGCACACACATTTCTTCACCAAGTACAGCTAACTGTAAACAAGTTGATTTAATTTCACCATTATCTTTTCCATATTTTTCTACGATTTCTTTTAGAAATGAAATAAGAATTTCTGTTTGTTTCATATGTAGATAACGAAGTTTAGCTAATGGAATTTTTACATTTGGGATATTAAAGCCTTCGTAAATTTTCTTCTTTTGTTCTTCCTCAAGTCTTTGATAATCCTTATCAAATTCAGCAGTATCTTCGCCTAATTTAGTAGTACCTTTCTCAACATGATACTTAATCATATCAATCATACTTTCATATGTGTCATCTTCATTATTGAATTCTTCGATAACATTTCCATCGCAGTAAAATAATACTTCTATGTACATATTTTCTTTTGGAATTGGCATAGTTTTGAAAGTTATATCAAGTGTAGCTTCAAAAGCCTTTAGAACATTTTCGTCCTTACCTACTGATACATTAATTTTTCCAACTGGATATTCAGAATCACTTGAAAAGTCATATACATTAATATCAAATGAATATTCGTGCTTATTTACTTCTTTATCTGTTTCTAAAGTATCTTCAGTATTTTCTTGTTTACACTTGCATTCAGAATTTTTGCAAGAATTATTACAGGAATTATCACATTTTCCCTTTTCTATTAGATTTCCATCAGATAAATTCTGGAGCTTATCAATGACTTTTTCATACTGATTATTGTTTATTCCCATTGCTTCTCCAAATAATATCTCACATTCTTTTTCAGTGAATGGACACTTATTGCAATCATTATATGAATTGCAAATTCTATCTCTTTCGTTAATAAAATCCATTGTCTTTCTACAATCTGCCATAATTTTTTCTCCTTGCTTTTAAAATAATTTCTTTTGTATATTTTATATGTACCCCATACTTCCCTATTTTTAAGTTGTGTGGGATTTTTATTGTGAAATAGTATTGGGTATATGTCTTCACTATTTCTTTTGATACAAGCTAAAATATCGAATGTTTGTTCGATATTATTTTTTACTGAAAATATATCTTTTCCTTTTCTCTTTGCTTGTATACATATTATAGCACACTTCACATCAAAAATGTTGTGATTTGCAAGACTTTTTTAAAAAATATTATTATGTGTATTTATATTACTGTTTTGGTATTTTATTATAAAAAGTGATACACATGCGTATCACTTTTTGATACTCAGTATCGTTTTGCGATACACATGTGTATCACTTTTCTCGTTTCCTTGCCATCTTTGTTAATGTTTCTTCACATATTTGGGCAAAATTAAAGCCATCTACTTAATTAAAAGCAGATGGCTTGATATTGTTGAAATATGAAATTATATTATTAAAAGTTTTTGCTATAGTAAACTATCCACAAACCTTACTAAATTTCTTAGCAATTTTTAATATCATTGATTTTTCTTTTAAATCTTCAATCCAGTATGTATCTAGCCAATCTTCCTCCCTGTATTTAGCAAGGGAGTTATATAGTTTAGATTTACTGAGAGCTTTGTCTTTTTCTACAATCTCATCACGACCTTCAAAATTAATTTCATAGGAATTAGAGTTCAAGTCCCCATAGATAATACCAGCTAATCCTCCTACAAGAGAACCAATTGTATCTGTATCCCCACCAAGATTAACAGCAGTCACAACAGCTTCAGAGTAAGACTTAGTATTAGTAATGCACCATAGCACACTTTCTAGTGTATCTATTACATATCCAGTTGATTGAACATCATCACTTGTAAAATTTAAAAAATGATAGTAAAAAATATTATTAAACTCAGATATATATTTTTCAGCTTCAGTATCCAATGAATAAGAATTATATACCTCTGCAATTTTTTCTTGCATAACATCAAGTAAATCTCCGAACTTAAAAGTTTTTGATAATTTTCTGTTAATGATTTCTAATGCTATTTCTACATATATTACACAGCAAATTTTAGATATGATATGACTATGAGTTATAGAAGAAACAGCATATACCAGCTTTTTTCTTTCTTCTATCGTATTGTATTCTTTTTTGTTATACATATAGAATGCTAAAGGAATAATTCTCATTAATGAACCATTGCCATTGTTCTTATAGTTGGAAGTAAAATTATTGTTATGAGGATAATGAACAATTGCTTTTTGAGTTGTTATACCAACATCAAATAAGTTCTTATTTACAGCATATTTTCCTTTGAAAAACCATTCCTTAAATTCTTCAGCTATTTGAGAAACTATGTCTTTGCCTTTAGTTAGCCCTACTGCTGTTGCTAGTGTCATACTGGTATCATCAGAAAATGTGCCTTTTTCTTGATCATGTGAGCCATGTCTTATCATTGTTTTGACTGGATTGTCTTTTAGGTATTCTCTTGACTTGAATTCTACAGGGACACCTAATGCGTCCCCCATAGCTAAACCAAGAAAACTATTTTCTATTAATTTTTGAAGTTCTTTCTTTTTGATTTTTTCTTTCAAAAATATCATCTCCAATTATTATTTTTTATTATTTTCAGTAAAGAATTTAAATAGATTTTCACCAGAAATACTATTGTTTCTATAATGCATAGAAATTTTTGATGTACTAATAGAAGAACATTGAATTAGTTCTGAAGTGCTACAAGAACAACATTTTAAAATTACATTTATTAAAATGAGTCTGTCCTTTTTATCTATTTTGCACTTATATGGAACTTTTTTCATATGTAAAAAACCTTTGCTTAAGTCATAATAATATTTAACTGGTGGAATTATAAGTGCACCATATTTTTTGAATTTATCATTAACTGATTTTACAATTGGTCCATTAGAATTGATAATAATGTCTTCATCAAAACATAATTTAGAATGTTGTAAGAATTTTAATTGAGCATAATATAATATACTTTGAAGTCTTAAATTTGATATTACAATATTATTTTTGTATCCGTAATTAATGATATAATATGCAACTTCTAATGCACTATATTTAGCTTTTTTTAGTTTCATAGGTAAGTTTTCTTCAATTCTTCTAATATTAATTTTTCTTGTTGTTTAATATGTTTAATTGTTTTAATAACTTTAAAATTACCCCATTTTAAAAGAGCAAATGTAATGCTAGACAAAATAATAGAGTAAATTAAAAATGCAATTGTATATGGCATAATTATTACTTCTCCTCACCATTTCTACTAAATTTAAATTGATCTAATTTAGGCTTATTACTTGAAACATCTCTTTGTATTTTGTGTCCTGAGAGTAATTCAATATTATTATTTTTACAAAATCTACTATATTGATTTTGTAATTCAGCATGGCTAACAAAAAATTGTCGGAACAAGTGTGCTTCACTTGGTTTAAAAGGTTGTGAATATTCAACCCAACATTTATGTTTATCTTCTTTTTTTAAACAGTATTTAAAATCTTTTTTATGTAAAATATGTTCTTCACAAAAGTCTCCATATTTTTTTCTTTCTTTTTCTTCATCAAATATAATTTCATAAAATTTATAAACATTATAAGATTTACATTTAAAATATAGGATAATATATAGTATTGGATTTATTATTAATTTTTTTACAAGATAAATTATCCCTTTTCCAAAGTTAATATAATAATTATCAGAATTAGTAATATTATATATAATACAAAAAATAATATTATAAATTAATATTGTACTAATGCTTGTTGTTAAAATAATAGCTAGTATTGACATTATAATTTTTCCTTTACTAATTTTATTTAGTTTTTCTTAATATGATTATACCATGCTTATATCTCTGTTTGTTGTGATTTGCATGATGTTTTTATAGTTTTTTTTAAAAAGAACAAATAAAAAATGCTTCCGAAAAAATCATCGAAAGCATTAAGGTCATTTAAATGTTTTTGTCAAAGTAATTTCCTACAACAAGCAAATTTTTAACACAATTTTCTTCCCAATTTTTGTCCTTAAAAAGTTCATAGATTGGATAATAGAATGGATTGCTTCCACCAATTTTTTTATGTATCTCTCCATTCTTATCGTAAAGGCAATAAGCTCCATACTTATAAACAATTTCATAGATATTCTTCTTACTTGCACCCATCTGCACTAAATCGTGTTCAAAAATTTTGTTTTGTTTTTTATCGAATAATTCAGTGAATTGGCATAGTGTTATTGGGCTTATATTCCACTCACCATCATCATTGAAAATTTTAAGTGGATGGATACAAGGAAAATCAGTACAATGCACATTTGAATCTGTATATTGTCCATATATCCAACTGTTAGTATTTTCTAATTTTCCTTTAAATAATGCAGTATTCATAAAAAAACTAGCTGTAGAAGCCCACTACTTTAGTGGTGGGAGGAACAGCTTTTCTCCTTTCAATAATATAATTTTTTCTTTTTTCTAGTAGTTTAACTTTTTTACAATTTAAACTACCTTTATTAA
>ERZ773252.677-NODE-677-length-38364-cov-4.659453_pt1 | contig 38364 bp, 30 predicted proteins | sample MGYA00580517_ERZ773252 | MGnify/ENA primary metagenome ERZ773252 (study PRJEB29015, sample SAMEA2737766) | human gut metagenome | biome: human gut; feature: human-associated habitat; material: faeces | place: China | collected 2012 ...
ATCGACGGAATGAAAAGCTCTCACTTTGACTTGTACTATTTATATTCTAACACCAGCTTCGCTCATTTCTCTGTTAAGAAATTTGCTCGCAAAACAGGGCATATGCCCTAACAATAAAAAAGAAATAGCATCCCCAACCCTCGCAAAGTTTAGGATGCTATTCTTATAAACATTTTAATACTGAGGGCAATCGGATAACACATCCGATAACCTTTCTAAGTAGATTATACATCAGGGTACTTGTACTTTCAAGTACCCTTTTTAATCATCCGGTGATAGATAGACACCCAGTGAAGCATTTAATGCATCCATTTGTCCTGTCAATTCTTTTCTTTTTTTGATGTTTTGCATTATTCCGTATATCTGAGTGGGAATCCCGGCAGATTACATTTCCAGACGGCACCATATGCCACTGTGACAAGTCCGGTCAATACACCGCCGAAAATCAACGCAATCCACCAGGTCATGTCCACAAAATAATTGAATGACGGAATCGAAGACATAATCTGCACTACGATCCAGCATATCATCACAACCGGCAGACATACAAAGCTTGTATTCCGGAGGGCATACAGCATTTTCATTCTCCACAGCACACTTCGTCTGATCCCCACGAACTGACTGACGATCATCTCTTTTCTCTGGGACAGAATCTGAAACCAGATCAACACAAGAATCACAACAAACACAACTGCAACAAAAGCAATCAGATATTCATAATCCATCCGGAGCATGGAATGCTTTTCTTCCAGTGCTTTCTGAAACTGTTCCTGTGTCGTCTGCTGCATCACAACCGGAAACTTATCTTTTCCCCGTTCCATATCCTTCCGAATCTGGGCGATCATTTTCTGCGGCGATTCCGCATAGGCATAACATTTGTGATCCTGAATCGCTTTTTCCCTGGAAATGTCATAACAAAATCCCTCCGGAATAATGTAATCATAGCCCTCCTCGGAAAAAGTTCCTGCAATGTAACATTCCCAACCCGTAAGATCCTTCAGGGTCTTTAAAATCGTTTCCTTCTTTTCTTTATCACTGGCGCCCTCCGCCTGTGCTAGGATTCTTTCCGAAACGAGCACCTCATTATCATTCAGATACAGATCTTTATATTTCTTTGGATACAACGCGCTGATTTCTTCGGCTGTTATCAAAGAAGGAAGCTCATATGCCATACTTAGCCGCAGGGTATCACTGCCATAAACGGACGGCTCATCCCGGCTGCCGATCCCAACGATCGTTACGGGATTTCCCGTAACGAAGGACACCTTCTGCCCCAGAAACTGTTTGTCATCCAGAAATAATTCCCGCAGAATATTATTATCCTGTCTTGCACGTTTTAAAAGCCACCGGTCCACCACGATCTCATTGCGGTTCTTTGGCATCCTTCCATATTGTATATCCACCGTCGAGATCTCCTTAACGGAAATCATGGAAAAATCCTGTACCTTGCACAGATGACCGGATAATTGCAGATAACCGTCATACTGCACATTCATGGTATCATTCAGTGCCGGCATGATATCGCTGTAGCCCCCTGCAGTCAGATATTGATCGTAAAAAAGTTCAATCCCCGACCGTGTAAAACCACCCTGTGAAAAATCAAAGGTCACCAAATGACTGTCTGTTGTCTGCAGAGCAAGCTTATTCAGAGAATCTCTGGAGCGGTAGTCCGTAAATATCAGAAATGTGACCACCGTAAATAATAAAAGTGTCAGCCGCATAAAAAGCCATCGGCCATGTCCCTCCGAAAGTCCGGCAGAAACCTTTAAGAGCTCCGGCAGCCGGTAATGCTGTCGGAAAGCCTGTGAAATACTCTCCAGTCCCAGCTCCTGCCCCTCCAGAGTATCCATATACTCCGGCCGTAGACCATCGACCACCTTGCAGTCACTGTCCTTTAACAGAATGATCTCTTCCTCGCCGGTTCCTTTGACAAAAAACTTGTGATTACGGTGAATGATCTGAATGGTGTTTTCCTGTGCAGTATTTTCCTGTTCTGTCTCCTCCTGCATTTCCTCTTCCTGCTCATAAAACTGAACCTGCAAATGCTCCAGTTTCTGCTGCGTCCGGCGATATTCCCCCAGATAAATATCCTTCCATTCCATACGGCGGATCTGTTCCGCCGCATTGTTTTCCCGGTCAGACACGATCCGCCCCTCCTCCAGATGAATGATCCTGTCTGCAAATCCCTTCACCATATTCTGTTCATGGGACACCAGAACCACCAGTGCTTTTTCGGAAAAGGCCCGCAACAGCTGCATGATCCGGATGGTATTCTCCTCATCCAGATTTCCGGTGGGTTCATCTGCAAAAATAATCCTTGGGCATGTTACAAAGGCTCTTGCCACAGCGACCCGCTGCATCTGCCCTCCCGAAAGATATTCCAGACGGCGGTTTTTGTACTTCTCCATCCCCACAGCCTCCAGAGTCAGCCGGATCCGCTCCTGTTCTTCCTCCCCGGAAAGCTCATACGGAACCAATGCCATCCGGACATTTTCCAGAACCGTCAGTTCTTCCCTCATATATTCATTTCGAAAGACAAATGCGATATTCCGGTTCCGGTATTCTTCCATAGAATTCTTCCGGGGCATGATCACATGTTTTCCTTCATATACCATCCGGCCATCGTCAAAACAGTCCAGACCGCTGATGCACCTTAAAAGAGTCGTCTTTCCGCAGCCACTCTCCCCCACCACGGCAATAAGACCATGGGACGGCAGTTCCAGATTGATCTCCTGTAATACATGTTTTTCGTTTTTCTTATGACGATCATAATATTTCTCCAGATTTTCTACCCGTATCATAGCCATCCCTCCTTACATGATCTGACGCTTTAACCACTTTTTATAAAATCTGCAATGTAAAAGCCATGACGCACACACACAGACAACATTATACAAAAGCACGCACACGGCTCCTGTGACCGTATAATAATCTAACATCACCCGCGCCTCCTCATTATAATGCAGAAGCCACACCACGATGCCTCCCAGGACAAGTACCGGTATAAGCTCCAGAATAAGCTCTGCTGCCTCGATCCAAAGCAAACGGTCCACCGTTATCCCCAAAGTCTGCATCAGAAACTCCTCTGGGCGCCGGATCCGGTAAAAGATCATATGCACCAGGATCTGTACCAGAAACATCACACCCAGAATCGCTCCCATGATCTCAAAAATATTCATTCTCTGCTGCAGCCGGTCCGGATCATACTCCGTCTTGCTGACACGGTATGTACTGACCCCGTCATACCCTTTTGCACGAAGACTTCGGATCACACGGTCCGTACTGTTATAGCTTTTGATATAGACAGAAATCTCCCCCGACTGTTCCTTTCCGTAATCGCCATAGCACTCACGAAATATCGGTTCACTGACCCCCAGAAAAAATGAAGTACTGCTGTGAGTCTTTTTTGTATATTGTACTGATATCTTCTTTTCTCCCATCTCCAGCTGCTCTGTCCCGGCAAAAACCTTCCTGAGTTTTTTGTCAAATTGATACAATATTGATGCCGGTACCTGAAAGGAATCATCCAGCGCCACTCCGGCTCCGGATGCCACATCGCTGATAAACGGGATCACCCGGAGGCTGCCCAGATATTTTCCATCCTTCCGGCCATAATTCATAATAACGTCCTCCGATGCCAGCGGAAGGTACAGCATCTCACAGAAATCATCCGAAAAATAAACCTGCGGTGTCCGGCCATTGCTGATTCCCGCCACCCGGAAGGTGTATTTCAGGGTTTCATCCCTGCCCCAGTAATTCCTGCATTGAAAAGAAATGTTGACCGTACCTCCTTTTGGGATGCCTACGCCTCGGGACACAACAATCTCCCCCGTTTTCTCTGCCATGGTTCCTTCTTTAATATCCTGTTTTTTTAGTACATAAACGGATTTCATATATCCCTTCTGATCTCTGGAACTTATCGTATACTCTATTTCATTGACCGCTCCGTACAGATCTGCCGCCACCACTTCGGGCTGCTTTAGTATTTCCTCCAGATCCGTCTTTCCCATTGCAGAACCATCGGAGCGTTTCACCAGAAGTCTCGTCCTGTCCTGCTCTCCAAAGATCGAGTCATCCGTCACTCTGGCGATCCGGTCATCCCGAAACATCTGGATTTCTCCAATCGAACCATAAGAGATCACGGCAACCAGCATCATCAGCAGAAGGATCAGCCCTGTTTTCACCTTATGACCCCGGATATTTTTCCATGCAAAATACAAAATATCTTTCCGGTCTGCTTTCCTTTGTAACCCGCTTTTACCGGGATCCATCGTTTTAAGACACTGCTTTTTGTCCCCGTTCTGCGCATCTGATCCATTTGTTTCCTGCAGCCTGACATCATCCATCACCTGCCCATTCCGGAGCGTAACCTTTCTGGAAACAAACTCCTGCGCCTCCGCAAAGTCATGGGTCACCATGATCACCAGACTGTCCTTTGCCACATCACGAAGCAGCCGGAGAATTTCCAGACTGCTCTGGTGATCCAGATTGCCGGTGGGTTCATCCGCCAGAATGATCGGTGCCGATACGGCAACCGCTCTCGCAATCGCCAGCCTCTGCTTCTGTCCGCTGGATAACTGTCCTGCCTTATGATTTTCATAGTCCTTCAGACCGGCCCGGCGTAATGCATTTACTGCTTTTTCCTGTGCATTCTCTTCCATTCCGGCAATTCGAAGCGCCATGATCACATTGTCCATCACCGTATAATGCTCGATCAGTTTATAATCCTGCCATATCATACCGATCTCCCGGCGGCGTATCTCATTCCATTCCTCCGGAGAGCAGGAAAAACACGACTCTCCATGCAAAAACAGATCACCGTCATCCAGAGGAATCAGACCACAGATCGCACGCAGCAGTGTGGATTTGCCGCTTCCACTTTCCCCGGTCACTGCCACAAATTCTCCCCGCTCAAACTTCAGGCTGATACGCCGCAGTGCCTCTACAACATGGGTATCTGTTTTATAATATTTACTCGCCAATTTTAATTCTACTAATGTCTCACGCAATATCCTGCACCCTTCCATCTACTATTTTGATGATCCGATCACAGCTTTCCGCCACCAGTCTGTCATGGGTCACGATCACCATCGTGGTTCCCTTTTCATTTAAGGTCCTAAGCAGCTTCATGATCTCCCCACTTGTCACAGAATCCAGTGCTCCCGTTGGTTCATCCGCAAATAGAATCTCCGGGCGATTCACCAGACCTCTTGCAATCGCTACCCTTTGTTTCTGGCCACCGGACAGCTTGCACACCGGTTTTCCGGCATACTCTTTCATGGAAACCGCCTCCAATGCCTCCAGTGCCATATTTCTTTTTTCCTTTTTTCTGCGTTTCTTTGCCGAGAAATCCAATGGCATCATAACATTTTCCAATGCAGTAAAATCCTCGATCAGAGCAAAATCCTGCATAACAATTCCCATTTTTTCATTTCGTATCTCTGCCATCCGGGCATCCCCCATTCTCCCGATCAGTTCTCCGTCCAGCAGATACTCTCCATTGTCGTACCGGTCAATGCAGGACAAAATATGTAACAGAGTGCTTTTGCCTGCGCCGCTTGCTCCCATGATAGCAGTCATCTCCCCGTCATGAATCGTCAGATTGATTCCCTTTAACACCTCACAGCCGTTCTCCTCTCCGAGATTATAGGCTTTATTCAGATTTTTTATTTCGATCATCATTCTCCCCCTCTCGTTAATATTTCCTTTGCACTCACTCCATGGGTCTCCCGACGTACCACACCGATCCCAAACAGAGTAAACAACAGACATAACAGCAGACACCCCGCCATCTGCCAAAGACCCGGTGAAATCACCGTATACTTTAACGCACCGCCAAACTTCAGCAAAAACAATCCCGCCGTCACCAGAAGAAAGCTTCCTCCTTCCAGAAGTATCATGCTGAATATATGGATTGACCTACACTTTTTCCACGACAATCCGTTAATGTAATACACCGCATAATTCCGCAAACTTTTCTGAACCATGATCGCCATATTACAGACCGTAGATAAAACCGTCATGATACATAATGTGATCAGGATCGGCAGGATCATCCGGACCTGTTCCCAGATATACTTTTTACTCTCCCTTCGGATCAATTCATAGTCTTTGGTATCTGTAGCCGTAGCGTTTTTCATTACCTTTTCCTGATTGCTGCTGATCACCTTCGGATCCTCGGTTTCCCAGGAAAAGAAACATTCCCCTAACATCTTCTCCGTCCATGCACCGGCATGCTGATGCTTACACCGCAGCAGATCGGACTGTATCCCGAAAAGATATAAGCCGTCATTATAATAATCATAATAATCCCAGAACAATGTCCGGTAGTCCTCCTTACTTTTTTTCCCCTCCAATTTGGAGCCCAGAATAGAAGCTCCGTTTTCAATAATGCCAATAACCTTAAAAGATATCTTGGTATCATCACCTTCATTGACCCAATCTCTCAATTCCTTTTCGGCACTCAGGGTATCTCCCACCTGATACCTGCCATCCTTTCCTCCTTTTTGTGCGATCACAACCTCCAGCTCCTCCGTCTGTTTATCCCGGTCAGAAAACCATCTTCCTGCTGCGATTGCCGGCCGATGACACTTCCACAGTGCCTCATCATATGCGGTCAGACTACAATCCTGCACATCCCCGTCAATGCCCACACCCCAGTTATAGCACCCCTGCACCTTTGCATCCGTCAGGCCGCTTTCAACTTCTTCTCTTGTGTATGCACAGCTGTAATGCCATTCTCCCTCCTTGTTCTTGTAATAATCCTGGTAACTCTCCAATGTATAAACAGCACCATTTCCGGACACCAGATCTGATATCTCCCGGTAGGTATTATAGCGGGAAACAATTGTAGATATCATACTCACCGTTACCGCAAAAACCACCACGTTTTGCACAAAGATCAAAAGCATCATTAACGGATGATGCCATAATTCTCTCCAGGCATATCTCCATTTCATACTCTTCCACCTCCAATCCGCATCCTTCCTTCTCCCTGCAGCCGTCTCCAGATAGAAACCAGCAGAATGATCAGCGAGGATATGTAATAAATCGCAAAAAGCTCCAGATATAGTTTCAGGCTGTAATGATCATCCACATAAGTGTAAAAAGAACTCATCATCCGCAGGGCAAACCGGTCATACAGAAATACCGACAGCACATAAACCGGCAGTGTCAGGCAGACACATTCCGCCAGAAACATCACCACGGCACGTCTCCGCTTCATCCCGCAGATCCTCATTGCCCGGATCTCCTCCTGCCTTTTTTCCAGAAAATACTGATACAGGATCACAAAATTTAACGCCGAAACCACTGCGATCAGAACCGCAATAATGATCATCGTATTGTAGAGATAAATCTTATCCATATCCGGCAGATCCATATCCGGAAGGGATGCATGATCCCCCAGTGTCTCCTCTACCACATCCTTTAACTCCGTGTACTGCAGACTGTTGACGGACTTCGTGAAATCAAAATTTATAAATTCATGCAGAGGATAGTCTTCCGGCAGGGATGTGATCGGGACAATGGGCTGATCATAAGTAAAATGTTTTCCTATGATCCGGTACTTTTTTCCCGCAATAGTCAGGTATTTACGATCCTTTGACCGGATGCTGTCGATATATGGTGTTTTCTGACTCTTAGACATAATTGCCTCATCCAGAGCAACCGGCAGTCCCTCTTTGTATTCCTCCTCTGTAAAAAATCTTCCTTCCGGCAAAGAATGCGCTGTGATATTGTCACGATACTGCTTCGACATCACGATCTCTCCGTTCTCCACACCAAACCAACATATATACGGAACATTATCCACAACCACCTCTGTTCCAACATCCAGTACCTCCTTTTGAAATTCCTCGGACAATTTTTTCAGCAGTCGTTTCAGATCTTTGATAGTGACATATTTTGTCCCCTTCCGTGGAATGATCCGGTAATCACTATCATTAGGATCACCCTTCTGTGTATACAGATCCTGAAGCTCTACGTCCAGCCAATCCGCCTCCACACTCTGGGCATCCTTTTCCTTCATAAAGGACTGATATAATGAATAGGAAAAATGAAGTAAAAAAACAGACGACATCACAGCAGCAATGGATAAAAGATATATCCCCCGCTGATTTGTCATAAAAAGACGAATGTTCCGCAATATATAACGCATATTTACCCTCCCCTTTATATAGAATAATGATTCCATATATTTAGTATAGCGTTATTATATCATGGAACATTCCATGTGTTTTTTAAGAATTCCTTACGAATTTATTTTGTAATTTTCATTGACTTTATGTATCCTGTTTTGGCAGTAAACAGCTTTTTGTATGCTGTCACATTCTTCTTTCCGCAGGAGATCTTTGCCTTTCCGGAAATTCCCTTGATGGCATTTTTGCCAACCTTTTTCAATCCGGAAGATTTGATCACAAGCTTCTTCAAAGCTTTATCTTTTGCAAATGCTTCTTTGCCAATAGATGTAACATTTTTACCGATCGTCACTTTGGTGAGACTGCTGCCTTGATCTTCTTGTTCTCCGTCTTCTTCAGGGCAACGGTTTTCTTCTCCCTCATAGGCAGCTCCCAGTACAGCCACTGCATCAACCGCAATACTTCCACTTGCCAGTTCAATTGTTACTGTATGCTCTGAATCTGTCAGATCATATGTCTCCATATTATCAAGATACTCATTATAATATGGTGCATACCCCTTGATCTTTGTCACTTCCAGATTATCAAATCTGGTATATATGCTTTAATAACATTTCCCTCTCCCCGAAGTTTTAAATTGAACCAGGTGCCCGGTGTTACTAACGCTCCGTCTACCGATCCTGTCACAAGCTCTGTTCCTTTGGAAGATGTCTTTCCTAATTTTGCACGCTGCAGTACCCAGGTTCCATCCTCATTTACCTTGAAGGAATACCCTGCACTGTTGCTAAGATTTTGTGTTCTTCCTGTCTGATACCCACCTGTGCATACTGGTTTTCTCTCTGATTCTCAAAAAACGCATCAATGGATACTGCATAATTCGTCCAGCGGTAATCTCCGATCAACGTGACCGGATCTCCTTTACTCCAGGCTCCGCCTAATCCCAAAGTATCTTTATAATCCTCCATCCCTCCGGTAAATCCACCCTTTCCGTCCACGGCGTTGCTGCTGGTTCCCTGAACTGCTGATGCCTTGCTTGCAAAAGGTACGCCTCTCCAGATACCTGCTGTATTCGTCTCATTCTCCCAGCCGGTAACCGCAAATTTACTGATATGTGCAAGAATAAGCAAGCCCGCATCATAATGTATCCAGCCGGACCATGGATCTCTGGCACTTAAAAGCTCTTTAAACGAATACTGTGCTCCTTCATAGAAAGAACCGATTGCCGGCTGATAAATTACATGTCCACGACGAGACTCCACAAGGCTCTTGATCACAGTATTTCCCATTTCCAAGGCACTGCCGGAGCCACCGATTCCGGTCCCCTCCACAGTTGGTCTCTTGTCGTTTGTGGACGGACGGAATGCAGAGTTGGAAAAGATTGCCTGCTCCTCACTATTCCACACCTCTTTATCGACTTCTTCTGCCAGCCATTTCATTCCACCGTTACGATCGTCGGCTGTTTTATAGTGATATCCAACCACATCCACTGCATCCATACTACCATGTCAGGCTTGTACCATGCCTTTTTCTGCAGTCCGTCGGTGTAATCCCTTCATACTTTTTAAACACCATGCCAAAATATGTTGGATTATCATAGCCCACCGCTTCTCCGATCTCCGCCAGCTCCTCCAACGTAATATCCGAAGCATAATTTTCATTCATATATCAGTACCGAACAGTATTCATCCCCATATAACGGATCCTTCGCCGCCCCTAACAGCTGATGAAAAAGCTTCTCTATCTTTTCATTAACCGCATCTTTTTCATAGGCAAAATCTATAAAGCCCAGTCCCTTCATCATTTCCGTTAAATATTCGCCACGAAAAACAATCCATTGATATTCCCCTCCTCCCCGTTAACTTTTTATGCTGTATATGAAACTTCCGGTATTTTAAACGGTTTCGTACTTTTTTAACTGATTCCGGTAAACCGCATATTCCGGACAGTACCGCGCTACCTCTTCCCAGAATAATGCAGAATGATCCATATGCCGCCTGTGAGCTAACTCGTGGACGATCACATAGTCCATCAGCTCCGAAGGCATATAATATAATTGATAGTTAAAATTTACATTCCCCTTTGCACTGCAGCTTCCCCAGCGGGTTTTCTGATTTCTTATGGTAATCCTGCCCACCTGTACATCCATCTTTTTGCAATAATAATCTACCCGGCCTGCAAAGGCTTCCCGGATCTTTTCCCATTCCTTTCCGCTAATCTCATCAACCGGCGGTGCCCCTGTAGAAACGGACTGTGCACGTCGTTTTTCCATTAATCTGCACTTATGCTCGATCCAGCTTCTGTGACTTTCAATAAACTCCTGTATCTCCCTCTGAGGCATCCGGAGAGGTACCCGCACGATCACGCTGCCGTCTCTTTTCACTTCCAGACTGACCGTTTTTCTTCTGGTTTTTATGATCTGAATCTCCATCGCTTTATCCCTGCTTTACATTAATAATTTCTGCCAGCTTCTCAAATACACGGTCTGCATAAAGCTGTTTGATCCCGTGACGGCTCTTCCCGGTCACATCGACATGAATTTCATCAACAAATACGCTTTCCTTCCACACAATGCTGAAAAATGCCTGCCCCTGCACACTGTCCGCATTATTGGGATCAAGATTTCCTGTCGTTCCGGTAATGCCAATGCCAATATCCGTATTTAACTTTTCTCTAACGGTTTCCGCCATAGCTTTCGCACATTCTCCGGAATAGACACCATACTCTTTGATAATTTTTTCATCAACACCGGCGCAAACCTTTGTTTCATTCAGATATGTCACAAAGCCTCCCGGAAAAACAGCCGATGCCCCTGATGTATCAGTGATCATAGATGCGATCATTCCTGACGTACAGCTCTCCATTGTAGAAATCGTGATCTGTCTGTCAATCAGACTGTTTATGATCCTATCCTGCTGTGTCTGTGTCATTTTTGTCACCCCCTGATATATAAAACTATATCATTTCTTTTCGGGAAAGAAAAGCCGCATTCCATTTTGAGAAAACATTATAATTTCTTATATTTTCACTGTATTTTTTCTTCCGGGTATGTTATCCTCATATGTGGTACATTAGATTATTATATTCGACAATATTCGATTGATTTACAAAGGAGAGTTTCATGAAACGTATTGGCTTTGATAACGATAAATACCTGTCTATGCAGTCAGCACATATCCGGGAACGTATTTCCCAGTTTGGCGATAAACTCTATCTGGAATTTGGCGGAAAGCTTTTTGATGATTATCATGCTTCCCGTGTTCTTCCCGGCTTTGCACCGGACAGTAAACTGCAGATGCTGTTACAGCTTGCCGATCAGGCAGAAATGATCATATCCATCAATGCTGCAGATATTGAACGCAATAAAATCCGTCATGATCTGGGCATCACCTATGATCAGGATGTGATCCGTCTGATCGACGTCTATCAGAAAAAGGGACTTTATGTCAGCAGCGTCGTCATCACCCGTTACGCAGGTCAGCCGTCAGCAGACCTCTTCCAAAAGAAGCTGGAGGATATTGGCATTCACGTCTATCATCATTATACGATCGAAGGATATCCCAACAACGTGGAGCGGATTGTCAGTGATGAGGGATATGGCAAAAATGATTATATCCAGACCAGCCGTCCCCTTGTGATCGTTACAGCTCCGGGACCGGGAAGCGGCAAAATGGCAACCTGTCTGTCCCAGCTTTACCATGAAAATAAAAACGGCATCAAGGCCGGTTATGCCAAGTTTGAAACCTTTCCAATCTGGAATATTCCTCTGAAGCATCCGGTGAATCTGGCATATGAGGCTGCCACGGCAGACCTGAATGATGTGAACATGATCGATCCTTTCCATCTGGAGGCCTACGGCGAAACTACCGTCAATTATAACCGTGACATCGAAATCTACCCGGTACTTGCCGCAATGTTCGAGGGGATTTATGGACACTGCCCGTATAAATCACCAACCGATATGGGCGTTAATATGGCCGGAAACTGCATTATTGATGATGAAGTCTGTCAGGAAGCTTCCCGTCAGGAAATCATCCGCAGATATTACCAGTCCCTGAACCGTTTTGTTAAGGATGAAGCCTCCAGGGACGAGATCTATAAGCAGGAGCTGATCATGAAACAGGCAAAGATCACTGTAAATGACCGCTGCGTTGTTTCCATTGCAAATGATCTGGCTGCTGAAAACGGCTCTGCCGCAGCAGCCTTAGAGCTGCCTGACGGAACTATTGTTACCGGGTCTACCTCCGACCTTCTGGGACCGGCATCTGCCGTTCTGTTAAATGCCATCAAGGTATTGGGGCATATTGATAAAAAGGTACATCTGATCTCCCGTACCTTTATCGAACCGATCCAGCATTTAAAAACCGGTTATCTTGGAAGCAAAAATCCACGGCTTCACACGGATGAGGTACTGATCGCACTTTCCATGTGTGCCGTATCCGATCCTAACGCCAAGCTGGCTCTGGAACAGCTTCCGAAATTATCCGGCTGTCAGCTTCATGTATCCGCAATTTTATCTGCGATTGATATTAACACCTTCAAAAAGCTTGGCATAGAGCTTACCAACGAAGCTGTCTATGAAGGTGCCGCAAATAATTAGTCCGCAGATGCCGTCACTTCCATATATTTACAGTACTCAAACTTCCCACACCAGAAAATAATACAGGGCATTGAGATGTTTTCTTTTCTCAATGCCCTGTTATTTTCTGCTCTATTATGAATTCTTTTTTTGTATTCCAAGCTTTACAACCTGGTCTGTATAAGCGTCCTTTTTTAAAGAAAGAAGCTCTCTCGCCTGTGCCTCCGACAAACCATACTCCTCGTCTAAAAGCGTCAGTATTTTTTCCTTACAGCTGTCAACATCCTTTTCAACCTCCAGATTTCTGGCCGTTTCAATATTTTCATCATATTTCTTCAAACCAACCAGCAAAGCATTTAACGCATCCGGATAATACTTCATATTGTCATAATTCTCATAGGAATTCAGGGATCGCTGTACCTTCATTACCGTAATGATTTTGTCGTATGTCTCCTGATCCTTCTTTTTCAGATCAGTTCCCAGAATCTCCCGGTATGCGTCAGTATATCTGCCATCATCAAAGAAGCTGACTGCCTGCTTCATCGTGGATTTGTAACTAAATATTTCAGTGCCGGAAATTTCTGTTGCCAAAAACATCGCCGCCAGAATCACTACAATGGACACTCCGACCTTGTTGAGCTTTCCTGTTACCTCCAGCTCCTCCTGAGCAGCTTCTTCTGCTTTTCTGGCTTCCTTTTCTGCCTTTTTCTGTGCCTTTTCTTCGGCTTTGGCAGCCTTCTTGAGTTCTTTTTCCTCTGCCTTTGCTTTTTTGGCTTCAGCCTTTTCTTCTGCCTTTGCTACTTTGGCAGCCTTTTTCTCTTCTTTGGCAGCCTCCGCTGCCTCCTGCCTTGCCGCTTCGTCCTCTTTATCCTTTTCCTTTTGGGCAAGCTCTGCCTCTGCAATCTCGTCTGTCACGATATTTCCAAAAAGACGTTTCAGTAATCCCGGCTTTTTCTCTATATCTTCCTGGCTGCCTTCCGGAGGAAGCTCCGGCATATCATCCTCAGACAGCCCCTCCAGTAATGCCTGCATATCATCCGTCTGACCATTTTCCTCCTCCGGCTCCAATGCAAGAATGTCATCAAGTCCAAAGGCTTCCTCTTCCGGCTCTTCTTCCAAAACAGGCTCCGGCACTTCATCCGGTTCTGCTTTTCCAGCCGGTGCCACAGCTCCATCCGTTTCTGTTTCAGAATCCTTTTGCATATCTGAGGTATCAGTAACATCTGATAATTCATTTTCTTCTGCTCCCAAAGAATCAAACACCGGCTCCTCCGGCTGTACTTCCTGCCCGGCTGCTCCTCCTGAAGCATCCAGATCATCCAGAAAATCCCCAACCATATCATCCAGCGATGCCTCTCCGGAAGTAGCCACAGGTATTTCCGGCGTTGGAATATCCGGCTGCCCCCCGGAAGTAGCCTCAGGTATTTCCGGCGTTGGAATATCCGGCTGCTCCCCGGAATCAGAAAACAATCCCAGATCCTCGATCTCACTCGGATCCGGCAGATCATCCAAAGATGCCATATCCGAGTAATCCATTTCCTGCTCCGGCTCATCCAGAGATACCGCCTGCGCACTATCCGAAGCATCATCCTCTGTCAAAGATGCCTCAGCCTGTGCTTGTGCAGCTTCATCCTCCAAAATACCATCCCCATCCAGATCAAGATCAGAAATGTCTCCCAGATCTTCTAAATCAGTAAAGTCATCATCATCCATCAGACTGCTAAGATCCTCCAGATCTACGAAATTTTCCAGATTTTCATATTCACTTATATCCTGTTCTGCAGCATCCCCTGCCACATCCTTTAAATCCTCTTCACTCAAGCTTCTATCTCCTTAACTATCTGTTCTATGATGTCAGACAGATGTTCCATCTGCATTTTCAATCTGCAGGACCTGATCAATCGCTCCCACTAACTGTCCAATCTCCGGCTTAGATAACTGCATATCGGCTCCAAGGCTCTCTCCCTTTTTCCTCATTTCGTCATTGATCAGAGAGGAGAAGATGATTACCGGAATATGCATCATCTGCTCATCACTTTTGATCAGTTTTGTCAGATGATGGCCGTCCATCTGTGGCATCTCAATATCTGTGATCACACAGGCCACCTTCTGATCCAGCACGCCCTGCTCCTGATATGCTGAAAGCTTATCCCAGCATTCCTTCCCGTTGTTCGTAAGGTCAATATTAGCAAAACCTGCTCTCTTTAAGCAATCTAAAAGCATCTTGCCCAGCAATGGAGAATCCTCTGCGATCAAAATCGGAGAATCCACTCTTGATCTGCCTGTCATATGCTCTACATCAGAGATCTTCAGTCCGGTCTCCGGATTGATTTCTGCAACAATTTTCTCAAAATCCAGAATAATGATCAGCCGACCTTCGATCCGCACAATTCCGGTAGCCATTCCCATACCGGAAGCATTGATCGTAGAATCCGGTTCGATAATGTCTCCCCAGGATACCCGGTGGATTCCCTCTACTCCCTGTACATGAAATGCTGTATTGAGATTATTAAAATTGGTTACAATGTACATATCTCCTGCCGTGGACTGTGCTGCCGGCAGATTCATTACTCTCGATAAATCTACAATAGAAATGATCTCATCTCTCGGCATAAAGATTCCCTCTATCCTTGCATCTGCATTTGGGATCGGTGTCGGCACCTGATATGGCAGAATCTCCCGGATCTTTGCCACATTGATTCCATAATAATTGCTGCCAACCCGAAACTCCAGAATCTCCAGTTCATTTGTTCCACTCTCTAATAATATCCCTGTCTCCATAGTATCACCCTGCCTTTCCACTCTCTTAATGTATCGCTATTTCACCTGTCATTTTTCCGTTTGTCACCTGAATGGACATATTTTGAAGCGTTTGTTTCTTGTCTGTTTCAAAAACAAGCACTGCCTCTGAGCTTCTGCCCGGTGCCATTTTTTCTTTAAAATACTGAAGATCATTTCTCAGGATCGTCATCAATGGACTGCCTACCGTCTCTCCATCTGCTGTCAGCGTATACTGCAGCTCTTTCTTCATCAGATTGACCTTTTGGCTGACCGATGATTTATTTTTAATGCGGAAATGAACAATCAAAAGCTCCTTTCCTTTATGTGCACTGATCGCTGCATCTGCCGAACCATATGTACTCTTGATCTCATTGGACATCTGCTTAATATCAACCTGATTCATGGCATAAACCTGCTCCGCCGCCACATAATTGACAGCCGGAGTATCAGAAGCTGCTCCCGGATCCGATGAATTCTGTGATGCTGCCGGCGAACCGAAAGGTACCGGCGTCCTTGTGGGCTCCGGCGTCGGCGTTGCCCTTAAAACACTCCTGTCATAATCCAGCATATCATCGTTGTTTTTATCGTACTTCAACAATGTACCCGCCATATACTCTGCTTCCATGCTCCGGCTGACATCATCCAGATTCGGTCCGGAACCGCAGCCTGTCAGCGCAAGTGCCATCACTGCTGCTGTTACGATCAATCTCTTTTTCATATCAATAATCATGCCTTTCTCAAAATACTACATTTCATATACACAGGCACACAAAAAAATACCTGTCACCGTATTATATGGTATCATATTTTCCCACTTTACGCAATGACTTCCATCGTTGTGAGAGGAACGAACCATTAACTTTTCCGGTCAAGATCAAACCAGAATTCTACACCATTCTGACAATTTCTGACTCCGCACTGCTGGTTCATGGAATCTACGATTGCCTTGACAATAGACAGACCGATACCACTTCCGCCATAAGCTCTCGTTCTTGCCTTGTCCACTTTATAAAACTTGATCCATATTTTGTCCAGCTCATCCTCCGGAATCTGATTTCCCGTATTAAATACTCTCACGCGGACTACGTTTTCTCTCATTTCCAGCGTCACACGGATTCTTTTTTCCCCATCCACATGATTGATTGCATTACTGATATAGTTGGTTACTATTTCTTCTACCATATACTCATCCGCCCAGACATAGACCGGCTCTGTCTCTTCCATGTAGATTTCAGCCCCCTTCTGTTCTGCCAGAAGAGTCGCAGACTGGATAACCGACCGTACTACCTGTACAATGTCAAACCGTTCAAATGTGATCTGATTCTTTCCGAACTCGATCTGGTTTAAGGTGAGAAGCTTTTTCACCATTTTATTCATTTTATTCGCTTCGTCTATGATAACATCACAGTAAAATTCCCTGCTCTCACTGTCATCATTAATATTATCATGAAGTCCCTCTGCGTATCCCTGTATCAGGGCGATCGGTGTCTTGAGCTCATGAGAAACATTCGACAGGAAATCCTTTCGCATCTCATCAATCTGTATTTTGTTTTCAATATCCTTCTGCAGCTCATTATTGGCAGATTTCAGCTCGGAAATCGTCTCCTCCAGCCGTTCCGAAAGAAGATTGATACTGTTGCCCAGCTTTCCGATCTCGTCCTCTGTATTAACCGGATATTTTGCCTCAAAATCAAGCTGGGACATCCTCGTTGCAATGTCTGTGAGGTATACGATCGGCTTTGTAAAATTGTTGCCGATCATAAAAAGCAGGATCCCTGAGATCAGCACCGCGATCACACCGATATATGCCAGAAAACGGTTAGAAACTGCCACGCTTTCTTTCATGCTCTGATAGTTCGTGCTCATATAAACAAAATCACCGGAATCAATACGGCCAAACAACTCCAGATAATATGATCCGATCCTCTCGTCATAGGATTTAAATACCTGATAACTTGTGTTTCCCTTGATAAGCTCTCTTCCGTCTCTCTCCACATAACCATTTACCAGCCCCACCACATAATCCATTGTCTTATCACGTACATTTTCCTTTTGGATATTGCTGAGACTGTCTGCCGATGGATAGCAAAACGTGTACTGTAAAATCCCAAAATAATCACTGATCCGGAACAGATATGTGTTCATAGAACCGTTTTCTGTCAGGGAATCCAGTGTATTAATGCTCTTCTCAGAAAGACCGTTTTGCCCTGCTCCCTTCTGAAAAGCATTGTCATTTTTTACAATATTATCAATCTTTCGAAATGAATCTGACAATGTGCTTATTTTACTATGCTGATAGTACATTGGTAAAAATAGCTGATTGGCCAGCCAGCATCCCAGAATTGTCAACGCCAGTATACTGCATAATACCACGATTAATTTTGTTTTAATTGACTGCATTTTCAGAAAAGATGCCTTTTTCTTGTTCATGATCTTTTACACCTCAAATTTGTAACCCATACCCCAGATCGTTTTAATATATTCTCCTTTGTCCCCAAGCTTGCTTCTCAGCTTTTTGACATGGGTATCAATGGTTCTTGCATCTCCAAAATAATCATAATTCCAGACATTATTTAAAATACGTTCCCTGGATAATGCCACGCCCTGATTGTTTATAAAGTATGTCAAAAGCTCAAACTCCTTGTAACTCAGTTCGATATTTTTACCGTCTATTTTTACTTCATGTGCTGCCTGATTCAGGGAAATTCCTCCGACCTCCTTCACACCTTCTTCTAATGCGTTGGTTCTCCGTAAAATCGCCTCCACACGGGCTACCAGTATCTTGGGACTAAACGGTTTTGAAATGTACTCATCCACCCCAAGCTCGAAGCCTGTAGCTCATCCTTCTCATCACTTTTAGCTGTCAGCATAATAATCGGTACCTGAGAATATTTTCTGATCTCACGGCAAACCTGCCATCCGTCCATTTTAGGCATCATCACATCCAAAATGATCAACGCAATATCTTTATTTTCATAAAAGATATCTACGGCTTCCTCTCCGTCTCCCGCTTCCATCACATCAAAATTTTTCTTTACCAGAAAGTCTCTCACAAGCTTTCTCATTCTCTGTTCATCATCCACTACCAGAATTTTTAACCGCTCCATTTCACAGCCTTCCTTTCCATCTATTCCGCGACGATCAGCCGGAATATTTCGCATGATCTGCAATCCAGTTTTTCACCTGTTCCAGAAGCATCTGTCGCTCCAGATATCCCTTTCTGTCTTTCTCAAATGCCTCCGGCGAATCATACTCATCCGTCATATCCTCATATTGCTCTTTGATATATTCCTGCAATTCTTCCCTGGTATAGCTTATGTTTTCCTTTTGGGCAATTGCCTGAGCCGCAAGATACTCCTTTGCCGTATCCTCTGCCAGCGGCTCCAGATCCGAATTTACAAAAGTCTCCTCGCTGTCATAGCCAAATGCCGGGAAGATTTCTTCTTTGCTGCAATTATAGACTGCTGCCATGTCATAATATCCCTGAAGTACCTCCTGCTTGCAATCCTCCAGCAGAGATTTCGGATATTGATCCGCTTCACAGGTTTCCAATACATCTGACCATGCATATTCCGCCTTCTGGTCTTCATTTTCCTTGTGCAGCTTTTTCTTTAGATATTCATTATACTCTGCCGTTGTTTTGTATTTATTTTTGGACACCTTTTTTACGAAATCATCCGAATACTCCGGAAGAATCTCTTCTCCACAGATATACAAAACCGTTGCATGGAACTCTACGTTCTTTCCATCCAGTGCCGGATCACCATAAGTTCCCTCCGGTACCGGTACGGTAAAGACTACGGAATCCCCCGTATTGACTCCTGTGAGATTCTCCTCAAAGCCATCCAGCCAGTCTCCGGAACCAAGCTCTACATAATCCTCTCCACATGTATCATCCATTTTCTTACCGTCCACATACCCCTCAAAAGATGCCCGGATGGTCTGACCGGTTTGTGTGGTCCCTGTCAACTGCTCGTAAGATGCGTTATCCTCCCGTACATTGTCGATCTCATCCTGAATATCCTCATCCGTCACCTCCAGCGATACCTGTACTCCCTTATACTCTCCGATCTTAACATATTTTGCCGGATCATAATCCAGCTTTTCATCTACGGCACGATTCTTCTGCCAGTAAACCATTGCTCCTGCAGCAATCACTACAACGGCTGCGACAGCCACCATGATTCCGATTTTCTTGTTGGATAATCTGCTCTGTTTTTTCTGGAGTTTTGCTTTTTTCTTGTTCTTACTCATCGTAATAATACCTCTGCCTTCCTTTTATCTATGCTCCACTCAGCTGCTGTATCAGCTGCTGAATACATTCTTCCTCTAATGGATTCAACAATCCCACATCCCGTATCATATCTGTAAAAAATCCACTTGCCGACATCCGACAAAGCTTAAGATAGCTTTTCCAGGCTCTCTCATAATCCTGCTCCATCATAAGCTTATACTGCAACGCACAGATCTGAGCCAGACAGTAATCAATATAATAAAACGGCGTAGAATATATATGATGCTGTCTCTGCCAGAAACCGCCTTTTTCAAAAAACGGCATTCCTTCCATGTTCAGATGTGGCCGATACTGCTTTTCGAGTCGGCGCCATACCTCATGGCGCTGATCCGGTGTCAGCTCCGGATATTCATAAATAATCTGCTGAAATTCATCCACCATACACCCATAAGGAATAAAACAGATGGCATCCTCCAGCTGCATCTGACGAAACTCCGGAGCGGCCTCTCCAAAAAACAGTTCCATCCATGGATTTGTGAAAAACTCCATAGACATGGAATGTGTCTCTGCCGTCTCCATCGTAATATCCCAATGCTCCCGGATATCATCCTTTCCTGCCAGATATCCCTGAAAAGCGTGGCCGCATTCATGGGTGATCACATCCACATCACCGCTTGTCCCGTTAAAATTAGCAAAGATCAGTGGCATTCTCGGTAATGGCAGAAACTCCATATAACCGCCCTGTTTCTTTCCGGGATGACTCAGCACATCAAACATCTCCCTGCGAACCATCTGCTCCATAAATTCTGCTGTTTCTGCAGAAAGCTCCCGGTACATTTTCAGGCCGTTTTGTAAAATCTGCTGTGGAGTTCCCTCCGGTGCCGGATTTCCTTCCTTATAATACAGACCGTTATCATATATATGAAGCGTTTCCAGCCCCAGCCTCCGTCGTCTCCGATCCTGCACCTCTGATGCCAGCGGAACCCAGTACTCCTTGATCCATTTACGAAACTGTTCCATCTGAGAATGATCATAACAATTTCTCTGCATCCGGTAATACCCCAGCTCCACAAAATTTTCATATCCGGCCTTCCTCGCCTGCTCTGTTCTGTTGTGAACCAGCTCATCATAAATCCGGTCTAACGTCTCCCCATTTGTCTGGAGAAAATCCTGCAGCAAAGTCCATGCCTTTTGCCGGATCGCCTGATCCGGATCCGTCTGATATTTTCCGAGTTCTGCCATACTGATCGTATCGCCATTCCAGAGAAACTCCGCTGATGCCAGAAGTTTCTCATACTCATTCACCAGCTTGTTTTCTTCCTGCTGCAATTCCACCAGCTCCGGTGATGTCGATTTCATTTGAAGCTCTATATTTTTGAATGCAACCTTTCCGATCACCTTTTCCAGTTCTCCACGATATGGCGAATGATATAGAGCCTCGTGATATTTCATATCCCATAATTCAAAATCAGGAAGCTGCTCATCATAATAGGACATTTCCTGATCATAATACTGATCCGTAGTATCAATAGAATGACGGAACATTGCCAGTGCATACATCGTTGATACCAGATCACTCAGCCGGTAATACTCCTGATGGATCTTTAGCTGCTCTGCCCCGCTCTGCGCCTGCTCCTGCTGCCGTATCAGCTTTTTCAGATGTTCCACCGCCTGTTCCAGGTCTACCCGCTGATATTTCATTTCTGAAAGAGATTCCCCGTCGGAATCCTTAGATTCTGCCTGACTCTCTGCCGCTCCGGCAATCGTCACCATGTCATCGACGCTCCAGGCAATATAATCTGCCCCTGCCTTTTCCAGCTCTCCAATCTCTGCAAACCCATAATAAACACCCAGTGACGCAATGCCACAGTCCTTTGCCCCCCGGATATCGTGACGGCGGTCGCCGATCATAAGAACCTGTTCTTTGTCATCCTCTGATATCCCCAGGCGACGTAACGCTTCTTTTATTACTGCCGTTTTATTATTTCTGGATTCATCCATACTGGCTCCCACAGCCACATCAAAATATTTCATCAGATTAAAATGCTGCAGGATCCGCACAGCATACGACTCCGGCTTTGAGGTTGCCAGTGCGATTACCTTTCCCTGGCTTTTCAAACGCGATAACGCCAAAGCAATTCCATCATATGGTTTATTTTCAAATAAGCCAATGACACCATATCTTTCCCGGTATTTCACAGTAGCCTGAACCGCTGCGGCATGATCCATCCCGATAATGTCCTGAAACCCCTCAATCAGTGGCGGGCCCACAAACTGCAATAATTTTTCCCTGTCCGGGACTTCTATACCGGCAGCCTCTAATGCATAAATCACGCACTTTAATATTCCTTCACTGGAATCCGTTAATGTACCATCCAGATCAAATAATAGATATTTCCAGCTCATACTTCCTCTTTCTCACACAATATCCCTGTGTGCCACTCCTTTGACAATACATTCCATTACCATATAATATAGAATATTTTGTCCTTGTCCGCAAGCACCAGAACCCGATTTATCTGATTATCTTCCTTAATAATAGAATCCCTTAATAAATAATAGAATCATTTATCCCTATAAATCAAAAAGAGCCCCGAAGGGCTCTTTTGTGGATAACTCTCGTTATCCAGCGTATAATAGGGTGGGAGTAGAAAGTTTTCACTTTCTGTAGTAGATTATACGGATCATTTGTGTCCAAACTATGTTTATATTGTAAACATTTTGTTCATATTTCATTTTATTTTCCATACTTGTATACACGCATTTTGTATACAAGTATATTTTTGTCTATTTTCACAACTTTAATCGAAAAAAAATAAGGTTTTTTTAGAAAAAATTGTTGAAATCTCACTAATTTTATGCGATACTTGTTTTAACGTGTTGCGTTAATCACACACAACATACACAATCAAAAATAAAGAAAAGGAGGTTTTTTAGCAATGGCGTTAAAAAATCAGTATCTGATCGACTTACTTGAAACAGTTAAGAAGAGAAATGCAGGAGAGCCTGAGTTCATCCAAGCAGTTACAGAGGTATTTATGTGTCTGGAGCCTGTTGTTGAGAAAAGACCGGATCTCGTTGAGGCAGGCGTTTTCGAGCGTATCGTAGAGCCTGAGAGACAGATCATCTTCCGTGTGCCTTGGGTTGATGACAACGGCAAAGTTCAGGTAAACAGAGGATTCCGTATCCAGTTTAACTCAGCTATCGGACCATACAAGGGAGGTCTCAGACTTCACCCATCTGTATACAGCGGTATCATCAAGTTCCTCGGCTTCGAGCAGATCTTTAAGAACAGCCTTACTACTCTTCCTATGGGCGGCGGCAAAGGTGGTTCCGACTTCGATCCGAAGGGCAAGAGCGACGGAGAGGTAATGCGTTTCTGCCAGAGCTTTATGACAGAGCTGTGCAAACATATCGGTCCTGACTGTGACGTACCTGCCGGTGATATCGGAACAGGTGCCCGCGAGATTGGTTATATGTTTGGTCAGTACAAGAGAATCCGCAATGAGTGGTCCGGTGTACTTACCGGTAAGGGTCTTACCTATGGTGGTTCTCTGGCTCGTACAGAAGCTACAGGTTTTGGTCTCTGCTACTTCACAGAAGAGATGCTGAAAGCAAACGGCAAGAGCTTCAAGGATCAGACCGTTGTTATTTCCGGTTCCGGAAACGTAGCAATCTACGCTACAAAGAAGGCTACTGAGTTTGGTGCAAAGGTTGTTGCTCTTTCTGACTCTAACGGATATATCTACGATCCAGACGGAATTGATCTTCCTGTTGTTCAGCAGATCAAAGAGGTTGAGCGTGGACGTATCAAAGAGTATGTTGACAGAACCTCCCATAAGAATGCTACATATACAGAGGGATGCAGTGGTATCTGGAGCATCAAGTGTGATATTGCTCTTCCATGTGCTACCCAGAACGAGATTGATGCAGACAGTGCTAAGAAACTTGCTGCAAACGGATGCTATGCTGTATCTGAGGGTGCTAACATGCCTTCTACTCCAGAAGCTATTGATGTTTACTTCGAGAACAAGATGCTTTACGGCCCGGCTAAGGCTGCAAATGCCGGCGGTGTTGCAACATCCGGTCTTGAAATGAGCCAGAACTCCGAGAGACTTTCCTGGACATTCGAGGAAGTTGACGCAAAGCTTCATGGCATCATGAAAGAGATCTTCAAGTCTTGTGATGAGGCTGCAAAAGAGTTCGGTATGGAGGGTAACTACATGGCCGGTGCAAATATCGCAGGTTTCCTGAAGGTTGCAGAGGCTATGAAGGCTCAGGGTTGTGTTTAATATCCACACCTTTATTCATACGACATAAACATAAAGGGCTTCCACTTTCACAGTGGAAGCCCCTTTTTCCCTGCCTGCTTTCAATCCTTCACCTCGAAGTTTCTCTCGTTCTCCTGCGGAATCAGATTCTTGATATCCATATCCACAATATCAATGTAGCGGTCCTGCTGCAGCATCTGCAGCAGGCGGTCTATAGATGCCTCATCTCCCTGCACCTCCATAGTCACAGTACCGTCCTCTTCATTATATACCCATCCCGTGAGGCACAGACTCTCCGCCGCATATCTGGCACGATAGCGAAAACCTACACCCTGCACTCTTCCATAAAATAGGATTCTTCTTCGAATTGTTTTTCTTTCCATCCAGATCTTCCTCCAACTCCTGTCGGAATATTTTTCTTACTCAAAGCCCTTCCCCAATTCCATCATAAGATCATGTACAGTGGTCATACAATGAATTCTTCCAATCTCTGCTCCGCAAAAAATCAATCCATTCTCCACGTCACCACGAACCGCTTTTGTCAATGCATCTGTAATACAATATGGGATCTCGTTGATATTGCACTTACGCATACACCCATAACATTTCTTTACCGGAATCCGTCCCTTCTGCACTTTTTCCAGAAAATGATTGTGAAGTGCGCGTCCCGGCATGCCAACAGGACTTTTAATGATCTCTATCTCATCTGCCGTACCATGGATATATGCCTCTTTGTATGCCTGCGATGCATCGCATTCCTTTGTGACAACAAACCTCGAAGCAACCTGAACTCCATCAGCCCCAAGATCTACGGCATGCTTTACATCCTCCGCCGTAAAAATTCCACCAGCTACAATCACCGGAATTTTTTGATGAAAATGCGTTGCAAATTCCTGTACAACCTGAATGATCTCCCGGATCCTGTTATCATAGTCAAGTCCATCTATATCCTTTAATTCTTCTCTGGAAAACCCAAGATGACCGCCGGCTTTTGGTCCTTCAATCACTATAAAATCTGCGGTTCTCTGATATTTCTTTTCCCAGCGCTGTAAAAGCACTCTGGCAGCCTTTGCCGAAGAAATAATTGGAGCGATCTTTGTACTGCTCCCTTTTACATATTCCGGAAGCTTTGCCGGAATCCCTGCACCACTAATGATCACATCTGCGCCTGCAGCAACTGCGGCTCTCACATGCTCCGCATAATCCCGAAGTGCAACCATAATATTGACTCCCACCATTCCCCCGGCAGCCTTTTCCTTAGCCAAAGAAAGATGCTTTTCAATTGCTTTACGATTGGCCTTTACCGGATCTGTTTCAAACTCCTCCTCATCATAACCAATCTGTGCTGTTGATATAATTCCAATTCCTCCTTCTCTCGCTACAGCTCCTGCCAAATTTGATCTGCTGACACCAACTCCCATCCCTCCCTGTATAACAGGAATTCTTGCAACCTTCTCTCCAATCCTTAACACTTTCATAAATAATCCTCTTTTCTGTCACAGAATGTTTTTATAACCAAAAAAATGTCGATTACATCTTCTATTCTGTAATTATATTAATCATTTATGGCTTACATGTCAATATATCATTTTCTCTTTTACTGTTTCATATGGTTTTTGATACTATATGTCTCCACAGTTTAAGTTATAAATCTTCACCCTGTTTCGTCCACTTTCCTTAGCTTCATACAAAGCCTCATCGGCCATCCTTACCGAAGCATTATAATCTCCGCCATGATACCCGGTTACACCAATGGATATTGTCACAGAACAAATCTTTCCCGTCTTCTTCTCGATTGCCTGACGAATCTTTTCTGCCTGTTTTTCTGCTCTTACCAAATCACTCTGGAGAATGATCAAAAACTCCTCTCCGCCCCAGCGAAGCATATAATTGGGATACTCCAGATGCGCTGATACAATATCTACAACTTCCTTTAAAACAACATCTCCACTCTCATGACCATATGTATCATTGACTCTTTTGAAGAAATCAATATCAAACAGTAAAACTGAGATATCCTCTCCTCCGAAACACTGTAGGGATTTGTTTTCATCCATAAGAGTATCAATGATATTACGGTTAAAAAGTCCCGTCAACTGATCGTGATATGCACTTTCCTCCAGCATCCTTTGTGCAACATACTGGTACACATAAGATTTCTCCATCGCCCATACCACAAGACAGATTCCACCATAAAACGGAATGCCGAGGATCAGCATCATCAGCAGCTCCGGATAATGCAGAAAAATATTGGCAACGCCGATATCCAGAAAGATCAGACCCGTAAAAATAACACTCCACTTCCCCGGTGCTGCAAATCCAAAAAAGATAAAAATTGCCATAATAATGATAAAACCATCACTGGCAAAAGTAAGATCCGGCAGATATACACACGCCCAGATAGTGCACCACATAATACTATGTGCGATAAGGTAGGATAACGGCACGATCACGCGGTAATCCTTCACCTTTGCATTCACGATCATAAAAATAGCAAAAGGAATCAGAATTGCTGTCCTCGCAGGAACTGTCACCATATTGATCTCCCCGAATAAATACCAGTCAGATATCACATAAAACAGTGATGAAATACAGCTTGCGATCACGATCCACATATTCATCACACGGTAATGTTCAAATTTTGATTGATAAAATACTTTGTCCTTTTTCATTCTCCAAACCCCTCTTATAAACTATAAAAAGCATTACAACCATAGCCGTAATGCTTTCTTTTTTGCAACTGGTTACCATTTTACAGGTCCTATAGCTTTGCGTCACAGTCTTTCGGCTGCTTTGCCCATCTATATTTATTTCATACATAATCAATAGTTTATTTTACCATACTATCTGACGATTTGCAAATGACCCTTTTCATCTGTTATGATCATTCCACATGAATCACATCCCGCAGCACATAATGAAATGTCGGTGCGGAGCTCTTTTCATTTTCCTGATATCCCTCCTTCAAAGAAATCACATCTTCTTTATTGTCCGGATCAACCCCGGTATAATCTCCCTGAAATACATTGATCTCTTTCTTTTTAAAGCTGCCGATCAGTTTTTCTACTTTTTCTTTGGTTCCCGGTGCCGCAATCAGCTCATTGACCTCCAGCATCTGTACCCAGCTCTGATCAAATCCTGCCCCTGCATCATTTCCATTGATGTTGGCATCCAGCGAGCTTTCGATATCCTTCTCCGACAATACTGCCTCCACCGCTGCAGAAATATAAGGCTCCCAGTTGATCCGGCACCCGGTCAGATATGTGGTTGGCGCCACATCCGCCATACTCTGATTATATCCCACATGGTATACCACATGCTTTCCCTTGACTTCCTCACATGCCACGGCCGGTCCCGTAGTATCAGAATGCTGCGAGATGATCACACAGCCCTCATTGATCAACTGGGTCGCATATTTCTTTTCTAATGCGTAGCTTCCCCAGGTATTTGTATATTTCACTGTCATTTCCGCTTCCGGTACAATGGATCTTACTCCCAGGAAAAATGCCGTATATCCGGAGATCACCTCCGCATACGGATAGGCTCCGACATATCCCACCTTTGCTTCATCTGCTGTAATCGTTTTCTCATCGATCAACTGCTTCAGCTTCATTCCCGCTGCCACACCGGAAATATAACGTCCCTGATAAATAGCTCCCATATAGGTATGATAATTGGAGAGTTTTGGTTCTTCGTTGGCATTAGAACAGGTAGACTGACAGAATTGAACCTTAGGATATTTCTCTGCCCATTGCTTTGCCTTTTCCCCAAATCCATAACTTGTGGTGAAAATAATATCACAGCCCGCCTCCACCAGGTCCTCTAAAATACCGTCTTCACTTCCCTCAGTGACATTAAACCGTGCAATCGTCCGTACCCTGCTGCCATATTTTTTCTCTACCGCCTTCTGCGCCTTTACAAAATTGCCTGTATAAGCAGTACTGGTATCTCCCACATAAACAAATCCCACGGTAATGTTTCTCTGCTCACTGTCATCCTGCGTCAGCAGATGCAGACCAAAAGCTGCCAGTATCACAAACAATGCACTGCTGATCGTTATGATATATATCCTTTTCATACGAATCCTCTGTTCCTTTCCCAGCCCGAAAGCTTTGGGCCGCCGGCTCTAATATTTGCGAATTAATTTCACCCGCTTTATGAAATTTTATTTTCACTTGCTCCATAAAGCCCTTCGACATCAATGGTTCCATCCTCTAAGAGTCCCAGCATGATATCAACTAACCGGGGATCAAACTGCGTTCCTTTTCCTTTGCGAAGCTCCTCCAGCACAAAATCCAGATCAAGCTTCTTGCGGTATACACGGTTGGCCGTCATCGCATCAAACGCATCAGCAATTCCAATGATCCTTGCATTCAGAGGGATCTCCTCCCCCTTCAGACCATTTACATACCCCTTGCCATCATATCTCTCATGGTGGTAAAGAGCCCCCTCATCTACATGCTCAATAAAGGTAAAATTCTTTAATATCTCGGCTCCCCTGAGTACATGGGACTTCATCACACCGTACTCTTCATCCGTCAGACGTCCCGCCTTATTCAGAATACGGTCCGGAATCGCAATCTTGCCAATATCATGAAGAAGTGCTGTTTTGCGGAGCACCTCCAGATCCTCTTTGCTGTAGCCCAGCTTCTCTGCGATCATCACAGAATATTCCGATACTCTCTGGGAATGCTGGCTGGTATTTTCATCCTTGGCATCCACCGTTCTTGCAATGGTAATGATCGTTTCATTACCCATCTGGATCTGATTTCTGGCAAGCTCTAACTCCTTCTTCTGGAGATTCAGCTTTTTCTGGATCTGTGTCCGAACGATCAGCCAGGTCAGATAGACGATCGCCAGCACCAACACAATACCATAATAAACATAAAACCACCAGTGGTCGTAGATTTCCTTATCCTTGATGATCTGGTAAGTACTTTCCTCGATCACCTTCGTCCTTTGATGATCATACACCGCCATATGAAAAATGTATTCTCCCGTAGGAAGATTGGTATATACAATATTTTTTAATTCACTTTGCGGAAGAATCGTCGGCTCTTTGTCGTAGCCCTCCAGCCAGACCCGGACATATGGGTCATTAATGGAATAATTGACCACCTCCGGTATGATCTCCACCCGGCTCACACCTCTTGAAATATGAAAGGCTTCCCCTCGTTCCACATAGGAGGTCTCTCCATCCATTTTGATAGACTTCATCAGCATACGATAAGAAAAATTATGGGAATTATAATCGTTCATATTCATATATACTGTACCAAATCCACCGGATAGATATAAATTGTCTTTTTCGTCAATATAATTCCAGGCATTCGGGGTCAAAGATTCCTGCAGGCCTTTGGCAGCATTTAACAGATCATAATCCAGTTTTTCTCCGTTTTCCAGTTTCTTTTTGTCCACAACGTAGATTCCTGCGGAGCTAAGAACAAAAACCTCCCCCTTCTTTCCCTCCACAATATCGTAGTTGTTATAATATGGGAAATTATCCAGAATACGAATTTTATCGTTTTTCATAAAACAGAGACTGTTGCTTGTTACGATAAACATTCCACCATGATCGGTATCCTCCACCATACGCAGGATCACTTCTGAACTTAAGCCATTTATTTTTTTGTAATGGCTCTGAACCTTATGATCCCGTATCACCGCGATACCATTTCCATCTGTCCCCGCCAGAAGAGTACCATCTTTCTTCTGGAACATACACAATACCCTGGGATTGGATAATCCATCTGATGCACCAATATTTTCAGTCACCGTTCCATTTTTAACAAAGGATATGCCAAGATCTCCTGCCAGAGCAATGGTTCCATCCTTTAATTCCATCGCTGTACGAAATTTATCCCCCAAAAGACCGTCTTTTTCCGAATAGATCCGGAGTGATCCATCCTCTGACACTTTCCAGACACCTTCTCCGGAAGTACATATCCAAAGATTTTCCTGACTGTCCTCCATCAGACAGCGTACACGGATCCCCTCCAGTTTTTTTGATAAGGATGTATGTTTTTCTCTGGTCATAACACCATCCACAACCTTCAGACCACTGTCCGTTCCAAAATAGACATCACCTCTCCACTTGATCACGGTGTTCACAACATCCTCTTCCAATCCTGCTTCTGTAAAGATCTCTGTAAAAACAGATTTGCACATCCGAAGCAGTCCCAGACGTGACGAGGTAAACCAGAGATTTCCCTGATAATCCATAAGCATATGATCAATGGAACTGTTAAACTTATTGGTATTCACACTTTGATAATTTCCGGAGATATCTAAAAAACCGGCTCCATTATCTGCACAGATAAAAATTTCCTGATTTTCCGACATATGAAGTGATTTTATATTGGTAAGAGTTCCACAGGAAACAGTCCTGCATTTCTGCAGCTTTCCATCCTTTAACTTATATATTTCAATGCAGTTGTCAGTTCTTCCCACATATAATCTGCCATGATCATCAAACATGCAGCAGGAATATGCCGCACGGTATGCTTTCCTTTGCAGATGCTGTATCACTTTCCCCCGCGAAAGCAAATACAGGCTTCCTTCATCCGTCACTGCCGCCACATGATCCTTCTGGTCTGCCGACAAACTCTTTGTATAGGTAACCTCAGAAACAATATCACTGACTGAAAGGCCACCCGACAATGATACGATTGCAAGGGCATCCGAAGTTCCCACATAAAATGTTCCGTCCGAACATTCCGTGACACAGCGCACCGAATCCGCCGGAAGTCCCTGGGATGAATCCACCACATTGGATATCTCCTCATTAATACAGATGGACACACCACTGTCATTTGTTCCGATCCAAAGTCTTCCTGCCTCATCCGTATACAAACAGTTTACATTTTTGACGGAATCATAATGGTTCATCCACTGAAACCGGCTTCCGTTATACCGGTAAAGCCCGCCGTATGTTCCAATCCACAAAATACCATCCTTTGTCTGGGCAATATCATTTGCCTTGCCACCCGGAAGTCCGTTATTGTCATTGTAAATCGTCTGCACATACATATTATAAGAATGATCCTGTGTATTCTGTGCAGACACAGCCATAGGATTCCACAACACCGACCCCAGCAGCAAAAAAACGATCACAATGCTGGTTTTCATATGATTCGGACTAATCCTGGGTGTCTTTTCCTCATTTTGGCGTGTTTTATATCCGTGCCAGAGACGAAGTCCCACAAAAAACGCCACCAGCGTAACTACCTTATCCAAAAAATCTACATAAAACTCACCGATCACGCCACGCATCCATGAGCGAAGCCCCATCTGCCCCAGCAGATCGATCACACCATCCCCCCAGATATTGCCGGTTCTCCCACTGTAAAATACATAATTCAGCGGAACAGACACGCCAACGGAAAGCAGCGTGATCAGAAAGCTCAGGGACATTGTCTTAAAAAGATCCTTCAAATAGCCCTTCGATGCATAATAACCGGTCAATATACCAACAGCAATATTCGTCAAAGCATAGACATAAGAAGTCTTATAATAAAACCCATATATCACATTGGTAGCAGCTCCTACAACTCCTCCGCAAAACGGTCCCAACGCATATGCACTGCATACGGTTCCGAACGAATCCATCCATACCGGAAGCTGTCCTGCTGCTGCAATCCATTTACCAAGACAATTTATCAGAATACATCCGATCACAAACAGACTGATCTGATAATTCTTCCTGTGCTGCATTTTCATACCTCTCTTTCCTGATGTCCAAATTTTTCCTTTGCACCACAACAATTATAAACGTATTTTTATAATGAGACAAGCAGTTTCATAGCATTTCTTTTTCGATTTTGTATTTTTATGATATGTGTGATAAACTCAAGCGTGATAAAACAAGTTTCTGTACAAAATTAACATATGTATAAAATATTCCTTACACAGAAAAAGCATATAAAATAACACAACAAGGGGAGGATACAATATGATTTCTATTGATCTGATCACAGGATTTCTGGGTTCCGGAAAAACAACTTTTATTAAGAAATATGCAAAATACCTGATCGATCAGGGTAAAAATATTGGAATATTAGAAAATGATTTCGGTGCTGTGAATGTGGATGCCATGCTGCTTCAGGATATTCTGGGCGACAACTGCACTTTGGAAATGGTGGCAGGCGGATGTGATGCCGACTGCCACAGACGACGTTTTAAAACAAAGCTGATCGCTATGGGAATGTGTGGTTATGACCGGGTTTTAGTGGAACCTTCGGGAATTTTTGATATGGATGAGTTTTTTGATGCCCTGCACGAGGATCCACTGGACCGCTGGTATCAGATTGGAAACGTAATCACGATCATTGATGCCAATCTGGATACGGCACTCTCCGAATCTTCCCGTTTTCTTCTTGCCTCCCAGGCAGCCCAGGCGGGTACGATCCTTTACAGCCATGTACAGGAGACGGAGGCTTCCGTCATCTCCTCCACAAGCCGGTATGTATCCGGTCTGCTTGAAAAGCTGCAGTGTCCGGCTCCGTCCGGCCAGCTTATCCTGCAGAAGGACTGGGACAAACTGGTTCCGAACGACTTTGAGAAGATTATGCACTCCGGCTATCATTCTGCCGATTACCGAAAGCTGTGGCTGGACGAAAAAAAGACCTATGACAGCCTCTATTTTATGAATATGGAGTTTACCGAAAGCTTTCTGCTGAAATCCTGTGTCAAAATATTAAAAGACCCTGCCTGTGGCAAGGTCTTTCGTATCAAAGGTTTTCAAAAGCTTCCGGACAATACCTGGATCGCCGTCAATGCAACCCACCAAAAAACAGAGATCCATCCGATTCCAAACGGGCAGGCAATCCTCATTGTCATTGGGGAAGGGCTGCATCCGGAAGCAATTGAATCCTACTGGGGAAAGTCAAAACCATAATCAAAGAGGATGTTGTGCCTGTCCTCTACAAATTTATTTCAAATTCCGCCTATGCCTCCATGGGAATCTTCTGAATAATTGTACGATAGATCCGGATCAGGAATGTCAAAGATACCGCAAAGGAAATGACCTCCGCAATCGGGAAGGACCACCATACCATCTGAAGTCCTCCGATCCTTGCCAGAATATACGCTGCCGGGATCAGTACAAACAACTGACGCATGATGGATACGATCATGCTGAACACAGCCTTGCCAAGTGCCTGGAATACGGTACCGGCAATAATACAAAACCATGCGATCAGATAATGGATTCCTATGATCCGGAGTGCCGGTACACCGATCGCCAGCAGATTATCGGAGGCATTGAACAGCCCCAGAAGTGTCTGCGGAATCGTCTCAAACAGCAGGAATCCAATAAAAGTCAGGCAAAATGCCACCGTCAAGCTGAGCTTGATGGTATGTATCATACGCTTTCTCTTCTGGGCGCCATAATTATATGCGATGATCGGAGTAATCCCATTGTTCAGTCCGAATACCGGCATAAAAAAGAAGCTCTGCAGCTTGAAATAAACGCCAAAGACTGCTGTCGCCGTAGAAGAAAAATCAATCAGAATACGGTTCATACAATATGTCATAACCGATCCAATGGACTGCATAATGATGGATGGAATACCAACGGCATATATATTTCCAATAATCTTTCCGTCCGGGCGGAAGCTCTTCAGCTCTACATTAACCTCATGATTAAATTTATGATGACATGTCCCTGCTACGACACCGGCCACACATTGTCCGATAACTGTAGCAACGGCAGCACCTGTCACTCCCATTTTAGGTGCACCACATAAACCAAAGATCAGAATGGGATCCAGAATAATATTGGTCACCGCTCCCGTCAACTGAGAGGTCATACTAAAGATCGTTTTTCCTGTAGAAGTCAGCAGACGCTCAAAGAAAAACTGTGTAAACAATCCAAAAGAAAAGATCATTACCGTGCTGAGATACTCAATTCCCATGGTCATGATCTCCTGATCCGCACTGCCTGTCTGACTGGCATAAAACGGTCTCACCACGGTAAATCCAAGGATCAGAAATAAAAAATAACTCAGAATATAAATAAATGCACCATTGGTAGCAATCCGATTAGCCCGTTTCTGGTTCTTCTCTCCTAAAGATCTGGAGACAAGAGCATTCATACCGACACCGGTGCCGGCTCCCACAGCGATCAAAAGCGTCTGAAGGGGAAATGCCAGAGAAACAGCGGTCAGTGCATTTTCTGAAAGCTTTGCCACAAAGATACTGTCCACAATATTGTACAATGCCTGTACCAGCATAGAAACCATCATGGGCAGTGACATATTAAAAACCAATTTTCCGATCGGCATTGTCCCCATTTTATTTTCTGCAACAGGGGTAGAATTCTGATTTTCGTTCATAATGATCCAACATTCCTTTCCACTCAGCTCACAAACTTCTTTCGGAGCATTTATCTTTTTCTATTTTATATGTCCAAAAGGATATTTTATCATGGATCGAATTGCTTTGGCAACCCTTTTGAAGAATCTTAGATAGGCTTTTTATGGTAATTGACACAGAACCGGCAGCCATCTTTCCCTCCGATACAACTGACACAGTCCCCACAATTTGACAGAATATCCTCCCTGCTGACCAGATAGATCCCCACAATACTCATCGACGGATCCATTTTCTCATCCTTCCAGCGGATTCCCAGCTTTTCTGTATCCATCAGCTTTAACAGCTTTGGCACCGCCGCCATCTCCATTCCATAAAATCCCGGTCCAAAGGAAGGGCTGCAGTAATGTCTGCTCATAACGCTGTGCTTTCTCTCCAGATATCCCTGTACCCACTCCCGCACCACATCCATACAGGCAATCTGAAAAATCTCCAGATAATATTGTGTCAGCAGTGAATCTGTCTCCTCCATTTCAAATAACGGTGCGTGAAAGGCATATACATACCCTGTCTCAATCTGACTCCGTTCAATACGCTCCAGCACATTGCAGTAAATTTCCTGCTTTCCAAATATAAAACGGTCTTCCCGGACACACTCCTTTGCAAAAGGCTGTAGCAATACATTGAGACGATAGAGATATTTATGTTTTTCCAGAATATTAGTGATACTGCTGATCGCCGTTGCCCGGTGCTGCCGGTGCATTTCCGGCTCCATCTGCTCCCAGGATGCGATCTGCGCCATTCTGTCCCATATCTGTTCCCGCAGATTCCATATGTTAATAGAAATTTCCTGATCCTGCCGTCCCAGCTCCTCCAATACCTTTTCATACATTTCCGGACGGTGCACCACCGTGCAGCTACTGCAATCCTTGATCCGCTGCCCCTTTCCGTTCAGGATATAATCCGGATGCCCCAGACAGGGTTCCTTCAGATATAATGGGCAGTAACAGAACAGGCAGTTAAAGGAAGATGAGTCTGCAACATCGTGACATGGAAAATATTCACATTGTTTGTTTTGATAAAATTTGTAGGTGTTGTTCATGTTAATATTAAACTCCTTAATTTACATAAACCATATATCGGAATCACAATATATTGATATACTCATTTTACATTTATGTATTAAATACTCATAATCAAAGAATAAACTGCTTTTTTCTTGCCTGCTCCTCATTAAGAATAATAAAATCTGGTATTTTCCAAATCCGCATCTCTTTTCTCAGCTCTTTCCGAAACTTATCCCGAAACGGATCTAACCATGCAATCTCTGCATTTTTTACTATTAAAATCAAGCGCATATTCAAGTTTTCTGCATCTTTTAATTGATCCGGCATTCCATCTTGTGAATATCTCTTTAACACAATGTTTGCATATAAATTAAGAGAATGGCGCATCTTTTCAACAATCTCTTGTATGTACTCCTGATACTTAATTTTCTTTTCTTCGGAAGAATCTGCCGTAGTTTTTCCTTATATTGTGCACTATCCTCTATTTGGAAAATAATAATCACAAAATAAGAATGACTTGTAATAAACACCTGAAGTCCCATTTCATTTGCAATATTATCAATCATATCCAAAAACTGACACACTGCTTTAGGATGTAATGCTGATTCTATCTCGTCTATAAAAATAATGGAATTTCTGCCTAAATATCCATTTGCAAGAAGCTTACCATTTCATTTTAACATTTTCCTCCAGCATCGACAAGTAACTGATCCTCGTAGTCTCCTCCATAGAATATCCCAGCTTTTTCAACTGTTCTTTAATCCTCTTCAAAGCCTGTGGTCTCTCTCCTTCTGCATCGACCAGGACCTCCAGTTCCAGATAATCTCCCAGTCCCTCTACCTGATCCACACAGGCAGTCATATCCTTATGAGAATAATATTGTCTTGTTTTAACCACCGACTGAACCGGACGGTACCCCAGGGAAATCAATATTTCCCGCATCACCTTCGCATCTCCCACCGTCGTTTCCAGCTCTTCGCGGGACATCCCCACATTTCCAAGCTTTGGACCTTTATATGTAATGTATGTCGTCTGCTCCGGCACATCGTCCGTCAAAACGGAGTCCTCCTTCAAAGCACTACGCTCCAGCCATTCTGTCTTTCGGATCCGGAATGCTTCATCTGTCTTTTTAAAGTCACGATCCACTCCGTTAAAATAGCGATCTGTCTCCCGGACCAGATGACTTTTGACAAACCCGTCCTCTTCCAGTTTCTTTTGTAAATTTCTCCGGTCCCTAACCGGCAATTTAATTTCAACCTCTATCATATGTTGATCCTGCTCCTTTTTTCGAACTCGCGGGCGCGTTCACATGCCGCATCGTCATCTGCAGGAAGCAAGCTTCCGCATCTGCCAATGTGGCATGTTCACTTTTGCCTTCGCGCACATTATATCATGTTATTGAAAAAATTCCTAAAAAAAGGTATAGTATAAAGGTGTGTTTTTGCACATGTAACACTCAAATTATACATAGGAAGGATAAAATAATGTGGAAAACAATCAATGATTTACTCGTTCAGATCGACAACCTTGTATGGGGTGTCCCACTTATGGTACTCATTATGGCCGGTGGTATCCTGCTGACTCTCCGTCTGGGTCTTCTTCAGATCCGAAAGCTCCCATTGGCGTTAAAATGGATGGTAAAAAACGAAGAGGGGGGCGAAGGTGAAATTTCCAGCTTCTCTGCACTCTGTACGGCATTAAGTGCCACCATTGGTACCGGTAATATCGTCGGCGTCGCAACTGCAGTAGGAGCCGGCGGTCCGGGAGCACTTTTCTGGATGATCGTAGCCGCTTTCTTTGGAATGGCAACAAAATTTTCCGAGGGTCTTCTCGCCGTCAAGTATCGTATCGTCGGCGAGGATGGACACAGCCTCGGCGGCCCGTTTTATTATATCGAACAGGGCATGGGAAAGAAATGGAAATGGCTTGCAAAACTATTCGCCTTTTTCGGCGTATGTGTCGGACTTTTCGGTATTGGAACTTTCAGTCAGGTAAACGGAATCGCCAGTGCTGTTCACGGTTTTTTTGATCCGAATGACAAGCATTGTATACAGATTTTTTCTCTTGGCCAATATTCCTGGTCTGTTGTCATTGCATCCCTGATCCTTGCATTCTGTGTAGCCGCCGTACTTATTGGTGGTATCAAGCGTATCGCAAATGTAAGCCAGGTTATCGTGCCTTTTATGGCTATTATCTATTTCCTTTTTGCAGCAATTCTGATCATTACAAATATCACACAGGTACCTGCTGCAATCGCAGTCATTGTCAAAGCAGCATTTGCTCCAAAGGCAATTACCGGCGGTGTTGTCGGAAGTATGTTTGTTGCTATGCAAAAAGGTGTTGCCCGTGGTATCTTTTCGAATGAAGCCGGTCTTGGTAGTGCACCGATCGCCGCTGCTGCTGCTCAGACAAACGAACCTGTCCGCCAGGGTCTGGTCAGTATGACAGGAACTTTTATCGACACGATCGTTATCTGTACATTGACAGGTCTTTCTATCGTGTTGACCGGTGCATGGAAAGTAAAAGGTTTAGAAGGTGTTGCTGTCACAACATATGCATTCCAGAAAGGTCTTCCTTTTCCCGGTGAAGCATCAGCATTTATTTTAATGCTTTGTCTTGTATTCTTTGCATTTACAACGATTCTCGGATGGGATTATTATAGCGAACGCTGCCTGGAATATTTAAGCGGCGGTAATATGAAACATGTTAAGATTTATCGTTGGATCTATATTCTTGCTGTATTTATCGGACCATATATGACCGTTAGTGCGGTATGGACCATTGCCGATATTTTTAATGGGTTGATGGCTATTCCAAATATGATCGCTATCTTTGTATTAAATGGTGTCGTTGTCAAAGAAACCAAAGAATTCTTCCGTCGTCACAAAAACGGAGAATTTGATTAAACTTCTTATCGACACAATAAAATAATTTCCTATAAAAGACAAAAACTTTCCGGGAAAATCATTTAAGATTTTCCCGGAAA
>ERZ773252.701-NODE-701-length-37564-cov-4.185316_pt1 | contig 37564 bp, 30 predicted proteins | sample MGYA00580517_ERZ773252 | MGnify/ENA primary metagenome ERZ773252 (study PRJEB29015, sample SAMEA2737766) | human gut metagenome | biome: human gut; feature: human-associated habitat; material: faeces | place: China | collected 2012 ...
ATCTGGGAAAACGCCTACTCACCGCGGGGCGTTCGGCTGGCTTCGCAATTCAACCGTTACCAGCTTCCTTGGAAGGCGTGCTCGACTGCTCGATAGTAAGCGAATGGGCAGAATTTGCCTGAGATCTTGAGTTATAAGCGTCTGCAGAAGAAAAATGTGGATGAAATTAACGAGTAATGTATAAAAAAGGGGTGAAAATGTATGCTCAGGCGCTTATAACTGGCGATCTCGTGCAATTCAGGGCTGGTTCGCCGCCGGACGAGGCGTGCGCCTGGACGTGTTCGCCCGGGGCGACGGGCGGGTCTACGACATCGAGATGCAGGTCGCCAGGGAGCGAGACCTGGGGCGCCGCATGCGCTACTACCAGGCCGCCATGGACGTGGGGGAGTTGGGGTCGGGCGAGGACTTCGGCGCGCTGCCCGAGAGCTACGTGCTGTTCTTCTGCCGCCACGACGCCTACGGCAAGGGCGAGCCCGCGTACGTGATCGAGCGCAGGTGTGGGGCCCATCCCGACCTTGCTGTGGGCGACGCCTCCCCGTGGGTAGTGCTGAACGCCTCGGCGTGGGAGGCCTCCGCCGACCCCGGGCTGCGGGATGTGCTACGATACCTCCGGACCGGGGAGGCCGAAGGGCCCTTGTCGTCGGAGATCGACGCCCTGGTCGGCGTGTTCAACGAGGACAGGGAGTGGGTGGACCGCGTGCTTACCTACGAGCAGGAGACCGAGATGCGCTGCCGAAAGGCGCGGGAGGAAGGTCGGGAGGAAGGTCGGGAGGAAGGCGAGGCCCGTCTCGCCGTGCTCGTGGGCGCTCTGCTGGCCGACGGCCGTTCCGAAGACGTGGCCGCTGCGGTGGAGGACAAGGTGCGTCGCGAGGAGCTCTACGCCGAGCTCGGAATATGAGGCCAACGCGCCTATACCGTGCGCATTACGCCTGAAGGCGATGCGCTGGCCGAGAAGCGCTGCGCCGCGCAGTCCGAGGTAGCCGATCGCATCCTGTCGACCCTGACGCCCGAGGAGGTCGAGTCGTTGAACGTTCTCACGGAGAAGATCATCCACCAGTGCAAGGACATGGGCGTCCGCGGTGAGCGCAAGCATGGTCGCCATCATCGTCATGGCAAGGGCCGCAGCTGCCGCAAGTAGCGTTCGGCACCCTTCTGGTACCTTCTCGATAATGGCCTCCCAGGGGGACATTATTTTTCTCAAAGATTATTCTTGACATAGAATAAAGCATCGTTATAATAGATTTCGACAGAGCGGGAGATGCGAAGTCTCCTCCTCTCTCCTCTTCTCTCGTCCGCATGCGCCTCTCCCCCTCGGGCGCCAAGGACACTCATTTGCGAGCCCGGGATCCCCCCTTCCCGGGCTCGCAGCATGTCAGGGGCCGGCTGCTTCGGAGGGAAGCCGGCCTCTCGGCTCTCTGCCGCTCTCCATCGAGGCGCACCGGCGCGTTGGCGCATGCGCTTTTCTTCCTTAAGAATCCCTGAGGTTTCGTTGCGAAGGCGAAAAGTGGGGTAGTATGGTCGAGAAAACGTGGCGGCCTTTGCGGGGCCGCCTGCACGTGGCGACTTCCAGAGGCACCAGAACGGGGAGTCGCCTGGATAGGGAAGGATTCGGCTATGCGAGAAATGCCCGCCAATCAGTTGAACCCGCGCATTAAGAGCGTTTGGCGCATCAACGATGCCATTTGGATTGTTGTCTCATTCCTGTGCTGCTTTCTGCCCTTCGCTATCATAGCGGTGGTGGCGCCAGAAGAAGCGTGGGCCGGGGAGGTGGCTCTTATTGTCGCTATCTTGTTCGCGGCGCTGCTTGTGCTGTGCGTGGTGGTGCTGCCGCCCATTCGCTATGCTCGTTGGCGCTACGAGCTTACGCCGGATTACCTGGATATTGCTCGCGGCATCTTCTGGCGCAAGCGCTTCGTCATTCCGTTCATCCGCGTACAGAACACTGACACGCGCCAAGGGCCCATCCTGCGCGCCTTCGGGCTGTCCAGCGTCACCGTGGCTACTGCCGCCGGCGAGCACGAGATTCCCGGCCTCGGCATCGAAGAGGCCGACGTGCTGCGCGATCGTGCCGCCGAGCTGGCGCGCCTGGCCCGAGAGGACGTATAAATGAGCGCGCCGAACGTGCCCCCGCAGGTGCCCGCGCCCGCGCCGAACGTGCCCCCGCAGGTGCCCGCGCCCGCGCCGATGCCCCCTGCGGCGGCTGCCCCATCGACTGAGCTGCCGCGCCACCATGTGCACCACAGCTATATCTGGCTCGAAAGCGTGCGCACGATCTTCATCATTGCCGTATGTGTTGTGGTGGCGAACTTCTCCACCATCATTGGGCTTGTTGCCGAAGAGGGCATGGGCGCCGAGGCAGGGTTCATCATGGCGGTGGCTGGCATCGGCACGCTGGTGGTCATCCTCCTTACGTTTGGCATCGTCGCCGGGCTGCGCGTCGTTGGCTACAAGCACCTGTACTTCACCGTCGGCCCCGACGAGTTCACGCTGTGCTCCGGCATCTTCAACAAGAAGCAGGTGCACGTGCCCTACCAGCGGGTCCAGTCCGTGGACCAGCGAGCGACGCTCCTTCAGCGATTGTTCGGCGTGTGCACGGTTTCCATCGATACGGCCGGCGGCGCGGCGAACAAGGCCGTCGTGGTGCCCTACGTCACCAAGGCCCAGGCCGAGTGGCTGCGTGCCGAACTCTACAACCGCAAGAACGCTCTGGCCGCTCAGGCTGCCGTTGCGTCGGGCATGGCGGGTGCAGCGAGTGCGACCGCGACGGGCATGGCGGGCGCGGGCGCCCCGGTTCCGCAGTCGGTGGAGGCCGGCGTTGCGGCTATGGCCCAGGGGGCGGCGGCCTTTGCCGGCAACGTGCCGAGCCCGGCCGTCGCGGGCAACGTGCTCGATGTGGGCGCCGAGGCATGGAACCAAGTGGGCGGTGTGTTCGCCGGCCCTGCTCAGGACACCGGCCGCGTTACTTACGAGTACGGTCTCACTAACAAGGAGCTGTTCTTTGCGGGTCTTTCCAACACCACATCGGTGGGGCTCATCTTCGCCGGTCTGGTTGTCGGCGTGCTGCAAATCGTCGGTTTCATCTTCGACGTGATGGGGGATGCAGCCGATGGTGCTGTGGAAAGTGCCCTAGTTTTTGCCGGCTCCCAGGCTTCGGCCTACCTGATCGGGGCCGTTTCGGCGGGGATCATCGTGCTGGTGCTCGTGCTGTGGGTGTTTTCGGCGTTGGGTTCCTGCATCGGCTACGGCGGCTTCAAGGCGCGCCGTCGCAACAACCGTATCGAGGTGGAACACGGCTTGCTGCAGCACACCTTCCAAGGCATCGACATCGACCGCGTGCAGTCCGTGGTCGTGAAGCAGAGCTTTATCCGCCGTCTGCTCGGCTACTGCGAGCTGTCTCTCGGCAAGATTGACGCCGCCACGGGCGAGGATAGCGGCAATAAGCAGAACACTCTGGCCAATCAGGGGATCATCATCCACCCCTTCGTGAAGATGAACCGTGTGCCGGAAATCCTCGCCGGGCTCGTGCCGGAGTTCTCCGATCTTCCCCAGGAGGCGAAGCCCGTCGCGAAGGTGGCGCTGCGCCGAGCCGTGCTGCGCCAGAGCATCTGGTTCGGCGGCGGCTTCTGGCTGGCCGTGGTAGTCACCGTGTGCCTAGTGGTTTTCGGTTGGGTGAATGGAGAAGTTGCGACTGGCGGCATCGAACTCGATTCCGAGGATCTGTTCCTTCTGAGCATTGGGTGGAACGTGATCGTGGTGGGTGGCTATGCGCTGGCGGCCGTCCTCTTCATCGTCGATGTAGTGAACGCCGTGCTGTGGGCCCGCGAGTCCAGCTTCGCCTACAACCACCGCTTCATGCAGGTGAGCAACGGCGGCCTTTCTCGAGAAACAGTGAGCTTCCCGCGCCAGAAAATCCAGTTCGGCTGCACGAAGAGCAACCCGTTGCAGCGCCGTGCGGGCACCGACACGCTGCTCGCCACGACGGCGGCCGGTTCCGGCGGCACCACGACGACGCTCATCGACGCCTCTCACGCCGACGCCATGGCGTGGCTCGACTGGCTGAAGCCCGGCGGCAACCAGTAATCCCGGAAAATATGGTAAAGTACCGCCCATGAGTAAAACAGACGACACTGCAAATTCGAAGCCGGCCTTCCTCGATTTTCTGCGCCCCAAACGCGAAAGCGTTACGGAGGACGAGATCAAGGACATGGTGGCCGAGAATATCGAGCTTCTCGAAGACGAGAAGCGCATGATCAACGACATCCTCGATTTGGCCGACATGACGGTGCGCGAAATCATGAAGCCGCGCGTCGACATGATCATGGCCGAGGACACCGAACCGGCCCGCGCGGCGCTCGACCGCATGCGCGGCACGGGCTATTCCCGTCTGCCGGTCTATCACGAGGAAGTGGACGAGGTCATAGGCCTCGTGTCCTACAAAGACCTCATCGGCCCTCTGCTGGACGGCCGCATTGAAGACCCGGTGGCCGAGTTCATGTACGAGCCGCTTTACGTGCCCGAGACGAAAAACGTACTGAAGCTGCTGTCGGAGCTGCAAGAGGCCCGCATGCAGATGGCCATAGTCGTGGACGAATACGGCGGCACCGACGGCCTCATCACCATGGAGGACATCATCGAGGAGATCGTCGGCGAGATCGCCGACGAGACCGACAACGATCGCGACCTCATTGTGCTTGTCGAGCCGAATCAGTGGCGCGTCGACGGTCGCTTTCCCGTGGAGGATGCCGTGGAACTCGGCTGGCCCGTGGAAGAATCCGACGACTACGAGACACTTGCGGGTTGGATCATCCACGAGCTGGACTCCGTGCCCCGGGTGGGCGACGAGCTGCTGGTCGACGGCTACGCCTTCAAGGTGGTGAAGATGCGCCGCTCGCGCATTTCCATCGTGCAGGTGAAGAAGTTGCCATCGGTAAGTTGTGAAGAGTCGGTAACGACTGCCTGACAGCGCTCAGGGTCGCACCCGCGAGACCTGCGGGAACCCAGAAAGTGCGTTTTGTCAAGCGAACAAAGCGTGGATGTCGGCTACCGCCTCGGCACGGTTTCAGCCAACTAGGGTAAAATATCCGCGACATAAAACAGCATAGCATTCTTTACTGCAGCAATCCCACACCCTAATCCAGCACGCTGCGCCGCTTGAGCGGTTTAGTTTCGTGCTGTCGAGAAAGGGAATGAGTGGTCACAAGGCGCAAACAGAGTCATCGCAAAACCGTCGTGCTGGCGATGGTTGCGCTCTGCGTGCTGCCGATGCTGGCCGTGGGCTTCCTTGATGCTGGTTGGGCGTCCGCCGGTTCTCACGACATGGGGGCGACCACCTTCGGTCTCGCTCGTCAGTCCGCCGAGAACCCCAGCGCTTCCGATGTTTCCCCCGACACCGTGCAAGACAAGTCCGACGCGGACGTTCTCGCTGTGGAAGACGTCGCCGAGGAAGCAGCGCTGAAGACCGCCTCGTCCCGCGATGTGAGCGCCGGCGTGCAGGAAATCGCCGACGAGGAAGAGGCCGCGCGTCTGGCCGCCGAGGAAGCCGCTCGCGTTGCCGAGCAGGAGGCCATCGATCGGGCCGACGCCACGCGCTCCCGCTACTACGCTACCTTCGGCAGCCTGCCGGCCGGCGATGTAGATTTCTCCATCGGTCGCGAGGCGTTCATCGAAGAATGGTCCGCGCGCATCAACGATTACCTGTTCGGCAGCCCTCTGTCTGGCTACGGCGAGACCTTCGCCGAGGCGGCCTGGGAAGCGGGCATCGACCCGCGCTGGTCTCCGGCCATTTCCAACACCGAGTCCACCAAGGGCCGTGTTTGCTTCAAGTCCCACAACGCTTGGGGCTGGGATCAGACCAACTGGCCCGATTGGGACACGGCCATCCGCTCCCACGTGGCCGGTCTGGCTCGGGGCTATGGTTTCACCATCAGCTACTCCTACGCCATGCGCTACTGCCCCCCGAACTACGACAACTGGTATCGGGATACGCTGAATCAGATGCAATTAATCTAATAGGTTCCGTTCGCCCTGACGGGACGAACGGACTGGTCGACGCTGCGGATCCGACAGGCGCCTGCCCTCGCACCTCAAAGCTTACCCTCGCGTACCGAAGTACGCTCAGCCGCTTTTCGGCACGATTGCAGGCGCCTGTCGGCTCCTCGCTGACTTCCTTGGGCGATCAGGTGCGTTTATAATGGCCCTACTTAAGGAATAAGAAAGAGGTAGGGAATGAGCAACGTGATTGTGGTCGGGTGCGGGCGCGTGGGGTCGCAGCTGGCCAATATGCTCTCGGACAATGGCAACAACGTCTGCTGCATCGACAAGAACGCCGATGCCTTCGCGAACCTCGGCCGCAACTTCAACGGCAGCACCGTGCAGGGCGTGGGCTTCGACGAGGACGTGCTCATCCGTGCCGGCGTGGAAGAGTGCGATGTGCTGGCCGCCGTCACCCAGCTGGACAACACGAACCTCATGTGCGCGGAGGTGGCCAACCATCTGTTCGGCGTGCCCCACGTCATCTCGCGCCTGTACAATCCCGACCACGAGCGCGCCTATATGCAGCTGGGCATCGACTACGTCTGCGGCACGTCGCTGGTGGCCGAGGATGTGTTCTCGAAGATTGTGTCAGGCCACGGCTCCCACATTGACACGTTCGGTGAATTCGAAGTGCTCCGGTTCACGCTGGACCTCTCCAGCCGCGACAACGCCAAAACGATCCGCGTCTCGGAACTTGAGCGCGATCACGAGGTGCGCATTATCGCCTTCGAACGCGCCGATGGCTCCGCGTCCTCCATCCCGACGCTCGATTCGCTGCTGTACGCGGGCGACTCCATTCTCGCTTGCGTGCGCCACGACGTTATCGCGCCGTTCTCGCGTTATATTCTGGATTAGGTGGTACCCATGTACATCGTTATCGCCGGCGGAGGCAAAATCGGTTCCTACTTGGCTGGCATCATGTTGAAGAGCGGCAACGAGGTGGCGGTCATCGAGCAAAGGCTCGCCACGGCCGATCGCCTCTCCGCGCAGCTGACTGGGCCGTACCTCGTCATTCACGGCGACGGCTGCGATTCGCGCTACCAAGAGGATGCGGGCATCCGCCAGGCCGATGTGTTCGTGGCCACCACGGGCCAGGACGATTCGAACCTCGTATCCTGCGAAATCGCCCAGCGCGTGTTCCGCGTTCCCCGCTGCATCGCTCGCGTGAACAATCCGAAAAACGAGCGCATCTTCCGCGAAGTGGGCATCGAATGCGTGTCCTCTACGACGCTCATCGCGAACCTCATCGAGGAGGAGGCGCTCTTGGGATCGGTGTCCGTCGTGTCGTCGCTGACTCATGGCAACGTGGCTCTGGCCGAGGTGATGGTGCCGCGCATGCGCCACTTCTCCAATGAGGACGGCGTGCTCATCGACGAGGTGCCGCTGCCGGACAACGCGATCATTGCCGCCATTGCCAGCGGGGGCGATGTGGAAGTGGCCAACGACGAGACGGTGCTGCATCCGGGGGACAAGGCCATCGTAGTGGCGGACGAGGACGTGCTGGACGACGTGCGGCTGGCGTTTCGGGGGCTCTAGTGGTTGTGGAAAGGGCCGGTTGCATGTCGCTCGGGGCGGAATCAGGGGGTACCTTGATTCGCGGCTGCGAGTCCGCTGGGGAGGAGCTACGGGGTATTCCAATTCGCTCAGACAGTCCTCGCTCGGCGGAACAGCCCACTGGGCTGTTCCGTTCGCTGCGGAACTCGCTCGGTTGGAACACCCCGTATCTCCTCTGCGCCGTCATTCTGTTGATGATTTGCCTCCTGCCCTTCTGCATGCCCGGGAAAGCCCTGGCGGCGGATTATCGGTGCTCGGAGGTGGACTTGCTGGCATCGGTGGAGACCGACGGGTCGGTGCACATGACCGATCAGCGCATCTTCGACCTCACGGAAGGGGAGAGCGCGCCGGAGCGGTTGAAGTGGCTCTACGATGGGTTCATCGAAGGGGCTGAGGTTACTATCGAACGGGTGCGCATGGCGCCGGTGGATGGCGATGGTGCGCTTGCCGGGGAGTGGACGGAGCTTCCCGAGACGACGTTCCTTTTGCCCTGGCGCGGCGGCGGAGGGCCCGAGCACGACGCCTGGGCCTACGACAAGTTTCAACATACGCTCTACGCCTTTGTGGACGCCATGCCCGAGCGCGTCATGTTCGAGGTGGTCTACCGCGTGGAAGACGCCATCGAGGCCTTCGACGACGCGGCCGACTTCCAATGGCTTTATGTTCCCCAGGACTACGATGTGGCCCTGGCCGATGTGCGAGCAGAAGTGGTGCTGCCTGTGGCGGCCGACGATTCCGTGAAGGTCATGGAAAACGTTTATGCGTGGGGTCACGGCCCTGCCGATGGCGAGGTGGACATCCGCTCCGACGGTACGGTGATCTTCACGGATCCTGCGGTCGAGCCCACGATGTACGCCAAAGCGCGGGTGATGTTCCCCGTCGAGTGGCTGACGAACCTGAGCGAGGAGGCGCGCCTGGCGAATCAGGGCACCCTGCAGTACTACTGGACGAGCCGTTACGAGGAAACGTGGGTCGATACGGATACGTCTCAGGAGGTCATTCGTCTTGGGCTGGCTTTGGGGCTGCTGGGCTTGTCTGCGGCGTTGCTGCTGGCGGCGCTCATCGTTTGGTGGCGCTGGGGCCGAGAGCGGCTGCCGGCGTTTCGCGACGATTATTGGATGAACCCGCCTGCCGACGCCATGGCGCCAGCCGTGCTCGGTCGTCTATGGCGCTGGAACCACGAGAGCCCCGACGACATAGTAGCCACGGTGCTCGATATGGTGCATCGCGGTGTTCTTGAAGTGCGAGACGATGAGCTGGTCATACCTGCCGCGGGAGAGGAGCCGGCGAAGAGGGTCGAGAGTGGGTCGGCCGCCGCCCTTGCTGCGCCTCGGGTCGCTGATGTTGGTGCGGATGATGCGCCCGACGCGCCCGACGCTAACGCGGCTGACGCAGCCAACGCGGAGCAGGTCGCTCTCGATGTGGCCACGCTGCGGCTGCTGCGCATGGTCGCCACGGGCGGCCGGACACTCAGCCGCGCCAAGCTTTCCGCTTTGGCCCACGAACATCCGCGCGATCTTTTGGAGGCCAGCGCGGCCTGGCAGCGTCGCCTCACCGCTTTGGTTGAGCCCTACGGCTTCTTCGATACAGCCTCCCGTCGCGCTCAGCATGTCGTTTTGGGGGCAGCGATTTTCCTGGCGGTTATCGCGGTAGCGGCCATCATTTGGGTCAGCTGGCGTGTTGGCGTGCTCGCTCTGGCCACGGCGGCGGCCATGGGGGTGCTCGGCAACTACACCATGCGGCGCTCCCCCGAGGGCAACGACATCGCCGCCCATGCCAAGGCCTTGCGCAACTGGATGCGCGATGGCGGCTGGTCGCTCGAGGGCGACAAGCTCGCTCCCGACGAGCGCGCGGCGCTCATTCCGTACGCCTATCTGTTCGGTGCGCTGAAATCCCTCGGATTCGGTGCTTCCGCAGACGCAGAGGGCTCCGATGCCGGGGATGCCGCCATGGCGGTTCGGGGGAAGGCCCCGATGGCTGCCGGCGTCGCTGCTGCCTCTGGCGCCCCTGCCGCCGCTGCCCCTGCCGATGAAGCGGCGTTCCTCGCCGCCCTGGCTCCAGTGTTTTCCCAATCCTTAGACGAAGCGTTACGTGCCGCCCATAAGCGCGCTGAAGTATCATAGGGGCGAAGCTGCCCATCCATTTCGGCGACCATAGCCCGGCCGTCGTCACCTTCTACGAGAAAGGTCTTGATATGAAAGAGAAGTCCTTCGAACCCGGTCGCGACAACATCGTGCTCATCGGCATGCCCGGTGTGGGCAAGTCGACCTTGGGCATCGTGCTGGCGAAGATTCTCTGCATGGATTTCGTCGACGCCGATCTGCTCATTCAGCAGTCCTGCGACAAATCGCTCCAGCGTCTCATCGACACTCTGGGTCCCGATGCCTTCCTCGAGATTGAAAACCAGGTGCTTTCCGAAATGTCCTTCGAGCATTCCGTCATCGCCACCGGCGGCTCGGCCATCTACAGCGAGCCGGCCATGAACCACCTGTCCGAGATCGGCCGCGTGGTGTATCTGAAGATCAGCTTCGACGAGCTGAAGTGCCGTCTGGCCGACTTCTCCGAGCGCGGCGTGGTCATGCGCGACGGCATCGGCATGAGCCTGCGCGACCTCTACGACGAGCGCCTGCCGCTCTACGAGAAGTACGCCGACATCACTGTGGATGTGAACGATCTGTCCATCACCGCCGCCGCCCGCAAGGTCGCCGCCGCCCTGAAGTAGCGGCTCGGTTTCGCATCGACGGGAAACTGGCGGAAAACAGCGCCACTTTTTCGCGGGGCGTTCAAAATACCCTGATAATATCGCCTAACTTTAGCCCGCTGTAGGGTAGAATACGGGCATGTCTTGCGTCGGCGAGGGTCGGCGCGTATATCCGAGGCCGTTTTTCTGCGACGAATCCCTGGTTCGGGCGTGCTTATCGCGCTCTATTGGATTCGACCGCAGAAAGGCGAGCCCGTTTGGAAGGCGATCCAGGTTGCAGGGCCTGGCGCGCTTTCGGAAAGGAAGCATCTATGGCCGATTTGAACGAGATGCTCGTCGCTTGGACTGGTGAGATCGACTCCTTTATGTACACCTACATTTTGGTGATCTTGCTGGTATTCGTGGGCGTCTACTACACCATCCGCACCAAGGCGGTGCAAATTCGCTACATCAAGGACATGTTCACTCAGCTGACGGAGAAAAAGCATGTCCAGGGCGAGAAATCCATCTCGTCCTTCCAGGCCCTCATGGTGTCCACCGCCTCGCGCGTGGGCACGGGCAACATCGCCGGCATCGCCACGGCCGTGGCCACGGGCGGTCCGGGCGCCATCTTCTGGATGTGGCTCATGGCGCTTATCGGCGCTGCTTCGGCCTTCATCGAGTCCACGCTCGCGCAGATCTACAAGATTCGCGGCAAGGAAGGCGAGTTCCGCGGCGGTCCGGCTTACTACATTCAGCAGGGCCTGGGCCAGCGCTGGCTCGGCATCATCTTCGCCTGGGCGCTCATCCTGTGCTTCGCCTTCGGCTTCAACGGCCTGCAGGCGTTCAACATGACTTCGGCGCTCGAGTACTACATCCCCGACTACGCCACCAACGGCACGGCGGTCGGCGTGGGCATCGTGCTCATCGTGTTCACCGCTTTCGTCATTTTCGGCGGCGCGAAGCGCATCTCCATCATCACCTCCATCATCGTGCCCATCATGGCCATCGCCTACATTCTCATTGCGCTGTGGACCACGATCGCCAACATCGGCGAGCTGCCGGCCGTGTTTGGCACCATCTTCCAGTCGGCTTTCAACTTCCAGTCCATCGCGGGCGGCTTTGCCGGCTCGGTGGTTATGCTCGGCATCAAGCGCGGTCTGTTCTCCAATGAGGCCGGCATGGGCTCGGCCCCGAACGCCGCCGCCACCGCCAGCGTGTCGCATCCGGTGAAGCAGGGCCTCGTGCAGAGCCTGTCCGTGTACATCGATACGCTGCTCATCTGCACCTGCTCCGCTATGATGGTCATGGTGTTCTGGGTGCAGGATCCCGAGGCCGCCATGGCGCTCAACGGCATGCCGCTCGTGCAGATGGCCGTGAACAACGCCGTTGGCGAGGTGGGCATCCACTTCATCACCTTCGCGATCTTCGCCTTCGCGTTCTCCAGCCTCATCGGCAACTACTTCTATGCCGAGACGAACTTCCGCTACATCTTCAAGAATACCAAATGGGGCATGCTCATCTTCCGCGTGCTGTGTCTGGCCGCCATCTTCTACGGCTGCGTGAACAGCTTCGATCTGGCGTGGAATTTGGCCGATATCTTCATGGGCTTCATGGCCATCATCAACCTTGTGGCCATTCTGCTGCTCGGCAAGTGGGCCTTGGCCGCGCTGGATGACTACACTCGTCAGCGCAAGGAGGGCAAGGATCCGGTGTTCATTGCTGCCAGCGTGCCCGGCATGCCCGCCTGCGAGTGCTGGACCACCGCGGATCTGCCGAACTTCGGAGACAATCCTGTGGAGGAGTACATCGAGGAAGCCGCATCGCTCGACTCGGAGGGCTTGAGGTAAGAACCTGGGTATCCCCCCGCAGGGCGGCGCATCGCCTTGGGTCAGAAAGGGTTTCCGAAAGAGCGGCGGCTCGCAAGGGTCGCCGCTTTTTTCGTAGTGCTATACTTTCCCGGAACAAAACGGCGGCCCGGGCGGCCGCATTAGGGGAGGGCGTAACAGCTATGATCGATATTCCAAGTCCGGCTGTGGCCGTCGTGGGGCGGCATAACTCCGGCAAAACGACGCTCATCGAGCGGCTTATCGCCGAGCTGGTGGGTCGCGGGCTCGACGTGGGCTCCATCAAGCACCATTCCCATCGCGGGTTCGACATCGATATTCCCGGCAAGGACTCCTACCGCCACAGGGCCGCCGGCGCCTCCGAGACGGTTATTGCGGCCCCGGGGCAGGTGGCGCGCATCAAGACCGTGGAAGACGAGGTGGAGTGCAACGAGCTGGTGCGCTCGATGCCGAACCACGACATTATCGTGGTGGAGGGCTACCGCAAAAGCGGGTTGCCCACCATCGAGATCATGCGCTCGGGTAACGAGGCCGACTGCCGTGCGGCTCGCCTGTTCGTGAAGGCGGCCCGGGAGGGTCTGCCTTTGACGACGGACTTCACGCAGCTGGGGCGCGCGGTCGACCGCGCGGGCGACGGGGCTGGGCGCGACGGGGCCTGCGACGGCGCGGGCGAGATGCCGGGCGCGGGCGAAGTGCCGGGCGCGTCCGACTACTCGGCTGCCGCCGATGCTGCGGCCAGGATGCCTTCCACCAACACGGTGGCTGTGGTGACCGATATCCCCGATGCCGAGGAGGCTGCGGCGCTCTATGGCATTCCCGCCATCGGCCTTGAAGATGCGGCCGCTTTGGCCGATTTCCTTTCCGAGCACTACGTGCGGCCGCGCGTCACGGTGGTCATCCAGGCCGGTGGCGAGTCGCGGCGCATGGGCCAGTCGAAGGCGACGGTGCCCTTTGCGGGACGTCCCCTCATCTGCCGTCTTGTCGAGCGTTTGTCGCCCGTGGCCGATGAGCTTATCATCACCACCAACGAAGCCGATAAGCTGGGCTTTCTCCATGATATGTACCCCGATCTGACCATCAGGCTCGTGGGCGACGCCTATGCAGAACGAGGCGCTTTGCCCGGGCTCTATACCGCGCTTGCTGCTGCCGAGAACCCGTACGTGGCCGTGGTGGCCTGCGACATGGTGTTCGCGAGCGCGCGTTTGGTGGTGGCCGAGGCGCTTGCCATGCACGAGAGCGGAGCCGACGTGGTGGCGCCGTCCAACAAGCACGGCTTCGAGCCGATGCACGCCATGTACCGCAAGGAAGGGTGCCTCGGCGCTGTTCACGCCCGCACCGAGCGCGGGGAGAAGCGCGTGCAGAGCTTCTTCGACGACCCGGCGGTTACGGTGCTGCCCTTCAACCAGGATCGCGTCCTGGAAGTTGAGCCCCGCGGCGGCTGCTTCATCAATGCCAACACGCCCGACGAGCTTGCTCGCATCGAGCAGTCCTATCTCGGCGAATAGCAGAAAGGGATTCGCGCCATGCCGAACTTGAACGATATCATGGAGATGATGGACGCCTTGGAGACGAAGGCGATCATTACGATCCCCACGTTCTGCGTCGCTGTGCGCAACCGTCATTCCTCATGCCGCAAATGCGCCGATGTATGCCTGGCCGACGCCTTCACGATTGAGAAGAACGAGCTGAACATCGACGCTGGGGCGTGCGTGGCCTGCGGGGCCTGCGTGGCGGTGTGCCCTACCTCGGCGTTGGTTCCCATGGATCCGATGCCCGACGACTTGGCCGGCGCTGTGGCCGAGACGACCAACGCGGCTGATGGCCTGACGGTCATCGCCTGCGCCCGCAAGGCGGCTCGCAACGTGGGCGACCCCGATAAGTACGCAGTGGTGCCCTGCCTCGCCCGCATGGAGGAAGAGCTGCTCGTGGAACTGGTGGCCCGCGGCGTTCCGGAGATCTGCCTGGTGGACGGCGACTGCCGCACCTGCAAATATCGAGGCGCGGTGCCCGCCATCGACGACACGGTTGAGTCGACGCGCGCGCTCATCGAGGCCATGGGATCGGACGCGCAGATCACGCGCACGTCGGAGTTTCCGGCTTCGGTTCAAGTAGAGGATATGCGCAAGGCGGTCGGTGCCGCCCGGCGTGAGTTCTTCACCTCCTCGGGCCATTATGCCAAGGATGTGGCGAAGTCGGCTGCCGAGAAGGTGGTGAACGAGAAGCTGGCGCAACTGCATCTGCAGAAACAGGAGCAGACGCTGCGGGAGAAGCTCGGCGTAAAGAACGGCGCGGGCAAGATGCCCACCATCGAAGCCGAGCGCAACATCGCTATTCTGGATGCCATGAGTCGCATCGGCGATCCGGACGAGCCAGCCGTCGACGAGATGTTCACGCGCATTTTCGGCGACATCGCCATCGATGCCGAGAAATGCTCCGGTTGCGGCATGTGCGTCATGTTTTGTCCCACTGATGCCCTGCGCAAGGCGGTCGATCGCCATCCGGACGAGGGCAAGGCGTACCTGGAGTTCCAGGTCTCCGACTGCGTCCAGTGCAATTTGTGCGCCGATGCCTGCTTGAAGAAGTGCATCGAGATCGTACCCGTCGTCTCCATGGAAGAGCTGTTCGATTTCGAGCCGCGCCTCGTGGAGATTTCCGCCGCTAAGAAGGGCAACAAGCTCTTCAATCGGAACAAGTAGCAAAGATTTTCTTGCTTCTGGTCACAAAATCGAGTTCTGGGTTTTTCTGAGAGCGAACTGTCCTCACGTCCCTGTGTACGCCCTAGAAAAATAGATATAATTAATCGTTGTGTGCACACCTTTCATGAGAGCGCTCGGGAAAATCCGCTCGACGAAACCCAGAACTCGATTTTGTGACCAATTTTCTGATTAAGATTGTCTGTGCTATACTAGCGAGCGCTCTAGTGCTTTAGCACAGTAAAGAAGTAAAGTGGGGAAGGCGAGAGACTTTCCTGGCGTACCTTTTAGGGAGGACGGAATGAAGAAACTGACGAAGATCGCCGCTGCAGCTGCGGCTCTGTGCCTGGGGGCCGCGCTTCTGGCCGGCTGCTCGGGTTCCAACGACGCGGCCGATAACGCGGCCGACAATGGCGCTGCCGCTAACCCCGATGCCACGACGCTCATCGTGGGCCTGGACAACGCTTACCCGCCCTATGGCTTCATCGGCGACGATGGCAACCTGACCGGCTTCGACATTGATCTGGCCACCGAGGTGGCCGCGCGCAATGGCTGGAACCTCGAGCTTGAAGCCATCGACTGGGATGCTAAGGACGCGCTGCTGAATCAGGGTACCATCAACTGCATCTGGAACGGCTTCACCATGGAGGGCCGCGAGGCCGACTATACGTTCTCGAAGCCCTACATGCACAACGAGCAGGTCGTTGTGGTGAAGAAGGACTCGGGCATCAGCTCGCTGGATGATCTTGCTGGCAAGAACGTCATGACGCAGGTCGACTCCGCCGCCCTGGACGTGCTGGAGGGCGACCAGAAGGATCTGGCCGACACCTTCGCCGGCGGCAAGGCGCAGACCATCGGCGACTACAACAACGCCTTCATGCAGCTGGAGTCCGGTGCGGTGGATGCCGTGGCTTGCGACCTGTCCATTGCGGACTACCAGATGGCCGCCAAGCCCGATATGTTCGTGAAGCTCGAGCCCCTGTCCACTGAGAACTACGCCGTGGGCTTTGCCAAGGATGGCGACGCGGCCATGGTTGACGCGGTGAACAAGACGCTGAAGGAGATGTACGACGACGGCACCATCGCCAAGCTGTGCGAGAAGTGGGGCGAGTACGGTATCTCGATCGACAACTGGGTTCTCGTTGATTAATTGCTTCGCAATTAATCAACGCTGACGCTGCGGCTCCGACGCTTTGGGTTCGTTCGCCCTGGCGGGACGAACGAACCGGCCGACGCTGCGGCTCCGACAGGCACCTGCCCTTGCCATTCAGCGCTTTCCCTCACGGCCCGAAGGCCGCTCGGCCGCGCTTCAAGTCAATTGCAGGCACCTGTCGAACCCTCGCTGATTTCCTTGGGCGAACCAGCGAAGGGAAGAGTTTTAATTAATCGGGAGGGCGAGGCTTTTTGGAGGCCTTGCCCTTCTTGTGGGTTTAAGAGCGACGATGAGAGGACGTGGAGATGGAATTCTCGGTCATGATGGGGATTCTCATGGAAGGTTTCGCCCTGACGGCGGAGATCTTCCTCATCACGCTGGTGGGCTCGCTGCCTTTGGGCGTGGTGGTCGCTCTGGCGCGCATGAGCAAGTTCAAGCCGCTGGCGTGGCTGGCGCAGCTGTACATCTCCATTCTGCGCGGCACGCCGCTTATGTTGCAGCTCATGGCCATCATGTTCGGGCCTTACTATCTGTTCGGCCTGAATATGGGCAGCGATTGGAAGTTCTGGGCCTGCGCTATCGGCTTCATCCTGAATTACGCCGCCTATTTCGCCGAAATCTACCGTTCGGGCATCCAGTCTATTCCGCGCGGCCAGTACGAGGCGGCCGAGGTACTGGGCTACACCAAAGCCCAGACCTTCATGAAGATCGTTCTTCCCCAGGTCATCAAGCGTATTCTTCCGGCCATGGGCAACGAGGTCATCACGCTGGTGAAAGACACGTCGCTCGCGTTCGTGCTCGGCATCATGGAGATGTTCTCCGCTGCGAAGGCCTTGGCCGCCAGCGAGGTGTCCATGGTTCCCTACGCCATCGCGGCTCTCATCTACTGGGTGTTCTGCCTGCTCATCGAATTCATCCTGAACCGTGTCGAGAAGCGTCTCGATTATTACCACGACTAGGAGGCGTTTCATGGAAAGCAAAGCGGTCGTAAGCCTCACCAACGGCAAGAAGGCGTTCGGGGAGAACGAGGTTCTGAAGGATATTTCGCTGACGGTGAATGCCGGCGATGTGCTGGCCATCATCGGGCCCTCGGGCGGCGGCAAGTCGACGCTTCTGCGCTGCATGACGCTGTTGGAAACCCTTGATTCGGGCGACCTTTCCTACGGCGATCTCACGGTGTGCACCAACGACGCTGCAGGACGCGCTGTTTACGGGGGCAAGGACGTCATCGCCGCTGCAAAGACCCGTTTCGGGCTCGTGTTCCAGAATTTCAACCTGTTCCCGCACTATACCGTGCTGCAGAACGTCACCGATGCGCTCATCTGCGTGCAGAAGATGCCGAAGGACGAGGCGCTCGCTCGCGGTCGCGAGCTTCTGGCCCGCATGGGCCTGGCGGACAAGGAATCGATGGTGCCGTGCGACCTGTCCGGCGGTCAGCAGCAGCGCGTGGCCATCGCCCGGGCCATGGCCATGAACCCGGACGTGCTGTTCTTCGACGAGCCCACGAGCGCGTTGGATCCGGAGTTGACCCGCGAGGTGCTGAAGGTCATCCGCGATCTGGCGGCCGAGCACATGACCATGGTCATCGTCACCCACGAGATGGGCTTTGCCCGCGATGTGGCCGACCACCTCATCTTTATGGACGGTGGCGTCATCGTGGAGCAGGGCCCGGCCAGCGAGGTCATCAACAATCCCCAGCACGATCGCACCCGCGCATTTCTGGCGAATTACGATCGGGACTAGGCGCTCGCTTGCGTTCTCGCATCGCCTCGAGGACGCCTTGAAGACGCCTCGAAAGCGACTCGGCGGCGGTCGGCGCGGGGTGCGGTGGCCCGTGCGCGGTCGGCGCGCGTCGTTGCGTCTCCGCGGCGGTTGTCGCGCGTACACCGATTGGTGTATCTCTGTGACGCAAGCGTGACGATGGGTTGCCATAACGGTTGAGAAGTTCTAGGGCGTGCTAAGGTTTGGCGCACATAAGGACAACCTTACGCGAAGGAGCCTTCCATGACCGACACCAATAGCACCCCCACGCCTCCAGGCGACTCTGCCTCGGGCGGCCACACCCCCGCATCGCAGCAGCCGGTACCGCTGCAGCCGACTCAGCCTGCGCCCTACAGCGCCCAGGGCGCTCAGCCCTACGGAGGTCAGCAGGCCTATACCGGCCAGGCAGGCCAAGCAACGGGCTATGGCGCCCAGCAGCCCTATGGCTACGGGGCTCAGCAGGCGCCCGGTTCTGCACAGCATTCTGCCGGACAGGTCTACGGCCAGCAAACTTACGAGGCTGAACCTGTGTCCATGCATGCCCAGCACGCGGCTCCCAAAGGCAACGGCGGCAAGACGTTTCTCATCGCCTTCGCCGGTGCGCTCGTGGCCTGTGTGCTTGCCTTCGGCGTCTGGGGTATTGCGGGCGCGATGATCCCGGGCGGCTCAAGCTCGGGCACTTCATCGGTCGTCACCGATCCCTCCACGGGCGAGACGACGGTCATCGCGCCGAGCGAGGATCCGACGTTGGCTGAGGCGGTGTCCGCGAAGTGCCTGCCCTCGGTGGCTGCTATCACCGTGTACGCCGACGCTTCCCAGAATGACGCGATGAGCCAGTACTTTGGCTACCAGTACGGCGGCCAGAGCGAAGGTTCCGGTGAGCTGGTGGCCTATTCCCAGGGTTCCGGCGTCGTGCTGACCGAGGACGGCTACATCATCACCAACAACCATGTGGTGGAAGGCGGCAGCGCTTACGAGGTCATGGTAGCCGGCGAAACCTACGAGGCTGATCTCGTGGGCACCGATCCCTCTTCCGACGTGGCCGTGCTGAAGGCCAAGGACGCCAGCGGTCTTACGGTTATGGAGCTTGGCGACTCCGACAACCTGACCATCGGCGAGTGGGTTATGACGCTGGGCAGCCCCTTCGGGCTCGAGCAGTCCGTCGCCACGGGCATCGTGTCCGCCACGAGCCGCTCCCAGATTATGAGTGCCCAGGAATCGATGCAGTCCGGCGGTACCGGCGAGGTCACCATCTACCCGAACATGATTCAGACCGATGCGGCCATCAACCCCGGCAATTCCGGCGGCGCGCTGGTGGATGACGAGGGCAAGCTTATCGGCATCAACACGCTGATCACCTCGTACTCCGGCAACTACTCTGGCGTCGGGTTCGCCATTCCCGTGAATTACGCCATCAACTTGGCCCAGCAGATCATCGCCGGTGAGACGCCGACCCATGCTCAGCTCGGCGTGAGCCTCTCCACGGTGAGCGCGGCGACGGCGTCCCGCTACGGCCTGCCCGTCGACACCGGCGCCTACGTGGCCGCCGTTACTCCCGACTCCGGTGCGGCTGCGGCGGGCATCGTGCCTGGCGACATCGTCACGGCCTTCGATGGGCAGGCGGTTGAGTCGGCTTCTGACCTCATGCTGGACGTGCGTACCAAGAACCCCGGCGACACCGTCACCCTTACGGTGAACAGCGGTGGCCAGGAGAAAGAGGTGCAGGTGACCCTGGGCGACGACTCCGCCAGCCAAAAGGCCAAGCAGGAGCAGCAGAGCCAGGAGCAGTCTATGAACGGCTACAGCCTGGAAGACCTCTTCGGTCGCCAGCGCTAAACGGCGTGACGCGCGGGCGTGTGCCGCCCACTGCGCCCACGCCACAGCTCGACCAACCTTGGCCCCTTCTCGGAGGGGCCATTTTAATGGCTAATAATCCTGGCGCACCATGGGAAATATAGCGCCATCTGCTAAGATGCGCCGCAAATCATGTCATATTCGGCATTCGAGGCCTTGCGTCTGCCGCATACTAACTGCACTATCCCATGATGCGCAGAGGAGCGTGCAGTGAGGTTCGGCCCTAACGTAGTGGAGCACGCTCCCTTTTCCATCCCCATGATCGGCAACACCGCGACTGGCTATGTTATCGGCCTGACTCCCGAAGGCGCCGCCGTGTGCCACCGCATGTTCACCGAGGACGTGCCCGAAGCAGAGGTCGCCGCGGTGAATGCGGATCTGCCCATTCATTTGCGTCGTGGCGGCTTCGTCGTGGAAGGGGAGAGTGCCGATGGCGTGGCAGTGAGGGAAGGTGCGGAGGGGGTCGACGAAGGGGCCTTGGGAAAAGGCGTGGAAGATGCCGCACGCCCGGAGGGTGCCGAGCGCGAGGAAAACGTGGAGGGTGCCGGAGATGCGGAAAGCGCCGCAGCCGAGGGCGCCAACATGGCCGCGTTCGACTCGCCCGCGCCGCTGCAGTCGGCGTACCTGCACGTCACCCACCATTGCAACTTGAACTGCATCGGCTGCTACTCGGCAGTGGACGCCCGCAATGCGCGGCGCGATCTTACGCTGGACGAGCTGAGAGGCATTATCGACGCCTTGGCCGATGCCGGCTGCCAGCATCTGGTCATCTCCGGTGGCGAGCCCTTCCTGCGCGACGACCTGGCTGCCATCGTTGCCTACGTGCGCGAGCGCGGCATCGACTCGGTGGACGTGCTCACCAACGGCATGGCCGTCACACCGGAGAAGCTCGCCGCCATCGCGCCCTACGTGGGTCGCGTTTCGGTGTCTTTCGACGGCCCCAACGCTGAAGCGGCGCCCGTCATTCGTCGCGAGCCTTTGTTCGAGCGTCTCGTGGCGGCGGTCGAGATGATCCGTGCGGCGGGCATTGCGCCCCACATCATTCCGACGGCCCATGCGGGCAACATCGATGCACTGGAGGAGTATGCCGCTCTGGCCGATTCTCTTGGTGCTACCATGAATTTCAGCTTGCTGTCTGCGCCTGCGGAAAACGATGAGCTGTCAGCGGTTCTTCCTGACGATGCGGCACTCGAGCGTTTGGCGCAGGCAACGTTGGCCCTGTCGCGCGACGGGGTGCCCGTGTTGTCCGACACGCCGGTGAGCACGCGCTTGACGACGACGTGCGGCTGCGGGGCGGGATGCGCCATGGTAAGCGTATCGGCCGATGGTGAGGTGTTCCCGTGCCACATGATGCACGACGAGGCGTTTAGCTTGGGGTCGCTTTTGGAAGACCCCGGCTGCTTGGCCGCGCGCCATGCCCTTGCGCCCCGCGTGGGAGAGCTGGCCGCCTGCGCCGATTGCGAGATCCGCTATCTGTGCGGGGGCGGTTGCCGCGCTCGCGCCTATTTCGCCACGGGCGACGTCGAGGCCCGCGATCCCTATTGTGCCCTCATGCGGACGTTCTACCGTCTGCTTTTTGAGGCAATGTTAGGTCGCGATTAAAGAGAGGAGGTGGAATTATGCTGTTCTATAGCGATGCAGAGCCGCAGAGTGCATGTTTGTATCTCGGGCCAAACCATGTCTTGTGTCTTAAGGTTGGCTTGTAGAATTTACTGAGTAGCGAGCGCGATTTGACATTAAAGGGATGATCGCGCTTCGCAGGAAAGTGGGGAGGATTGAAGGATTCCGAAGAAATACGGCGAGAGAAGATCTTTGCTAGGATGCGATCGATTTGTCGAGTTATTCGTACGTGCTTTTTCATTGCTATGGTCATAGCAGCGACAAGTTGGTTTTTTCTGCTGATATCTGCAGCGGCTGAACGACAGGCATTAGGAGAGATGTTGCCAAATGTTGTAGTGTATATATCAGCCTACGGAATTCTCGTTGTTCTCGTGCTATGGAATCTAACGCTTATCTTTCAGGAGGTTGTCAAAGGACGTCCTCCATTTTCAGAGATACAGGCCGATCGACTTCGTGCAATAGCGATTGTGTCAATCGCATACGTGGTATTGGAGTTGCTGATTTCTTTTGGTTTCGCGTTTGAGCCTGATCCGGCGTTAGGGTTCGGTGTGGCTGTGAATAATGGAGTAGATGTTCCAACCTTGAACCTCAACATCGGGATGCTGGTCTTTTCTGCTATTATGTACTCACTTTCAGCAATATTTCGATATGCTGCGTTGCTACAGCAGCTCAGCGACGAAACCGTGTAAGGGAGCTGTTATGCCTATTATTCCTCGTCTTGACCGAGTGATGGCGGATCGCAAGATGTCCGTCAACGAGCTTTCCCAGCGCATCGACATCTCGCCGGTGAACATTTCGCGTATGCGCCGCGGCCACATCAAGGCCGTGCGTTTCTCCACGATGGAGCGCATTTGCGAAGTGCTGCAGTGCCAGCCGGGCGACCTGTTCGAGTACGTGTCCCCCGAGCCGGGCACCGAGGAGGCTGCTGAGCTCGGCGCGATCGTGAACCGCGAAATTGAGGAGCCGGTCCGCAAGCCCATTGGCGCCGTTTCCCGCACCCCGGTGAACGTGGCCAACTAGTCTCTGCCACATCCGCACCTCACAGGACGCCCCACCGGGCGTCCTTTTTCATGCCCGCGAAACACCCCCGAAAAGTGCTCCCCGAGAGCTGCACCCCCGAGAAACGTATCTCCGGGAAACACACTCGTACCCCGACGCCCCTTTTTGCAGCATCGAGGAGGTTCCGTAGAGGCAGGAAGATCGACCTCTCCAGGTGAAGGACGTCTTTCTGGCAAGTTTTCCGAGCTTTTCGACATGGCCTGTTTGCAGTGGACCAACTGATGACATTCAAGCTGTCTAGATCTAACGGAATGTGATAAGTGGACGAGAGACTTCGCCCCAGATTCCTTTGCACCCGGTCTCCTCGCGTCGAAACCCTCGAAAAACTTGCCAGATTTGGGCGGTTTGTTCTGCACGATTCGGCGCATTGCCTGTGCCGGGTGCGTCCTTGACCGTCCCTGGCACCGAAGATACGGTATTCCCTGAACCTTGAAATCCCGCAGAAATCGCCGCCAGCCTCTCCTACTCCCCGTGGGGCGAGGAGGAGCTGGCCATGGAGTCGCTGCCCGGCTACGGCGACCGGTTCGAGCGGCCCCACTACGGATACAACGTCGAGCCGTCGTCCCCGGAGGGCGGCCTGCAGTACCTGCGCGACCGCTGGATGTTTAACAGAGTGCTATGCGAGGAGGAGGTGTGCCGCAAGGTCCTGCGCGCCGCATTGGGGATAGAGGTAGGGGAGATAGCCTATCTGAATGCCGAGCAGGCGAAGGAGCCGGCGGCGGCGAGCCGCGGCGTCCGCATGGACGCGTTCGCCCGGGAGGGAAGCCGCGTGTTCGGCATCGAGATGCAGGTCTCCCCCGAGGATGCTGCCTATCGCGATGAAATGCTCGCGGAGTTCGGGCTGGAAAGGGCCGAATAAACATCAGAGGAAGCGCACTGGAAGATGGATGTCCTCCGCTGGGGAGGGGTGCTGTCTGTCTGATATCAAAATATTACATTAAAAATTATTGATAACGTGCTAGTATGTTAAGTACATCATGAGGTCGCTGCGCCGCTGTGAAGAAGCTACGGCTGCGCGGGCACCTGAAGGAGCACGCAAAAGCGGTCTTCTGAGCGGATGGGAGCATGCTATGCCTATTGTGTCGAAATTGAAGGTGGTCATGGCCGACCGCGACGTCAGTGTCAACGAGCTGTCGGAGAAGGTGGGGCGTTCGGCGGTGAACCTCTCCCACTTGCGCTGCAATCACTCAAAAGGTATTCGGATCTCGCTGCTGGAGGATTTGTGCCGCGAGTTGCACTGCCAACCGGGCGATTTACTCGTGTACGAGCCGCCCGCTCGCGAGGAGCAGGACTGACCGAATCGGCAGACGTCGACGAGACGCCTTCCATCGCTGTTATTTTAAAAAGACACGGGAAAGATTCTTAAGAGCTTGTGCGAGCCTTTCGCTCGCTCGCTCGATTGGCGGGGTGAGCGGAAGTTCTCCGCCTTAGAAGTTGATGAGAGAGTTGAAGGGGACGTCGAGGGCGTCGGCGATTTCGATATATTTGGCGATGCCCGTGTTGTGCTTGCCGGCCTCGATGCGGGCGATGACGGCTTGGTCGGTGTGCACCATGAGGGCGAGCCTTTGCTGGGAAAGGTTTTGGGCAATGCGATGCGCCCTGATCTGCTGACCAAGCGAGTGAATGCGGGCTTGCACCTTTTCCTGTTCGTCGTTCATGGGGCCAAGGGTACGTTGATGACGAATCAGTCATAGGTCATATATGACATAACTTGGCAATTTCTGAAGAATGGGCGCACGGGAAGGGTAGCTGCCTGGCGTCTGCGCGATATGCGTTTCTGCTCGCAGTGGTCTGCACGGAGGTTTGCGGTTCAGCAGGAGAGGGTTCGGGTAAGCCCCTATGCTCGCGCCCCAGCCCTGAGCTAATTCTTTGATCTTGGAAGGCTGACGCTGCGTTGGCGAGGGACTTCGGGTAATATGTATCCGTTTACAAGATCCTGCCGACGAAGGGATGTACTCGATGGCGAACGAATACAAGTACGATCGCGTGCTGCTCAAGCTATCTGGCGAGGCGCTCGCCGGCGATCAGGGGTACGGCATTGACCCGCGAGTGGTCGATGACCTTGCCGAGGAAATCGCCGAGATCGTTCACGATGGCGTGCAGCTGGCTGTGGTTGTTGGCGGGGGCAACATCTTCCGCGGCCTGGCCGGATCGGCCGAGGGCATGGATCGCTCCCAGGCCGACTACATCGGCATGCTGGCCACGGTGATGAACGCGCTCGCTCTGCAGGATGCCTTCGAGCGCCACGGCATCTTCTCCCGTGTGCAGAGCGCCATCAATATGCAGGAAGTGTCCGAGCCCTACATTCGCCGCCGTGCGATCCGCCATTTGGAGAAGGGGCGCGTCGTCATTTTGGCGGCCGGCACGGGCAACCCCTATTTCACGACCGATACGACGGCGGCCCTGCGCGCCTGTGAGCTGGACGTCGATTGCGTCATGAAGGCCACGAAGGTCGACGGCGTCTACGATGCCGATCCGATGAAGAATCCCGACGCGCACCGGTTCGACCGTATCAGCTATATGGAGGTGCTGAGCCAGGGGCTGCATGTCATGGATGCCACGGCCACCTCGCTTTGCATGGACAACGACGTGCCCATGATCGTCTTCGATCTCACCAAGCCGGGCAACATCAAGGCCGCTTTGCAGGGTGAGCCGGTGGGCACGGTGGTCGAGTAGGCGCCTGGGGCGCAGGGCTCGTCGGAGCCGCTTGTCGGCACGACAGCGAGGACGAGCGTATGCCGCGGGTTGAGAAACTCGCGGCGGATTCTAGAAGGATTTCAGGGGGAGGAGCCCCTGAGTGATTAGGGAGGAAACCCTCATGGCAGATATCGACGAGATTCTGATGAGCGCGGAAGAGCGCATGGAAAAGGCCATCACGGCGCTGAAGGAGAACTTCATGGGCGTGCGCACGGGCCGCGCCAACGCCATGGTGCTCGACCGCATCAAGGTGGACTACTACGGCGTGCCCACGCCGGTGAACCAGATGGCTGGCGTGAAGACGCCCGAGGCCCATCTGCTGGTCATCGAGCCTTGGGACAAGGGCATGCTGCGTGCCATCGAGCACGCCATCCTCGAGAGCGATCTGGGCGTGACCCCGAACAACGACGGCTCGGTCATTCGCCTGCCGTTCCCGAGCCTGACCGAGGAGCGCCGCCGCGATCTGGTGAAGCAGTGCAAGACCTACGCCGAGGAAGCGCGCGTGGCCGTGCGCAATGCGCGCCGCGACGCGAACACCGCGATCGAGAAGGCCGTGAAGAACGACAACCTTCCCGAGGACGAATCGAAGCGGGCCGAGGCCGAGATCCAGAAGATGACCGATCGGTTCGTTGCTGAGGTCGATGAGGTTCTGAAGAAGAAGGAAGCCGAGGTCATGGAGATCTAGGGGGTTCACTGGCTTCACGGATGACCGGTGGGTAGGGATGAACAAGGATTTAGATTACATATTTCCGGATCCGCCCGAGGGGGTTGATCCTCGGGCGCTTGATCCGGAGAGGATCCCCGAGTCGGTGGCCATCATCATGGACGGCAACGGGCGCTGGGCGAAAAAGCGCGCGCTGAACCGCCTGAAGGGCCATAAGGCCGGCATCGAGGCGGTGCGAGAGGCCATTCGCTGCGCGTCGGATCTTGGGGTGCGCTATCTGACCATCTACTCGTTTTCCACGGAGAACTGGAAGCGGCCCGAAGATGAGGTCGTGGGGCTGATGGATCTGTTCGCCAAGACCATGCTCGCCGAAGTGGATGGCCTTCATGAAGAGGGCGTGCGCGTGCGGACGATCGGCGATCTCTCGGCGCTTCCCGCAGAGACGCGCGAGGCTTTCGACGAGGCCTGGGAGAAGACGCGCGACAATGACGGTATGACGCTGGTGGTGGCCGTGAACTACGGTGGCCGTCAGGAAATACTGCGCGCTTGCCGGGGCTGCATGCGCGAGGCGGTGCTTTTGGGCGAAGAGACCGGGGAAGTGATAGAGCCCACCGAGGAGATGTTCGAACGGGGGCTGTACACGTTCGGGATGCCCGACACCGACCTGGTCATTCGCACTTCGGGCGAGATGCGCATCTCGAACTTCCTGCTGTGGCAGATTGCCTATTCCGAATTCGTGGTCACCGATGTGCTGTGGCCCGACTTCAACCGCTACACCTTCCTAGAGTGTCTGCTCGAGTATCAGGGGCGGAACCGCCGTTTCGGGGGCGTGGCCTAAATGCGCGGGGGGATTTCCGACGAAGAGAAGAGGGATCGAGCCCGAGCGGCACGCGAGCGATTGCGCCGAGGCGACCATGGCCGTCGTGTGCGTTCGGAAGAGCGCGGAAGCGTGTCAGCTGCGCGTGGGGCGGCGGCTTCTGACGGGATGAGTGCGTCCCCTGACGAGGTGAGTGCGCCCTCGGAGGAGCGCACTCATTTGCTCGACCGACTGCAGCCCGATGAGGAACGCGACTTGCCTCCCGTCGTCTGCGATGCGGAATCGGCCCCCGAAGGCCCTCCCTGGCACTACGACCTCTCCGATGAGGAGCGCGCCGCCCGCGAGGAGAAGCGCGAGACGCGCCAGGAGAAGCGCGATCGCCTGAAGCAGAAGGCGCTGAACAAGACGCCGGACAAGCTGCGCAATCCCTCCGATCTTCAAGTGCGTTTCCGTACCGGGGTAATTTACACGGCGGCGACGGTCATCTGCGTGCTGGCCGGCAACATCCCCATGGTGCTCATGCTGATGGTTGTCGCTGGCATCTGCGCCGGCGAGTTCTTCTACATGCTGCGCTCCGATGCGAAGCTGCCCAACGAGATGCTCGGCATTATTGCGGCCGTGCTCTATCCCCTAAGTGTGTACATTGCCGGTCTGGTGGGCGCGATGCTGGTGAGCTTGGCTCTTCTGCTGGCCCTCTTGGTGTGGTACGTGTTCTGGCTGCGGGCCCGCATCCCCGATGTGGGGGTGAGCTTCTTCGGCGCTGCCTACACGGGCCTTCTGCTGTGCGGACTGGTGATTATCCGTGTGTCGCTGCCGGCGCCGTGGGGCGGCGCCTGCGTGCTTCTGCTGTTCTTGTCGGTGTGGGCCAACGATGCCTTCGCCTATTTGGTGGGAAGCAAAATCGGGAGGCACAAGCTGGCACCGCGCACGAGTCCGAAGAAGAGCTGGGAAGGGTTCATCGCAGGTCTGGTGGGGTCGGTGATATTTTGGTGCCTCATGACGCTGGTGCCCGGCATCACCATGGCCATTCCTCAGGCTATTGTCTTCGGCATCATTTCCGGCTGCATGGGCGTGCTGGGCGATTTGGCGGAGAGCCGCATCAAGCGGAATTCCGGGTTCAAGGACTCCGGCACCATCATGCCCGGCCACGGCGGCCTGCTCGATCGGAGCGACTCGCTGTTCCTCACCTCCATCACGGCAGCTATCCTTCTGATAGCCGGCGGTTGCATTCCCTATGCTCTTTTCTAGGCGATCCATTTCGGTTCGCTCTTTGCGTGTCCTGTCATAGTGAAAGGGGTTCTCATGGCCAAACGGCGCATTGCGGTACTCGGCTCTACGGGATCCATCGGTACCCAGACCCTCGATGTCGTGCGTCAGCACGGCGATAAGCTGGAGATCGTCGGTCTTGCGGTGAACAGCTCCTTGGATGTTCTGCTCGCTCAAGCCCGGGAATTCGGCGTGCGCCATCTGGCGGTGGGGAATGCCGCTTTGGCGAACGACCCCCGTTGCGATGAGGCGCGGGCCCTCGTGCGGTCGCTGGCCGTTCCCGAGGGCCAGGAGGACGCGGAGGCGAGCTTCGGCGTGGGCTCCGAAGCCGTCGTGGCTCTCACCCAACTGCCCGAGGTGGATGTCGTCGTGAACGCCCTGGTAGGGGCAGCTGGCTTGGAGGCGAGCTATACGACGCTGAAGGCGGGCAAGGTGCTCGCTTTGGCCAACAAGGAGTCGCTTGTGGTGGGTGGCGACCTCATTATGCCGCTGGCAGCAGCGGTGGATGCGGATCGTCGGGCCTCCGGCGTAGCTCCGGCGACAGGGCCGGCCGGGGCGCTCATGCCCATCGATTCGGAGCACGGGGCCATCTACCAATGTCTGCTCGGAGAGAATCCGCGCGAGATCTCGAAGCTGTGGGTGACGGCTTCGGGCGGCCCGTTCCGAGGCAAGACGATCGCCGACCTGGAGGCGGTCACGCCAGCTCAGGCACTGGCCCATCCCACCTGGAACATGGGGGCGAAGATCTCCATCGATTCCTCGACGCTGATGAATAAGGGGCTCGAAGTCATCGAGGCGCACCACTTGTTCGCGATGCCCTACGATCAGATCGAGGTGGTAGTGCAGCCCCAGAGTGCCATCCATTCGATGGTGGAGTTTACCGATGGGTCGGTTCTGGCTCATTTGGGCACGACCGATATGCGTATTCCCATTCAATTTGCTCTCTCCTATCCCGAGCGGTGGGAGGCTCCCGTGAGACCGCTCGATTTTCGGACGTTGGGCTCGCTGGAATTTGCGGCGCCCGATGTGGATACGTTCCGCTGTCTTTCTCTGGCTCGTCATGCAGGTGAGGTGGGGGGCACGCTGCCCGCCGTCATGAATGCCGCCAACGAAGTGGCGGTGGCGGCATTTCTCGCCGAGCAGATCGGCTACCTCGATATCGCCCGCTGCGTCGAAGCGACCATGGACGCCCACGAAGGGGCAGGCGTCCAAGTCGTGGAGAGCCTCGAGCAGCTGAAGGCCGTCGACGCATGGGCCCGCGCCTTCGCAAGCGAGTGGGCCCGGGGGCGGCGGAGTTAGCGGCGCCGCCCCGGAAGCGTTCTCAGCGGCGCTTGCGGTAGGCGACGAAGGCAGCGCCGGCGCCGGCTACGGCGAGCAGGGCGACCAAGCAAATCACCGTGAGGCTCTCGTCTCCCGTTTGAGCGAGGCGCGAGGTTTGGGCGACGCGCGTCGGCTCGGGCTCGTCGGCTTCGGGCTCAGTGGGCTCCTCCGGCTCGTCGCCGCCGGTCGGCGGCAGCGGCAGGTCGGGATAGGCGTAGGAGACGGTCTGCCCCTCGTCCTCGATGTCGGCGTGGAGGGCCACCTCGATGTCGTCGTGCAGCAGCGATTCGAAGACCACGAGGCTCACGCCATTCAAGTTGGTGCCGGGAATGGTGATCTCGACATCCACCGTGCCCGAGGATTCCTCGGGGATGAACCGGTGGCTTACCATGACCACTTTATCCTCCACGAGCCACGGGGCGTTTTCCTCTTTGTCCATGAGCACGGCGGATAGCTCGTACTCCTCGCCGGGGGTCAGTCCCTGGTAGCTGACGGTGTCGATGATGGTGACCTCTTCGGCTGGCACGCCTTCGTGAGTGCCGGTGGCGGCGTCGACGGCCGTTGTGCCGATGGCGATAGGGCTCACGGCGATGGTCTGCTTGCGGTCGGCGAGATCGCGGTGCGAGGCTACTTCGACGCCATCTTGCAGAAGCGTCTCGAAGACGACGAGGTTGGTGTCCTCGGTGATCGCCGAGGCGTCGAAGGCGAAGGTCACGTTTGCGTACCCGTTGTAATCCTCGGGAGTGAACTCAAGCTCGGCGGCGACTTCTTCCTCATTCACGAGGAACGGCTCTCCGGTGGCTTTGTCCATGAGGGTTCCCCGAAGCAGATAGGGCTCTCCGGGCTCTAGGCCAGAATAAGTGACTCGATCGATGACGACGGCCTTGGTATCGGCGCTGATCTGCGTGTCGTACAGATCGTCGGACAGACCGTCGTAGGCACTCGTGCGGATCGTGGGCTTGCCGGTGCCCGTGTTGTTGAGAGTGCCCAAGTCTATGACGAGTCCCTCATCGCTCTCGTCAACCACGATTTCATCGCGGATCATCTCGAAGATTGCGTTGGCCGGGCATCGAAGCTCTTCCAGCTCGTACGTGTCAAAGGGCAGTGCGCCCAGTCCGTTGTCCGCAGCGACGGACGCCCCTTCGGCATTGAGACCGAACCAGATCCCCGCTGTGGCATCAAGGGCCTCGGTGTCCAATGTAAGCGGCATCTGGAAGCTGCCGTCAGGAGCGGTGAACTGCGCGTCGTTGGCGTTCGTGTTCGCGTCGTGGGGATGGCCCGGGGTAGATTCCGTGGAAGCGAGGCCGTTCTTGTCCGTGACGAGGATGTGCCATTCGCCGGTCGTCTTCGAGGTGAGCTTGAAGGGGATGCCGGCCAGCTTCGCGGCGCCGTCGGCGCGCTTCATGAAGCGCAGATCGGTGCGGGCAACGCGGTTGGTAACGAGATCGCCATTCTGCTCCGCATCGAAGGTCTCGATAATCTCGCCATCGGTGTCGGCATCGGTGACATGGCGCACATGCACGGTCTCGTCGAGGAGGTAGCCGCGCGGCGCTTTCACTTCCTGGATGGCATAGGTGCCGATGGGAAGCGCGATGCGGCCGTTGGAGAGCTTGTAGAACGCATCGCCTGCCACCTTGTAGGGAAGCTCCTCGGTCGTTCCGTCGGCCAAGGTGTGTGTGAAACTGCTCTCTGCCTGGTCGAGTAGGAAGGCACCTTCATCGTTGGTGCGCACGACCCAGCTTGCTTGCGGCTCGAGGGTCTTAAGGGCGTCCAGGGAAGCGTTCTTGGCCGCATAATAATCGATGCGGAAGTGGGCATCGCCGAGGGTGGCGGCACCCTGCGCATGGCTCTGACCGCTTTGAGCATCCTTCTTCTGGATAAGAAGAGAGAGGGGATTCAGCTTTGCCTTGTCGCTGACGGCAGTGGTATTCACGCGGGTGACGGAACGATCGGCGACGGTCACGGCATAGGTTCGGCTATCCAGAGCATAGCCCTCCAGAGGGCGCTTGGTCTCGCGCACCCAATAGGAGCCGATGGGCATCTCGTCGATGCGCCCGTAGCCATCGGCATCGCCGTTCAGACTCGTACGGATTTCGCGGACGAGCTTTGTGCAGGCCGAGTCCGCGTACACGCCATAGACGGCGCCCGCCAAGGTGTAGCCGGGGTGCCCCAGCGTGACCTCGGGATAGCCCGACTGCTTGAGCAAGTCGATGGAGCCGCGCATGGGTTCATCGGCAAAGGAGACTTGGCACACGACGCTCTCGTCGCTGGTTGCCTCCACGGTCGCCTTCTGGACGGCGCTGTTCAGGCGGAATCCGGGTGGGGCGAACAGTTCGCAGAAGTAATAGTCGCCGCCCTCGATGTCCTCGACGACCGCGCTTCTGCCGTCCGCCCCGGTGACGAGGGTAAACGAAGCATTGGCCTGGGCCCAGGTGCGGGCCGCCTGCCAGCTTCCCCAGACGCCCTTGGCGGCCTGATCGGCCGCTGCTTCAGCGCTCGCACGGGTGGAGAAGGCACCGAACACCGCGTTGGCGAGCGAGTAATTCCCGTTGGCGTTGGAGATGGCGGCGTTGGCGGAGGTTTTCACGACCTGGGCGCGCCCGGTGTTGATGGGCTCCACAAGCAGATAGCCGACAACGTCCTGGAACTCCTTGTTAGTGGCGGCAGATCGAGCATCGATTTTGTAGTAGAACTTGTACCACCCGTTGTACGCGGATTGCGAGCCGGTGTAGGTGCCCTTGTAAGTGATGTAGTTGTCGCCGTTGGGGTTGCTTGCCACGGCGCCATAGCCGTTGGAAACGCCGGCGGTACCGCAGGTGGCTTGGGCCATGGCGCGGTTGGTGGGTGCGCTTCCCCCGCTGTAGTTGGCGTCCTTGTAGTCGTTGCCCGTGGTGAGGAAGCGAGCGCGGTAGTCGCTGCCGGTGCGCGAGGTGGCGAAGGGCGCATCGGCGCCGTTGCGGGCGGCGATCGTCTCGTAAAGGAACGCGTCCACGACGGCGTCGAAGCTGCTCGATGCAGTGTTCAGCACGTAGTCGTTGAAGTTCGTTCCCTGGGAAACTCCGTTCACCCAGTGCTGAGAGGTGCCGAAGAAAGCACCGAACCCATAGGAGCCTACCAGATCGCTGGGGAACCCGTAGGCCTCCTGTTTGCGGGGCATGTCGACATCGAAGGTTTCGAGGCGCATATAGGGGTTGAGCGCGTAGTGCTTCTCGGCCTGCCCGGGGAAGGCGGCTGCGAAGGGGGCGATGCCGCCAGCCTCGGCGAGGATGTCGGGAATGTCCGAGGCGATGATCGTTGTCTCTTCGCCGACGGTGAGCTCCTGCGGACTCGTGTCGAGGTCGGCGAGCACAAAGCGCTCATAGGCGGGATGTGCGGGCGACAGCTCGAAGACGATGCCGAGGGTTTCCAGGGTGTCCGCATAGGACTCGGGGATGCTCACGGTGCCCGCAGCGGCATCAAGAGAGCACTCATCGGTAATGTCGCGCTGGCGGTCGCCGAAGGTGGCGTAGTGCTCGTACACGGCGAAGCCGAGCGCCTCGTTGAGGCTGAGCGTTCCGCCCTCGTCGACCGTGGCGACAATGTGCCCTTCTTGCAGGTCGTACGGCGCGGTGATGCTGGCGAAGTCGATGGTCTCGCCCGCAGAGTCTTTAAAGTGGAACATGATGGGCACCCCCTCGGTTTCCGTGGCGACTGCCGAGGTCGCGGGGGCACACATCGCGGGGATGAGGCCCACGAGCAGTAGGAAGGCAAGAACCATGTTGAAAAGGGCACGGCCTCCTTGGAGGGGCGGGCGCGCGGGGACGGGATCGAGTGAATCCACGGTGACTCCTCTCTGCGCGGCCACGTGTCCGCGCTGCTCGATTGACGAAAGAGAGTCAGGCGTGGGGCGCAATCGTGACGTCCGTGTCTCGAAGGAATGCGGGCTGGAAGGTTTGGCGTACGGCGCCCGATGCCTGACGCCGATAACCTTACGAGAGCCGAACCGCAGAAATGACGCGGGAATGTCCCAGTTCATTCCCTCCCCCGACCGTGCGGGAGTCGTATTTTTATGCGACGGAAAAGCGGTCGGCGCGAGGAGACAAAAGGGACTTCGACGGGTCTTCAGCGGGAAAAGGGCGGGACTTCGAGGTGCTCGATTCTCAAGCGGCGGCAGCAAAGGCGCGTGCTTCGCGCTCGCCGAGACGGCAGTCAAGGCGGTGGGCGAGCCGACAGATTCGGCGCACGTCCCTCCGAAACCATGGAGGGATCGTAGCCAGCTTGTAGTTATTTTCCGAGACGGCTCTCCAAGGGAAAGACAAAGGGTGCCCGCTTTCTATAATGACCAGCGACACCCGTTCCTGCCCCGTGAGGTAGGAAATCTCTCATATATAAGGAGACATCTGTGGACATCCTCATCATGATCGTCTGCGCCGTTATCAGCATCGGCTTCCTCGTGTTCATCCACGAGGGCGGCCACTACCTGGCCGCTCGGGCCTTCGGCGTGCGCGTTACCGAGTTCATGCTGGGCTTGCCCGGCCCTTCCATTGGCTTCACGAAGGGCGAGACCCGCTATGGCGTCACGGCCGTGCCCCTCGGCGGCTATGCGAAGGTGTGCGGCATGGAGGCTGGCCCTCTGCAGCCGCACCTGCAGGAGGTGCTCGCGTCGCTTTACCGCCGCGGCACCGCTAACATGGAGGACGTGGCCCGCGACTGCGGCATCAGCGACGATGAAGCATACAACGCCCTGGAAGAGCTGGTGGAATGGGGCAGCGTCATCGGTCCCGCCAAGGCCGATCAGTACAACACCTACCGCGCTCCGCGCGTCGCGCCCACCAAGCGCGCTCTGAAGAAGGCGGCCGCGGCGGGGCTGCCGGCGCCCGTTTCCTACGAGCTGGGCCAAGCCCGAGAAGTGGCCGACCCCCATGCTCTTTACGAGTCCGAGTACCGCCAGCAGTACCGCTCGCTGCCCTTCTGGAAGCGCTCGGTCATCCTTTTGGCGGGCATTTTCATGAACCTGCTGTTCGCCATGCTCGTGTTCATTATCGTGTTCTCGATCATCGGCTTTCAGGTGCAGCATCCTGAAACGGGCGAGATCACGACCATTCACGCATCGGTGCTGCAGGCGCTGCAGGCCGGCTTCATGTACATCGGCATGGTGATTCAGGCGGTGGCGGGCCTGTTCAACCCGGCCACGGCGGCTCAGACGGTGTCCGATTCCACCTCCATCGTCGGTATCGCCGTCATGTCGAAGGACTACTTCCAGGCGGGCCTCGTGGAGGCGTTGGAGTTCATGGCCATGATCTCGGTCTCGCTGGGCATCATGAACCTGCTGCCTATCCCGCCGCTGGATGGCGGCCGCTTCGTGGTGGAAATCTTCCAGAAGGGCACCCGCAAGACAGTGTCTCAGAAGGCCATGAACTATATGTCGCTTGCTGGTATGGCCCTGTTCCTCGGCTTCTTCGTCATCATGCTGAACCAGGACATCCAGAGGTTCGTCTTTGGCAACTGGGGCTAGGGGTTTAAACCTGTCGGACCCTCGCTGACTTCCTTGGGCGGATTCTGGACTTATAATTGGTGAAAGATAACGGTTGGAAAGGAAGTGGTCCGTGACCAAGGAACTGAAGCCCCATGACCGCACGCGGCGTGTGATGGTGGGGGATGTGCCGGTGGGCGGAGGCGCGCCGGTGGCGGTGCAGTCGATGTTGAACGCCCCGGCCGACGATGTGGCCGCCAACCTCGCGCAAATTGAGGCGCTGGCCGAGGCCGGCTGCGAGATCGTGCGCATGGCCATTCCGCGTCGGGACTGCCTGGACGCCTTCGAAGCCGTGTGCGCCGCATCGCCTTTGCCCGTGGTGGCCGACATCCACTTCGATGCTCGCATCGCCATTGAGGCGGCGGCTCGCGGCGCGGCCAAGCTGCGCATCAACCCCGGCAACATCGGCGGTCTGGAGGCGACGCGCGAGGTGATCGCTGCGGCGGCTGCGGCGGGCATTCCCATCCGCATTGGGGTGAACGCCGGATCGCTCGACGACGCGCTGGCGGCCCGCGACGACCTGACGCTGCCCGAGAAGCTGGCCGCCTCCGCCACCGAGTACGTGCGCTTCTTCGAAGGCGAATGCGAATTTCACGACATCGTCGTGTCGGCGAAGGCCCACGACGTGCAGACTACCATCGACACGTACCGCCTGCTGGCCGCCGAACTGCCCCAGGTGCCGCTGCACATCGGCGTCACCGAGGCGGGCACGGCTTTCCAGGGCATCATAAAAAGTGCCAGTGGCCTGGGCGTTCTTCTGGAAGAGGGCATCGGCGACACTATGCGCATCTCGCTCACGGACGATCCGGTGGTGGAGGTGCGGGCGTGCTGGACGCTGCTCGGCGCGCTCGATTTGCGCCGTCGCAGCCCCGAGCTCATCAGCTGCCCCACTTGCGGGCGCTGCCAGGTGAACCTCATCGGGCTGGCACAGGAAGTGGAGTCGCGTCTGGCCTGTGTGGATAAGCCGGTGAAGGTGGCGGTCATGGGGTGTGTGGTAAACGGGCCGGGGGAAGCCGCCGATGCCGATATCGGGGTGGCTTGCGGAGCGGGCGCGGGCGTTGTTTTCTCCCATGGTAAAATCGTCCGCAAAGTGCAAGAGTCGGAAATTGTTTCTGCCCTTATGGAGGAGTTGGAGAACCTATGACCCAGATTCTGCGTATGAGCAACCTGTACGCCCCCACCTTGAAGGAAGACCCGTCGGACGCCGACATCGATAGCGCGCGCCTGCTTCTGCGCGCGGGCATGCTGCGCAAGGCCGCCTCGGGCCTGTACACGTTCCTTCCCCTGGGCTTCCGCGTGTTGAAGAAGATCGAGAACATCGTGCGCGAGGAAATGGATGCTTCGGGTGCCCAGGAGATTCTCATGCCGGTGCTGCAGCCGGCGGAGCTGTGGGAGGAAAGCGGCCGCCTGAACGACTACGGCCCAGAGCTCATGCGCCTTACCGACCGTCACGACCGCGAGATGTGCCTCGGTCCCACCCACGAGGAGATCATCGTGGCGCTCGTGCGCAACGAGCTGCGCTCCTACAAGGAACTGCCTCAGAACCTCTACCAAATTCAGACGAAGTACCGTGATGAGATTCGCCCGCGCTTCGGTCTTTTGCGCTCCCGCGAGTTCGTCATGAAGGACGCCTACAGTTTCAACGCCACCCAGGAGTCGCTGCAGGAAACCTACGACGCCATGGGGAAGGCCTACGGCGCCATCTGCACCCGCTGCGGCTTGGATTACCGCGAGGTGGAGGCCGATGGCGGCCAGATCGGCGGCAAGGTCACGACCGAATTCATGGCGCTGGCGGAATCGGGTGAGGCCGATCTCGTGTACTGCTCGTGCGGTTACGCGGCCGATGCCGAGGCCGGCGCGTGTCTGGCCCGCCCCACGCTCTACGAGGTGGGCGCCATGGAGAAGATCGCCACCCCTGGCGTGCATACCATCGCCGAGCTGGCGGAATTTTTGAGCATCCCCGAGTCGTCCACGGTGAAGGCGCTCTCGGGCAAGGACGCCGAGGGCAACCTCGTGTGCCTGTTCATTCCGGGCGATCACGAGCTGAACGAGCTGAAGATCGAGGGCCTTGTGCCCGGCTTCACGCTGTTGACCGACGAGGAGATGATCTCCTTCGGCCTGTGCAAGGGCTCCATGGGCCCGGTGGGGCTGCCGGAGGGCGCCCGCGTCATCGCCGCTACCAGCTTGCAGGCCATCCCGCAGTGGGTGGTGGGTGCCAACGAGGATGGCTACCACTACGTGGGCGCGCGCCTGGGCGAGGATTTCCAGGTGGACGAGTGGGCCGATCTGGCTACGGTGAAGCCCGGCGACTGCTGCCCCGAGTGCGGGCTTCCGCTGGAAGGAGCCCGCGGCATCGAGGTGGCCCAGATCTTCCAGCTCGGCGACAAGTACTCCCGCGCCATGGGCGCTACCTTCATGGACGAGGACGGCGAGGAGAAGCCCTTCATCATGGGCTGCTACGGCGTGGGCATCTCGCGCACGCTGGCCGCCATCGTGGAGCAGCACAACGACGAGCACGGCATCATGTGGCCGCTGTCGGTGGCGCCGGCCCACATTTGCGTGGTGCCGCTCACGGTGGGTGATGCCGAGGTGCAGCCTATGGCCGAGAAGATCGCGAAGGACTTGGCCGAGCTCGGCTTCGAGGTGGTCATCGACGATCGCGATGAGCGCGCTGGCGTGAAGTTCAACGACGCCGACCTCATCGGCTGGCCCGTGCAGATCGTCGTGGGCAAGCGCGGCCTGAAAGAGGGCAAGGTGGAAATGAAGCTGCGCCGCACCGGCGAGAAGAAAGAGGTGGCGCTGGACGCTCTGGCCGAGATGATGGGCTTTGCTCGTCGTGCCATGCGCGACAACGTTCTCCACGGTGCCGGCACTGGAGCTTTCGCCGCCATTTTCGGGTAGGGCGACGGACTCTCCAATCGACGAAGGACCCTGGATCGCATCTCGCGTTCCAGGGTCTTTTTCGTATTCGCGCCGAATGGACGCGAGCCGCGCCGAATGGACGCGAGCCGCGCCGAATGGACGCGAGCCGCGC